>JAEEGF010406433.1_pt1 | contig 17858 bp, 13 predicted proteins | sample 9134171 | NCBI WGS metagenome assembly JAEEGF01 (sample SAMN16246542, study PRJNA631951) | gut metagenome | biome: gut microbiome; feature: rumen; material: AP-attached | host: Bos | place: Iran: Karaj | collected 2018-10 | reverse complement strand
TACCGGATACCAGCGCGGTCTTTTCCTCTATGGTCAGTTCATCCATGAGGCGGTCTATCTTCATTCCCATGACGCTTCCCCCTGTACTGCTGTATGTTCATACCGTGATACTGAATTGATCTTTCACGCGGCAGCTTTCATTCCTTCTGTTCGCCCCATACCATTATCAGTATAGAACAAAAAGAGAATTGTGTATTATAAATTTGTACGCTTCTTGTTGATTTTGTTTGAATAGTCCTTTTTTTCTTTTACAGTAACTGTTCAGTCGCGCAGAGAATGATGTAAGAAATGGTTACCAAAAATCCAAAAGGAGATTTAGGAAGAACGTCGAATATCTCAACTTATGATTCTTTGCAATTTGTTTTTCTTTATTCGTGTCCAGATCGAATGACAGGCTGAAATGTTTCGCACGAATTCAACAAGAATCGAACGATATTACAATACTTGAAACAGCTTATCGCGTATAATGACAATCAGAAAAAGCTGTCTGATGCCTCGTGCAACAGAGCAAACAGCGCGGAATGATCAATCCCACGTTCCTACATCCGAAGGGAGGAAACGTCATGGAAAGCAGCGTGACCAAAGTAACCAAGCTCCGCAAATCACGGGGCTGGGGAGCGGATTTCAGCCTGAACAAGGGCCTGTATTTCCTCGCCATCCCCATTTTCCTGTATTTCCTCATTTTCTGCTACCTGCCCATGTTCGGCCTGGTGATCAGCTTTGAAAACTACAAGCCGCAGTTGGGCGTGCTGGGCAGCAAATGGGTGGGTTTCAAGAATTTCGCTGATTTCTTCGGCGGCCCCAACTTCCTCACCATTCTTCGGAACACCCTGGTCATCAGCTTTTTGGGGCTGATCGTTGGTTTCCCCGCCAGTATCATTTACGCCCTGCTGCTCAACGAAGTAGGCGTCAAATGGTTCCGCAAAACCGCGCAGACCGTACATGTGCTGCCTTACTTCGTATCCATGGTGGTCATCTGCGGCCTGATCATCGAGTTCTGCTCCACCAATGGCGTGGTAACGGACGGATTGGTGACGCTGCTTGGCATCCCCAGAGAAAACCTGCTGCAAAACCCCAAATACTTCTGGTGGATCAACCTGGTTTCCGATCTCTGGCAGGGGCTGGGTTACGGCGCTATCTTCTTCGTTTCCGCCATCGCCTCCGTAAGCCAAGAACTGCATGAGGCTGCCGCCATTGACGGAGCGGGCCGCATCCGCAGGGCTTGGCACATCACTCTGCCCGGTATCATGCCCGCCATTGTCACCATGCTGGTGCTGCGCTGCGGGATGCTCATGCAGGTGGGCGGCGACAAGATCCTGCTTTTGTATAACCCCAGCATTTATGAAACGGCGGACGTTATTTCCACCCATGTTCAGCGCATGGGTATTGAAAAAATGCAGTACGGCTATTCCGCGGCAGTGGGCTTGTTCAACTCCGTCGTGGGCACCATCCTGCTCATTGTTTCCAATTACTTCAGCCGGAAACTGACGGATACGTCCATCGTGTAAGGAGGGATGAGGAAATGATCGAAAAAAACAACCCCAGCCGGATTCTGTTCAACGTCCTCAATTATGGATTCATGGCTGTTTTCGCCGTGCTGTGCATCGCACCGATCTGGCATGTAGTCATGGCCTCTATCAGCAATCCCCGCATGCTGATGAACGCTTCCGGCATCCTGTGGACGCCCATGGGAAATCCTACCTTCGCGGGCTATGAACTGATCTCCAAAAACAAGGATATCCTGTCCGGCTACGGCAATACGCTGCTCTACGTGATTTGGCACTGCACGGTAGGCACGCTGTGCACCACCATTGCAGGTTTCCTGGTGAGCCGTAAAAATTTCAAGCTCCAAAAGCCGCTGCTGCTGTTCATCATGTTCACCATGATGTTCTCCGGCGGCTTGATCCCCACCTATATGGTCATTCGTTCCCTGGGCATGATCAATACCCGTTGGGTGCTGATGATCCCCGGCATGATGAACGCCTTCTACATTATTATGATGAAATCCGCCTTCGACCAACTGCCGGAGAGCTTCGAGGAATCCGCCAAGCTGGACGGCGCGGGGCCGCTGACGATCCTGTTCCGCATCCTGGTGCCTCTGGTCAAAGCGAATATCGCGGTCATCATCATGTTCACCATCGTGATCCAGTGGAACTCCTGGTATCCGGCCTCCATTTATATGCCCAAGGTTCGGGATCAGTGGCCGCTGCAGTTGTTCATGCGCGAGCTTTTGATCCAGAATGATTCAGCCAAAGTATTAAGCGGCAATCAGGCCCTGAGCAAAGCGGATTTTACCTCCAACCTGGTGAAATACTGCGTCACGGTGATCGGCACTCTGCCCATCCTTTTGGTCTATCCCTTCGTGCAGAAATACTTTGTGAAGGGCGTCACCCTGGGCGGCGTTAAAGGTTAAATTCTTTCCCGAACTGCATGCGGTATTCTTTCGGGGTCAGACCGTATTTTTGCCTGAAAACGCTGGTAAAATAGGATTGACTGGAAAAGCAAAGGTAATTGCTGATCTCGCTGATGCTCTGCTCGGAATACATCAGCAAGCTCTTAGCTTCTTCCAGCTTACACCGCATCATAAAAGCGCTGATGTCAAAGCCCATCGCTTCCTTGAATTTGTGGGAAAGATGGCTGCGGCTCAGCCCTACCGCGTCAGCAACCTCTTGCACCGAGAGGTTGCTGTTTGTATGCAGACGGATGTATTTGATGCTGCGGGCAATATCTTCCGGGATATCCTGAAGCGGCAGAGACGCATCTCTTACCCGCTCGGCAAAATCGATCAGCATGGTCCTTTGGATCAGGTCGATGGAATCCAGGGTCACCATGCTTTCCACTGTTTGAATGTATTCGTCGCTGAGCTGATAGGCGATTTCTTCGTCCAGTCCGCCCGCCACGGCAGATCGGGTAGCCAGAGCTACAGAAACTATAAATGTATTCTTTTCCTGGCGGAGGCTTGTATCCGCCATTTTGCCCACCTTATAGGCCGACGACCGCATTCCGCTGCGGAAGAACTCCACGTCGCCCTTTTGAATCCTGGAAAACACCATCCGTTCAAAATTATAGGTGTTGTGGTATTCTTCTTCTTCCCTCAGCTTCACAAGCGCTTTTGTATGCCGTGTGGAGATTTCTTCATGCAGCGCCGTGGGCGCGTCCTGAAACAGTTCGCTGGTTTCAGGCAAGTGTCCCATCACCGTAAAATATGCCAGCCGCACGAAAGAAACAGCCTTGCTGAAAACGCCGGAAGCGATGGAATGCAGATAATCCGCCACCACTTCCGGGTTTATGGAGATGATCCCATATTCACTGATGACCTTCTGCACATATCCTTCGGAAAGGAAGTTCATGACAAAGGGCCCGATCACCAGGCTCATTTCTGCTTTATTGATCGGAAGACGCGCGAAAAAAAGTCCGCTTTCTGAAACTGTATAGCCAGTACCCTCCTGCTTCCACAGCGCGTCCTCATGGAGCGACACCAGAGAAAACGGGTCCTTCGGCACGACGAAGATTCGCTTTCGCCCCTCATAGAGGCTGATCGGGCAGTTGGTGATCTCATAAAACAAGGTGCAGAAATCCGTTATATACCTCTGATCCGGCATGGTTTTCAGCTCCCTATGAAACTTGTTTTCTCTTTCAAACAATTTTAACATAATTCACACACAATTACAAGAAGTAAAAAGCGTTTTCCGATACAATGAACATGTAAAAAGGAATCAGTTTTCCTCGCAAACACAAAGACGGGAGGGCAAGAAAATGACGAAAAAGCTGTTGGCCGGAATCCTTGCGCTGATGATGGCGCTGACCATGGTTGGCTCTGCCCTGGCAGAAGATGACCTGAGTAAGCATGTGACCGTGACCCTTTGGCTGTTCCCGGACGATTATACCTATTACAGCAATTACAGCGACAACCCCGTGGTGCAGTATCTGAACGAAAAATTCAACATGACCTTGGATTTCCAGATCCCGCCCATGGGCAGCGAGCAGGATCAGTTCAACCTGATGATCGGCACCGGCGAATACACCGATTTCTTTGAAATCACCTATTCGCAGGACAACACTTCCGTTCTCTATGAGGATGGCGTCATTCGCGATCTGGCTCCCTATGTGGAACAGTATATGCCCAACTTCAAGGCTTTCCTGAACGATCCTGCAAACGCGGATGTATACAACGCCCTGTACGATCCTGAAGGCCACCTCTTCACGCTGCCCGCCGCGCTGCGCGTTCCGGACGAAGTGATCCAGTGGGGTGGTATGGTATACCGGCGCGACATCGTGGATACCATGACCGGCGGCTATGTGTTCTTCCCCAGCGGGAATGAAGAACCCACCACCGTGGAGGACTGGGAATACATGCTGGAGCTCATGAAGCAGTATTTTGAGGCGGCGGGCTTCAAGGATTACGCGCCGCTGATCCTGCCCTCCAACGGCATGTTCAGCACGGGCGAATTGCTCAACGGCTTTGGCGCCGCGGGCGACTTCTATGTGGTGGACGGCGAAGTGAAATACGGCCCTACCACCCAGGAATTCTACAACTATCTGGTCAAAATGCACGAATGGTATGAGAAAGGCTATATCTACAAGGATTTTGCCAGTCGCACCACCGACTTGTTCTATCTGCCCAATACCGCTCTGACCTACGGCGGCGCAGCGGGCATCTGGTTCGGCCTGAGCAGCCAGTTGGCGGGCGCGATGTCCATGCCGGAATACGGCCTGTTCTTCGATGTGCGCGGCCTGTCCGCTCCCTTGGATACGGCCCATGGCCAGGATGGCAGCCAGTCCGGCACCATCGCTCTGATCACTGAACGCGCCAACTCCAATTCCAGCGGCTGGGTATGCAGCACGCTGTGCTCTGAAGAAAAACTCATCCGCTTCCTCACCATGGCTGATTTTCTGTACACTGAGGAGGGCGGCATGCTCACCGAATATGGTCTGGACGCTGCCCACGGTTCGGCGGAAAACAGCCTGTATGTGCAGCTTGGCATTGCAGACGGCTCCTATTCTTTCGATGAAAACGGAGAATTCCATTGGCATCCGCTGCTGGACGGCAAAGTGACCGAATCGCCCCTGCAGCAGATCGGCATCAACGGCCTGCGCCTGCCCGGCCTGCAGATGATTGCATACGCCAACGCGTCCAACAACGATGAAACCTTGGCCGCCAATGTCCGCTGGACGCTGTACGGCACGGGCAACAATTATCCTTCCTCCGCTTTCTCCTCTGCGGACGAGAGCAATACCCTGACCATGAACCAGAGCTCCTACACCGATTATCTGAACACCATGGTGCCCAAGTTCATTTCCGGCACTGAAGAACTGACCGAAGAATCCTTCGCCCGGTTCGTGGAACGCATGAACAATCTGGGCGTGGCGGAAAACACCCAGATCCGCCAGGAAATCTACGACCGCCATACCAGCCGCTGAAAAACAGCATTTCATACGGACACGGTTTCCCAGCCGAAACCGTGTCCCTTTTCATAAAGGAGAAACGAACATGCAGACGAACGATATCAAAAACCTGATCGCTCAGATGACCTTGGAAGAAAAAGCCTCCCTGTGCTCCGGGCTGGATTTCGGACATACCAAGCCCATTGAGCGGCTGAACATCCCCGCCCTGGAAATGTCCGACGGCCCCCACGGCATGAGAAAGCAGGAGCAGGACGCCAACCACTTAGGAGTCGGAGACAGCATCCCCGCCGTGTGTTTCCCCGCAGGATGTGCCAGCGCCAGCAGCTGGGATAAAAACGTATTGCGCATGATCGGCGAAACGCTGGCAAAGGAATATCAGGCTGAAAACGTGGGCGTCATCCTGGGCCCGGCCATCAACATCAAACGCTCCCCCCTGTGCGGCCGGAACTTTGAATACCTGTCCGAAGACCCCTTCCTGTCCAGCGAGCTTGCGGCAGCTTATATCCAAGGCGTGCAGAGCCAGAACGTAGGCACCAGCCTCAAGCACTTTTTTGCCAACAATCAGGAGTACCGCCGCATGACCGCTTCATCAGATGTGGACGAGCGCACGATGCGGGAAATCTACCTGGCATCCTTTGAAACTGCCGTCAAAAAGGGAAAGCCCTGGACGGTGATGAACAGCTATAACCGGGTGAACGGCGAATATGTGGGCGAGGATAAAAAGTACCTCACCGATGTCCTGCGGGGCGAATGGGGCTTTGACGGCGTTGTCGTATCGGACTGGGGCGCGGTCAACGACCGGGTGAAGGCGCTCGCGGCGGGCGGCGACCTGGAAATGCCGGGTTCGGGCGGCGTCAACGACGCGCTGATCGTGGAAGCCGTAAAGAACGGAACGCTGGACGAAAAAATCGTGGATCAGGCCGTGGAAAGGATTTTGACCATCCTGTATCGTTTCCTGGATAACCGGCAGCAGGAAACCTTTGATCGGGATAAGGATCACGAAATCGCCCGGCAGGCGGAGGAAGAATCCATCGTATTGCTGAAAAACGAAAGCGGCATCCTGCCCATTCGGGAAGGAACAAAGGTGGCGGTGATCGGCAAGTATGCCAAAGCGCCCCGCTATCAGGGCGGCGGCAGCTCCCACGTCAACAGCAGCCGCGTCAGCGCCGCGCTGGAGAGCCTGGCCCAGTTCACAGATGTTTCTTTTGCCGAAGGCTTCCGGGACGACAAGGACGAAACGGATGAAGCAATGCTAGCCGAAGCGGTGCAGGCGGCCACCGCTGCCGACATGGCGGTGATTTTTGCCGGGCTGCCCGATGCCTTTGAATCCGAAGGCTATGACCGCAAGCATATGCGCATGCCGGATTGCCAGAACGCGCTGATCGAAGCCGTATGCAAGGTTCAGCCAAATACCGTGGTGGTGCTGCACAACGGCGCGCCGGTGGAGATGCCCTGGATTTCCCGGGTCAAGGGCGTCATAGAAGCGTATTTGGGCGGTCAGGCCGTGGGCGCTGCCGTGGCAAACGTGCTGACCGGCAAAGCAAACCCCAGCGGCCGTCTGACGGAAACCTTCCCCCTGCGGCTGGAGGATACCCCCTGCTTCCTGACCTTCGGCGGCGAAAACGAGCGCTGCGCCTACGGCGAAGGTGTTTTCGTGGGGTATCGGTATTACGTTTCCAAAAAAATGCCGGTGCTGTTCCCCTTCGGCCACGGGCTGAGCTATACGAAGTTCCGTTATTCCAACCTTTCTCTGGATCGCGCGGCGATGAAGGACGATGAAACGCTGACCGTTTCCGTGGACGTGGAAAATGTGGGCAGCGTTCCCGGCAAAGAAGTGGTGCAGCTGTACGTCGCTCCGGGAAAGGGCAGCTTTACCCGGCCCGTGCGGGAATTGAAGGGCTTTGAAAAAATCGAACTGGCTCCAGGCGAAAAGAAAACGGTGCGGTTTGCTTTAGACAAGCGCGGGTTTGCCGTGTGGGATACGCGGCAGCACGATTGGTATGTGGAGGATGGCGATTACGCCGTGCAGATCTGCAAGGATGCCGAGACTGTGCTGCTGGAAAGTAATATGCGCCTTTCTCCCGTCCATCCCTTTATCCCCGCTTTTACCGTCAATTCCACCCTGGGCGAAATCATGCGGACAGAGAAAGGAAAAACGGTGCTCTCCGCCATGCAGGGCAGCGCGCCCGCCCAGGAAACCGCCGGGATGGACGGCGAATTCATGGCCGCTATCATGGATTCCATGCCGCTAAGGTGGCTGGTGAGCTTCGTTCCCGGCTTCACCTGGGACGCGGTGAATGGGATCGTCTATCAGCTGAATCACTAAAAGAACACGGAAAGGAGACCGCCATGCTGGAACTGTATGATTTATCCGTCGAGTATAAAACATCGCCTGTGGGGCTGGACGACGTGCAACCCCGGTTCAGCTGGAAATTGCGCACCGAAAAGCAGGATACTCATCAAATCACATACCGTCTTCAAGTGCGCTGCGAGGCTGTTTGCTGGGATACGGGCTGGGTGGAAAGCGATCAAAGCATCCTGATCCCTTATGCGGGCCCAGCGCTTGCCCCGCGCACCGAATACCGCTGGGAAGTCACGGTATGGACGGATCAGGGAGAAGAAGCGACGGCGACATCCGGCTTTGAAACCGGTCTCCTTTCCGGCTCTGCTTTCCAGGGCCGTGCAAAATGGATCACCCACGGCCTGTCCAAGGAAGAAGCCGCCAGCCCTGTCTTTACCAAAGTCTTTACCGTGGAAAAGCCCGTCGCCAAGGCCCGGCTGTACGCCACGGCCTGCGGCTTGTATGAAGCGGAAATCAACGGCGAAAAGGCGGACGACACCTATTTTGCCCCCGGCTGGACCAGCTATCATAAGCGTCTGCAATACCAGACCTACGCTGTGGACACCCTGCGAGCCGGGGAAAACACCCTGCGCTTTACCCTGGGTGAAGGCTGGTACAAATCACCCTTGGGCTTCTATCCTACGCCCAATCATTACGGCGATACCACGGCGCTGCTGGCCATGCTGGTTTTGACTTACGCGGACGGCACGGAAGAAGTGATCGGCACGGACAAAAGCTGGCAGGTCTCCTTGGGCTCCATTCGCTTTTCCCAGCTCTATGACGGAGAAACGCAGGATACCGATTCGGAAGAGCAGTCCGTGGGCTGCGCCCTGCCCTTTGACGGCGAGTTTGAAACCCTGATCACCCAGGAAAACGAGCCGGTTCGGTGCCTTCTGCGCCTGCCCGCTGTCCGGGACTTTATCGCGCCGAATGGCGAGCGGGTCGTCGATTTCGCCCAGAACCTGACCGGCTGGGTGGAAATGAAAATCCACGGCCGAAAAGGGCAGAAAATCACCCTGCGCCACGCCGAAAGCTTGGATGAAAACGGCAATTTTTATACCGCCAACTTGAGCTTTGCCAAGGCGACGGATACCTATATCCTGAATGGGCAGAAGCAAATCCTCCGCCCCCATTTCACCTTCCATGGCTTCCGTTACGTTTGCCTGGAAGGGCTGGAAGAAGGTCAGCAAATCGAACTGACCGCCTGCCACCTGTCCACCGACCTCAAGGTGGCGGGTTCCTTCCGCTGCTCGGACAAGAGGATCAACCGCTTACAGCAGAACATCCTTTGGAGCCAGCGGGACAACTATCTGGACGTGCCCACGGACTGCCCCCAGCGCAGCGAGCGGCTGGGCTGGACGGGCGACGCCACGGCCTTTACGCCCACGGCTGCGTTCCATCAGAATATCATGCTTTTTATGCGTAAGTGGTTGCGGGATTTGGCCGTCGATCAGGAAAAAGAAACCGGCATGGCTCAGGTGGTGCCGGACATCCTCTCCCAGGGCCCTGGCGGCAGCAGGCAAAACGGCGCGGCCTATTGGGGCGACGCGGCCACGGCAATCCCCTGGACGCTGTATGAAACCTATGGCGACAGGCGGATTTTGGAAGCCCAGTACCCAAGCATGAAAATCTGGGTGGATTACGTCATCCTGCAACGCGGGGACAACGGCCTGTGGCAAAGCGGCTTCCAGTACGGCGACTGGCTGGGGCTGGATTCCGAAAGCAACAAACTGAACGACGAGCGGAAAGGCGCGACGGACGATTATTTCGTTGCCAACGCTTGCTTCCTTTGGTCGCTTAAAATCATGGCGGATACTGCTTTGGCCTTGGGCTATGATGAGGACGCGGCCTATTATGGCGAACTGCGGGAAAAGACGCTGTCCGCCTTCCGAAAAGAATATGTCACCGAAACGGGCCGTCTGGTCTGCGAAACCCAAACGGCCCTGACGCTGGCGCTGTATTTCGATCTGGTGGAGGACAGGCATAAGCCCGGCATCGCTGACCGGCTGGAAAGCAACATTGCCGCCCACAAAACGCACCTGACCACGGGCTTCATTGGCACGCCCTACCTGTGCCTGGCGCTCAGCGATCACGGCAAGCACGCTGTCGCAGGGAAGCTACTGTTGCAGGAGGAGAACCCCGGCTGGCTGTACGAAGTGAAGATGGGGGCCACCACCATCTGGGAACGCTGGAATTCCATCCAGCCGGACGGCAGCTTCAACCCTGCCAACATGAACAGCCTGAACCACTACGCCTACGGTTCGATAGGTTTCTGGCTCTATACCCGTCTCTGCGGCCTGCGGCTGATGGCACCCGGTTACAAAAAGTTTGCCATCGCCCCGCAATTCATGAAAGGGATCACCTGGGCAGAGCTGACCTATGAAAGCGTCTATGGCGAAATCAAAACCTCCTGGCGCTGCGAAGGCGGCAAAATCACCGTGGATGTTGTCGTTCCCGTTGGCACGGAAGCGCTGCTGACCCTGCCGGAAAAGAATGAAACGATCACCCTGGGCAGCGGCAGCTATCATTACGAATACAAAACCGCAACGAGACTGGAGCTGGATCGCTACACCCTGGAAACGCCTCTGCGCGTGATGATGAACCACTCGGCGGCCAGGCCGCTTTTGCAGCAGTATATGCCGCAGATGCTGGATAATCCCATGCTGGAATATGTGATCGATCAGCCCATTTCGTCCCTGCTGGCTTATGCCGCGGAAGCCAGGCCGCTGTATGAGATGATCCTGAAGGCCATGAACGAAGCAGATCAGTAAAGGAGGAATCACACGATGGCATCTGAAGTGCTGGAACAGTTGCGCGGCATGTACCGGCAGACGAAAGAGCAAAACGAAGCGCATCCGCAGTCCGATGAAGAATTGGCGGCGAGTCTGCCTGCCCTGCGCGTACAGAACGACGAAATCATCCGGCAATTCATTTCGGTGCCGGAGGGCGTCACCGTCGAGGAAAAAGTGATCGGCGGACGTTGGGGTGAATACTATCGGGTAGACGACAGTATGCCAGATAAAAAGAAAAACAGCCTGATCCTTTATATTCATGGAGGCGGCTGGGAAAACGGCTCCGTCGTATCCAGAAGATTCGGCACCATGACCCTGGCCCAAATGGCGAAAACGGATTGCTTTTCCGCAGAGTATACCCAATGGCCGGAAGGACGGTTTGACCAGGGATTGGCCGAGTGTCTAAGCGTTTATTCCGCTTTCCTGGACATGGGATATGAAAGCAAAAACATCACGCTGGCCGGAGAATCCGCAGGCGGGAGCATGGTGCTGTCCATGGCGCTGAAGCTGAAAGAAGAAGGAAAGCCTCTGCCCGGTCACGTGGTAGCCTACAGCCCGGTCACCGATCTGGAGGACCGCTTCCCCTCCCGTGAGACGCTGGACGCGCTGGATCCCATGATTTCCGCCAACGTGGGCAGGACGATGCTCAAGCATTACTGCGACGGGCAGGGGGCGCATGACCCCATCCGCTGCACGCGATACGGAAACTTTGACGGCTTCCCACCCACCTTCATTGGCGTGGGCTCGGACGAAGTGCTGTTGGATGATTCCGTGGATCTGGCGGAAAAACTGAAAGATGCGGGCGTACGTCACGAGCTTCGGGTCTATGACGGCCTTTATCACACCTTTATGCTGGTTCCCGCCGCGGAATCCTTTGAGTGCCTGAAACAGACCGCCGCATTTATCGCCGAATAAAAGAGGGATGATCCATGGATCTTTCGATGCTGCAAACCAACTGGATCTGGCTGTCGGAATGGACGCTGGAGGACGCTGCGGAGCCGCATATCGTTTGCTTTCGCAAGCAGTTTGAGCTTCAAAACCTCCCGCAAACGCATACCATCAGAATTTCCGCCGATTCCCGCTACAAGCTGTATATCAATGGCAACTTCGTGCAGGAAGGGCCGCAGAAAGCGCTTTCCATGAAGGAATGGTTTGTGGATAGGTTGGATATTGCGGCCTATCTGCGCGAAGGGACCAACACCGCTGCCGTAGAGGTGCTGCGGTATCCCACCCCCGGTTTATCCATGAGTCATCCCACAGGCAACGATTCCCTGCTGCATACGGAATTGCCCGGATTGTTTGTGGAAGACGCCGTCCCTGCGCCTGGCTTTTCCCTGAACGGAAAAAGTGGGTGGAAATGCCGTATGAATCGAGGGGTGCGCATCGTGGGCGAGGAAACCAATCCGGCCCCCATTCACGCCCAGGAGCATGTAGTGGCATCAGCAGATTTCGCAGGCTGGAAGCTGCCGGGATATGACGATACAGCGTGGCCGGACGTAAAGCCCTATCTGATCTTTGACCTGTCCTCCGCTGACGCGCCTGCTAATCTGGTCCCGCGCACGATCCCGCCCATGGCGCATACAGATCGCCGGTTTGAATCTGTGTCCATGGTGAGGGAAGGAGAAAAAGACGAGGAAGCAGCGTGGAACACACTGATCCACACAGACGTCCCCTTGATCATCCCTGCCCACTGCCGCAGGATCGTGGAGTTGTCCGCTGGGGAGGAAATGTGCGGCTATTTGCTGTACTCCTTTTCCAGCGGTACAGGCGCAAGTATAGAAACCCTTTGCTCCGAATGTTATGCCTATCCGCCGCCTCCTGTTCCCAACGGTTATGGCGGCGTATCCGCCCCGCCTCCCCGTAAAGGTGACCGCACCGACGCCATCAGCGGAGAGCTTCTGGGGCACACCTCCATTTATACTGTTTCCGGGAACGGAACACAGGCAGCGCCTGAAACATACGAGCCTTTCTGGTTCCGCACCTTCCGCTATATCCGATTGACCATTGAAACCAAAGATGAACCGCTGATCTTCCTTTCCTTTTCCTACCGTTCCACCGCGTATCCGCTGGAAATCAAAACCCGCTTTACCTGTTCCGATGAAACTTTTGCCCCGATTTGGGACATCAGCGTGCGCACGCTGCGCCGCTGTATGCACGAAACCTATATGGACTGCCCCTTCTATGAGCAGCTTCAATATGCCATGGACGGGCGTTCTGAAATCCTGTACACTTATGCGGTCAGCGCTGATGACCGCCTGGCCCGGCAAGCCATGGAAGCCTTCCGTCTGTCCCAGCGCCCGGACGGACTGGTGAACGCCGACGCGCCTACTCAGCGTAGCAATGTGATCCCCGGATTCTCCATTTACTATCTGCTGATGGTGCATGACCACATGATGTATTTCGGGGACAAGGCGCTGGTGCGCTTGCATCTGCCTGCCATCGACCGCATCCTGTCCTTTTTTGACGGCCATCTCACGGAAAACGGCCTGGTGGGAAAGATCGGCGCGCCGATCATGCGGGACAAGTATTGGTCGTTCATCGACTGGTCGCAGAAATGGGATTCCGGCGTTCCCACTGCGTATGCCCAAGGGTGCGGAGCCATCACAGCCGAAAGCCTGCTGTATCTGTACGGCTTGCAAAAAGCGGCGGAATTGGCGTCCTATATCGGATGGACAGATGTGTCCGCGGAATATGCAGGGCGTGCCGATGTGCTTAAGGCCGCGATCCGGAATGTCTGCATGGGCAGGTATCAGGGGCAGCCTTTGATCCAGGACGGGCCAGGCGTCGAAGCATACTCCGTCCACGCGCAGGTGCTGGCCATCCTTACCGGCGTCGTATCTCCCGAAGAAGGAAAAGCCATGCTGCAAAAAACCGTGGGCGACCCGGACATCCCGCAGGCTTCGGTATCGTTCATGTTCTACCTGTTCAGGGCGTTGGAAATCTGCGTGTGGTATGAAAAGACCGACGATCTATGGAACCTGTGGCGGCAGATGATCAAAGACAATTTGACCACGTGTGTGGAAAACGACACCGATGCCCGGTCGGACTGCCATGCCTGGGCGGCACTCATGTGCTATGAAATGCCGACGGTCATGCTGGGCGTTCGTCCCGCAGCACCCGGTTTTGCCAAAGTGCATATCGCTCCGCAGGCTGATAAGCTGCAATCGGCAGAAGGCGATGTAATCACGCCTCGCGGCATGGTTCATGTCGCCTGGAAGAAAGACAGCCAGGGAAAGATCACGTTGCATGCTCAACTGCCCGACGGTATGGAGAGCGTCTGACAGGAGGAAAGAGCATGGCGGGAATCGTCGCAAAAATGATCATGCACAGCATGATGAAAAGCAAACCGAAAAATCTTCATTATGTGCCCCGGAACTATCCGGCGGAAAGGGAAAAGGCAAAAAAAACAAGCACCATGCTGCCGCTGCCCAAGGATATTCATTCTACAAAAGAAAAGCTCGGCTGCTGGTTTGAAAAGGAAGGCGCGGATCGAAGCAAGGCCGTGATGTTGATCCACGGAGGTGGCTTCAACACCGGCAGCGCGGAATACGTCTATAACTCTGTCCGCCATCTGTGCGTTTCCAAGGATTTTTCTGTTTTCGCCGTGGAGTATCGGCTTGCGCCCGAACATCCTTACCCGGAAGGGCTTGAGGATTGTGTCAATGCCTATCGGTATATGCTGAACTTGGGCTTGTGCGGGAAGGATATCGTTTTTGTGGGTGATTCCGCAGGCGGCAACCTGGTGTTCGCCACCGCTTTGTATCTGCGGGATCATGGCATCGAACTGCCCGCTGGTCTTTGCGGCATCTCTCCTGTTGGCGAGGTAGACGGCAGCCTGCCTTCACGCAAAGATCGGGTAGATCGTGATCCCATCATCGGCGCGGACTTTACAGAGGAAATGGCCATCACTTATGTGAAGAATCATGATCCCAAAGAACCGTATCTCTCTCCGATCTACGGCGATTTCACCGGCTTTCCGCCCGTCTGGATCTGCGTTGGAACGGAAGAAGTGTTTTATGACGACGCCTTTGCGCTGCAATCTGCCATGAAGCGAGCGAATGTTCCGGTGGAATTGCTGGTAGGAGAAGGTTTGTGTCACGTATATCCCATGTTTCCCGATCCGCAAAGCACGAGAGCCAACAAAAGCATGCTCACCTTTATCAATGCCTGCTTACAAAAGAAGAATGAATCTTGAAAGCCATCCGTTGAACATAGAATTCAAAATGCGTAGATATAGCTGATAGGGATGCCGTTCAAAGCGACGGCATCCCATTTTTGTCACACTATAAACTTGCCTGATGCGTCACCTGCTTTCTTCTTTTCCTGTTCCGCCTTCCACTTTTCAAATTCCAGTTTCCCTTCGTCGCTTTCAAAGAAAGCTTGGATATCGGGCCAAAGGCTGCGGGCGACAGCGTCGATCACATAGTCAGGGTAAGGCGTATTGTTGACGGGCTTTTTCTTCCGGGCCATATCGTCCTCCGCCTTCCCGACGCCAATGCCATTTGAGGGCGGCGTACAGAGTTTCAAACTTCAATCCCGGATGGATTTCCCGGATCATCCTCATCAAATTGTGGCATATGAGATTCTTTTTCATGGTGATTTCTCCTTTTTCATTTTTCTTTCGACTGCCATTAGCATAGCATCAGCAAACTTCCAAAAACGCACAGCATCCGGATTCAGTTCAGCGAATCAGGTGTTGTGCGTTTTTCGTTGGGGATATGATTATGAGACTGTTTTGTTTTCTGATTGTGGGCGTTTGCGTTACGGGTAGCGATTTCTATTTGTTCCTTGAGGGAAAGATGCTCGGGCACTTCATCCTCCAACGCACGATCCACCCACCGCTTCACGTTACGAAGCTGTTCCAGATCAGGTTTGATGGTTTCCAATTCCGCTGACCACTTCTGCCGGGCGGTGGTGAGACGTTTTGATTCCGCACTCAGGGCGGCAGCGTCGATTTCCAAATTGTCGTTGACTTTCATCAGATACTGACTGTCATTGTCATACCTCTGCAATTCCGCTTTGTGTTCCTCCCAATATTCCCCCTTGGCCTTTCTGAAAAATGTATGGGCGTAGGTTGTATGGATTTCGTGAAGCTGCTCCACAGTCTGCCAGGCTTCCTTGATTTTTGCGATGTTCTTTATCCGGGTTTCCGCCTTTTTCATCTTTTCCCTCAGATCGGCAGATTTCTTTTCGATGCCCTCCAATCGCTGGGCAAGATCGTCAACGGTGTAAAGCTCGTTTTCCTTGAGATATGCCATGGCCTCTTGAATTCGATGCCAGTCATCGACGCTACCCTGGAATCGGGCATGAGTGTTTTTCCAGTTGGACCGTTCATCACTGCGGATCAGCCACCAGGAATACAGATGATCCAGTAGTGGCGGATCACGTTTGATCTTTTTCACGGTATAACGCTGTTTGGATTCTTCCACATGCCGCTGGAGCCAGCTATGAAGTTCATGGATGATCTTTTTCAGAGAACTCATCAATCTGTTGATCCGCCGGATGTCCCGATTGAGATTCCCCAGATTCGTTTCCTCGCCTCTTTTCTCCATTGCGCAAGCGGCCCGGCCCATGTGAACTGTAGGGAGCTGGTCTTTTCCCTGACGCTCATACGAGCGAAGGTCAATCCGTTCCGGGCGATGATTCTTCAAAAGGTATTCGTTCTGGATTTCCTCCCAGCCATGACGCCATGTTTCGCAGTTGGCCGGATTGTTCCAGTCGTTCACATTCTCCCTGTGACTTTTCCATTCTCCGTTTCCCAGTGGGATGCGCTTCCCGTTGTTGTCCAAATCATAGACCTTATGGCATTTGTCCATCCATTCTCCATTGGCATCAATGGACCGCAAAGTCAGCAGGATGTGGACGTGGGGATTTCTCGGTTCTTTCCGATCATCGTGAATGGCAAAATCGCAGCACATTCCTTTATCCACAAAGTACTTTTGACAGTAAGCCCGGACCATCTCCGGGTACTGTTCCTCTGGGACTTCGATGGGCAGCGCCATCACGATGCGCCGGGCAAGCTGGGCGTTCCAAGCCGTTTCTTTCTTCTCCGCCGCGTTCCAAAGGACGCTTCGATCCTTATATGCGGGCAGTGCATGAGCAGGGAGCAGGATTTCCGTGTGCAAGACACCTTCTTTCCGTTTGTATCGTTTCCAGGACTGATCGTGCTCCGAGAAAATATTGGTTCCGCTCTGGTAGGCAGCCCCGGCAACAGCGGATTTTCCTTCGGATCGTTTCACGATGGAAACCTTGAAATGGGCACAGGGCAATTCGGTATCACCTTCTTTCACGTTCATTTTTTCTTGATGGAGATAGCCGTGCAGCGGCGCAAGAGGCCGAAGCCTCTTGAAAACGAAAGCAGGAACGGCTGGCCGGGCTGTTCCTGCTTTCGTGCATTTGCGGAATTGGCCCCCAGGCCAAACCGCAAATCCCCCGGAGGGCGCAATTTCACCGGGACGGTGTATAATTGCGCCTATCGGATTTTTGTTCCGGGGTGTCCTGGACGGTTTTTGCGTGATCCAGTTCGGCCAACAACGCATCCTGGGTTTGCTTCTGCCCAAAGGCGATCTGAAGCAGCGCCATCACCTGATCGTCGGTGAGCTGATCAGGTGATTGCAGGAATTTTTCCAGCATGGCTCCCCGCTTGCACAGACGGTGGGTGCGAGCCTTGCGGGAATACGCTGCCGCCAGATTGGCGTCTGCCTTCAAAAGCCGCTCCTGCGCCATGATCTTCTGATCCCACTTGGCGATTTGTCGTTTCCCTTTGTCGATGGATTTTTCCATCTCCACTATGGTCTCTTTTCGTGGCATGGTGTTTCCTCCTTTCCTTGGAATTGAAACAGCGGCAAACGCCGGGCCAAGGCGCTGCCGCTGCAAAGAAAAAGGAGAGGCCGCCGATGTAGCGTTCTCTCCATTTCTTTCGATGGGTAGATCATTCAGTTGTGCCCGCTGCTGAACCGGACAAAAAGAAAAACGGAAGTCAGTGTTGCCACTGCTGTCCGTTATCTTTCAGTTCTCCATAAATACAGAATATCACGAGTGCCAGGTACGATGCAAGAACGTTGCTGATACGATCCGGGTACGCACCAGGTACGATTTCACGAATACAGGATAACACAGGTTGTAGGTATCCTGCAGGTATCTACTTGGTATCCATCAGGTATCTTTTTGGTGTTCGGTTGGTGTGCAGTAGCTGTGATGGGGTGCTTCAAAGTCGGAAAAACATGATCCGCAGGATTCGGAATCCCGCAGATCACACTTTTACGTTTACAGTATATCACGGGTCAATACTGACATACAACTGACATCCTACTGACATT
>JAEEGF010148353.1_pt1 | contig 17858 bp, 16 predicted proteins | sample 9134171 | NCBI WGS metagenome assembly JAEEGF01 (sample SAMN16246542, study PRJNA631951) | gut metagenome | biome: gut microbiome; feature: rumen; material: AP-attached | host: Bos | place: Iran: Karaj | collected 2018-10 | reverse complement strand
GTTGTATCCGAGCATATATCCGCGCGAGGTGACGGTGGAGTTTTTCATCCACGGCGCCACGTCAGTTTTTATATCCTCAACGCTGAAATAGTCGGAGATCGAGGTGATCCCTGCGTCCTTTACCCACGTTTTCAGCATTATTTTGACCGCGCGCTTATTCGCCGTGTCGAAAACGAGTCTGCCGCCGGGAAAACGCTTTTCCATAGCGGTAAAAAGCTTTTTGATATTCTCTGTTTTGAAATAATAGAACACGCCGGCGGCGAGAAAACAAACGCCGTTTTCCGCAGGAATATGATCGAACCACGAAAGATCGTTCAGATCAGCCGCAACGTTTTTGATGCGATCCGTCAGCGGCAGAAGCCCGTTTCGCACCGCTATCACGTCCGGCAGGTCGATATTGACGATGGCGCACTTGCCGTTGTCGCAGTTTTCCGCCGTCTGATCGAGTCCGCAGCCGAGATTGACCAGCGTCGCCTTCGGGTGCGTTTTCAGGTAATCCTTCGCTTCGATCATCAGGTCGCCCTCGCGCATGGCGACCTCCAGCGCGCCGAAGCGGTGCGCAAGGCTTTTCGACTTTTTCTCGAGCGGCGAAAAATCGTAGTCGATGCGGTTTATCAGTTCCACCGCTTTGTCATCCCTGAAAAGATTCGGGAACTGCTCGGTGCAGAGCTTTCTGCCGTAAAGCGGGATGACGAGCGTCTCCTGTACTGAGTTTTTTTCGATGTGGGTTTTGTTTTCCATTTTGCGCCTCTTTATTTCGCGTTCGGGCTTCTTACAAACCCGATCTCTTTCGCACGTTCTTTACTCATCAAGTGGAAATTGCATTCGTCGTCACCGTAACCGAGCGTTTTCGTCCGATCCAGCACCGCGCCCTGCATCTCAAAGGTGTAGTAATCCATCATACAGAGATATTTTGTGATCTCCTCGCAATGCTCCTGTTTTGTCAGCTTGCAGATGCCGCATTGCTTGTGAGTAATATAGTATTCGTCCTTGCTCGGGACAGTCTCAAAATAGTAATACCAGTTCATCGGGTATTCGTCGATATGATTGCGCGACCATTTTGCCTGCTTCGAGCGGTTCGCGATCTCCTTTTCGGTAAAGGCGCTCTTGCCCTCCTTCGCCTTGCGCATAAGCTGACAGTAGGAGAGCGTGCGTATAAGTCCTTTCAGCTTTTCCTCGTCCATTTTCCCGTCCGCCGACTTGTAGAGCGCTATGGCAAACGCCCCGCAGTACATCGTCATAACGAACATATTGTCTTTCATGCTGCCGACACCGGGCGTACGCGCGACGATCGCTTTGTATTCCGAGATCACTCTCTTTTTATACGACGGCAGATCGATCTCGGGCATCTCTTTTTCGATATAGCCGAACGCGGTCTTTGCAAAGGCGAACTTGATAAAGGCGCCGAGAAATCCGTATTTCATATTCTTTCTCCTTACACGCTTTTCGTTCTTTCCCAGCCGTCGCCCGCGTCGGTCGCGTGGCGCACGAAACGAAAGTCGCACACGTCGCCGCCACGGCAGAGGGTCTTCGTGCGGATAAAATCGGTATACGGCAGATCACCGTAGTTGATGACGTCCGCCTGACAGCACATCGCGCCGAGCTTCAGAAGATCACGCCTGCCCAGGATCTTTTGATAAATGCACTCGTTGCATTCAAATCGGAATTCGTTCTTCGGGCCGTCCTTGTGCCAGGTATAGCGCCAGCCGAAACCGGAGCCTTTTTTGAAGCCGAAAGGCACGATCTTTTTCATCAGCGGAAGGAAGAACGACTTTTTCGCAAGCTTTTGCATCCCCGACGGGTCGAGAAACTTCCACATCTCCTCCGAAACGGTACGATACGCTTCCTCATCGCTCTTCCCGTGCTTTTGCAGGACTTCGTAAAGCGCGATTGAGGTCAGGATCTGCGCCATATGTTTATAGTTTCCCTTGTCGCAGTACCCCTTTTCCTCTTCGATCAGCTCCTCCATACGGGCGTAAACGTCCTTCTGAACGTCAGCCGTCAGGGTCGGAAAATAGTTTTGATAACGGCTGACAGCGACGAGAGATTCGGGTTTATACTCTTTCATTATCTCAAAGTCTCCTGTTAGAGCTCATATAGGTCACACATGGGTTAGCCGATGCTAACTCATTATTGAATTATAGCACGTCATTTCGGTTTTGTCAACCGCCATGGGCAACGTTCCGCGTCTTTTTTGCGAAAAATTGCGACTTTTTTGTGACAAAAATGCAATTGTCCTCACCGCAACGAAAAACAAGACCAGCGGTTTCCCGTCGGTCTTGCCTTTGCTGTGTAAAAAGTGCGTGTGGTTATTCAATAAACAGTTTTGAAAAAGGGTAATCTTTCCGTACGGGATATACGTATACCAGAGCCATTCTATCTTTCGGCTTTCTATATCCTTATAGTAAACTATGCTGTAATCGCTCATTGCCAAAACCTTCCATGAAAGAGATGTATCAATATTACAGCTTCCTTTTTCGGTTTGCGAAAGGCGGTTTGGCACCCAATTTTCGCCGAAAACAGCCGTTTTTCCGCAGTTTGACACCCCAAAATAAAAGCGAACTCTGAAACAAGAGCAAAAAACGCGAGGTGTGTTAATCGGCCCCGGTTTTTCTTTCCTGTTCTATTGGGCGAGCTCTTTTGCGATATGCAGCAAGAGTCTTTGGTGTTTCGGCTCGAGCAGTTCAAACAGCTCAAGCAGGTATAATATGTTAAATTTGTGTGTCTGGATCGCGAATACTTGACAAAGATGCGGATTTCCTGTATAATACGCCCAGTAGCCAACTAGGTGAGTATGTATATAATTTTATTCTGTCCGAATATCAGTGCTCCTCATGCCTGCCGGTAGTTTCGCCGCCCGCCGCTATCCCGTTGCCATGCTCGCCGCCGCTTGGGATTTCATCTCTCAGAACGGCACTTATCCGGTCCCTGCAAAACGGATGTCGGCGCAGACAAGGCGAACGCGCGGGTGCCGGAAGACGATGTCTGAACGAAAGTCATTTCTGACGGCAGACCTGAAGTACCCCATTCCCGAAAAGAAACCTCTTACGGCAGATATTTGTCCGAAGCACCTCAAATGAAACGGAAAATCCCGCGGCATCCGTCTCATCCTGACAATCGTTTCCCGCCGCAGCCGCACGGCACAGGTTCCGTATGATCTTCACAAGAAGCGACCCGTCCGGGTTCCACATTGAAATCATCCCGCCGAAGCAGGATTCCCAGAAGCTCGAAGAAGATCTTGATCTTTTCGCGTCTAAATTCGAGCGAGTGATGGAGAGCGGATTCACAGCCTCGATCACCGATAACGCGATGGGTCTTCTTGCATTTCAGGGGCACGAGTGCATCGAGGAGCTCGGACTCCGCGCGCGTCCGGATCAGATTCTGATCCATCTCAACACCTTCCACACGAAACAAAATCTCGACGACATCCTCGAATCATGCGAAAAGCTGGGAATCAATTCGATCCTTGCGATCAGCGGGGACGGCTCTCCCCGGCTGCCGAAGCTGAAGCCTTCCGAAGCGGAAGCGGACGGCACTGCATCCGTCACCTCCGTGGAGCTGACGCGGTATATCCGGAAGCATTATCCGTCATTCGCAGTCGGCGTCGCCTTCAACCCGTACGAACCGGAGGAGCATGAATTTGAAAAGCTGAAACGAAAACTTGATGCTGGGGCGTCATTCGTCATCACGCAGCCGATCATCGAACGAAACGCGGCGGTGGACCGTCTGCTCAAGGAATATCCCGATCTGCCTGTGATCGTAGAGGCGTGGATGTCGAAGAAGCTCTTCCTGCTTTCTGATGTGGTTGGCTATCCCATTCCGGAGGACGCGGCCTTCGATCCGATCGGGACGCTGGAAACACTTCTGAAACTGTATCCGGGGTGCGGATTCTATCTCTCCCTCCTCGGCTTCAAAACGCAGTATTCCGCCATCGAGGAAATGGCGGAAGAGAGGAGGAACAGCAAATGAAAATAGTAGTCTGTGTCAAGCAGGTTCCCGCAACGACCGACGCGAAGATCGATCCTGAAACTAAGCGAATCATCCGCGAGGGGACGAAAGCGGTTCTGAATCCCTTCGATCTGTATGCACTCGAAGAGGCTATACGTATCCGGGAATGGGTCGGCGGCGAGGTGATCGCACTGTCCATGGGGCCCGAGAGCGCGAAGAACGTCCTTACCGAGGCGCTTTCCATGGGAGCGGACCGGGCGTTTCTGCTCTGCGGCAGGGAGTTTGCCGGCTCGGATACATGGGCGACAAGCTACGCGCTGGCAAAAGCCATTGAGACAGTCGGCGGGGTAGATCTGATCCTGTGCGGAAAGCAGGCGATCGACGGGGATACCGCTCAGGTCGGTCCCGGAATCGCAGCAAAGTTGAATATTATGCAGGCGGCAAACGTCATGCAGGTGGACGAAATCGGAAACGGAACGCTCACCGTCCGCCGGATGAACGAAAGGGGATACGACGTCGTCAGGCTGCAAACGCCTGCACTGATCACTGTAGTGAAGGACATTAACGTTCCTCGCATCCCGACCCTTCGCAGGGCAAGAGAAGCCAGACGGATCGAAATCCCCCTCTGGACATATAAGGACATCGGCGCCGATCCTGACAAAATCGGTCTCGCAGCATCCCCGACCCGGGTGGTACGTACAGAGCCTCCCGCAATTCGGAACACAGATACCTTGACCATTTCTGGCGCTCCGGCGGATGCGGCGAAATTGTTGGTCGGCGAGATGCTGGCGCGCGGACTCTTATAAGGAGGGCTGAGCATGAAAGTAAACGAATATGAAAAGAAAGAGTACCGGAACATCTGGACCATATCCGAGATTCTCGGAGGAGAGGTCCTGCCAGTTTCGTTCGAGCTTTTAGGGATCGCACGGGAGCTCGCCGCAAAGCGGGCATGTGAGGTCTGGACGGTCGTCCTTGGGAGCGGACTCGGAGGCGCGGCAGAATCGCTAATCTCATACGGCGCGGACCGCGTGATCCTTGTGGAAGACCCACGCCTCGGCGCATTCAACGACGAGCTCGAATGCCATATTCTCGAGCGTCTTACGGCGAAATACCGTCCTGAAATCATGCTCGGAGCCGCCACGAACCGGGGACGTGCGCTGATCCCCCGGCTGGCCGGGAAAATCGAGGCGGGGTTGACCGCGGACTGTACCGCCCTCGCCATTGATCCCGAAACGGGAGAGCTGCTCCAGACCCGTCCCGCATTCGGCGGCAACATCATGGCAACCATCCGAAGCGTGGAATACCGTCCGCAGATGGCGACGGTCCGTCCGAAGGTCATGCGGGCGCCTATACCGGACCTTAACCGGACCGGGGAGATAATCCGGGAGGAGACTGTGCCCGAAGACGCCGCGGGAATCAAGGAAATCCTTCGCGTCGTCGAGCGGAAGGAGTCCTCCGTCAACCTCAGCGAAGCCCAAATCATCGTTGCGGGCGGACGCGCCATGGGAGGGCCAGCGGGGTTTCAGCTGCTGAAGGATTTCGCGAAGCGGATCGGCGGCGCGGTGGGAGCGAGCCGGGCGGCGGTGGACAACGGCTGGATCGGCTACCCGCATCAGGTGGGGCAGACCGGCGCGACTGTACAGGCGGACGTCTACATCGCCTGCGGGATCTCCGGACAAATCCAGCACCTTATCGGGATGCAGTCCTGCAAAACGATTATCGCCATCGACGTTGACGACACGACGCCAATGATGAAGCTCGCGGATATCGCAGTGAAGGGCGATCTCTTTGAGATCATCCCTTCGGTCATAAATGAACTGGATGAGCGCGTCCGCGCATAATTACATACAAAGCCTACTCAAAAATACAAAAATAAGTTGATAACAAGGAGACATGCTATGCTGATCATTGGAGAAAAACTTAACGGAGCCATCAAATCCGTGGCAGAGGCGATCCGGAACCGGGATGGGGCGTTCATCCGAGATCTTGCTTCGCGCCAGCTCGACACCCGTGCGGATTATCTTGATATCTGTTCCGGTGTACCGGAGGAAGACGCGGATGTTCTCTGCTGGATGATCGAACTCATTCAGGACGATCACCCCGATGTGCGCTTCAGCCTCGACAGCCCGAATCTCGACACGATCCTGACGTGCATTCCCCTCTGCAAAAATCCGGGCATCATCAATTCGGTCTCCCTCGAAGGGGACAAAACCGACAGGATATTTTCGGCTGTAAACCGAGAGACCAAAGGACAAAACGACTGGAAGATAATCGCGCTTCTGCTCGACGAAACCGGTATGCCGGATACGGTGGATAAGCGGATGGAGAGCTTTCACCGGATTGTGAAGAAGGCAGCGGAATACGGCGTCGCCATGGATCGTCTGTATTTCGATCCACTTGTGTTTACGGTCGCCACCACGCCTGACAGCTTCCTGAATTTCATCAGCGCATCCAGCAGAATACGCAGTGAGTATCCTGACGCACATATCATCAGCGGTCTGTCCAACATTTCCCACGGTCTGCCGAGCCGAAAGACGCTGAATCACGCGTTTCTGATCGGCGCGATGATGAACGGCATGGACAGCGCAATCATGGATCCCCTGAACCGAGAACTGTTAGGCGGCGTTTATGCAGCGGAAGCGCTTCTCGGAATAGACGAATACTGCATCGAATACCTCTCTGCTTACAGGGAGGATCTCTTCGGCGTGCAAAAGTGATCCGTTACAAAGAAGAAAGGGCTGTCTTATTTCTCCTTGATTTGTGAGCGAATGTGACAGCCCCTTGATCATATCTGACGTGCTAAGTATTATGTGTTACTGAAGTTCGGTGTTTCGATTTCTTTTTACATATGATCTCCTTTCAATTTTGGACATAAAAAAAGCCGGCTGAGTTTTTAATTCAGTCGGCTGAAAAAATAATTATTGAGTTGTGGTTTCAGACACAAAGATTTTACAATCGTGCTGGGCTTTCTGCAGGGTTATCTCTGCGGAAAAAAGCCTTCAAAAAGGCCTTGCACCGGTCCAATTCCGGTAGAATGTCCCAAAACGGCGAATTGCATCTTTTTATTTCATGGGTTTTCAGAGGCAAACGCAGAAAGGCGAAAACCGTAAAAATCGATGTAAAAGTGGTGTTTTTTGCCCTAAAAAGGGCGAAAACCCGGTTAAAAACCGGGTTTTCTGGCAATTGCATCTTTTTAGACCGTATGCCATGTGGCATGCGTACCATTTAGATGCAATTCCAAACCCCAGCGCATGTTTGAAGCCTTTTACAAGGCTTTTTTATTGCTTTTGGCCGATTAATTGCATCTTTATAGTCCATTTACTCTATTCACGGGAACCGAAAACTGATCGTATTATTGTACCAATCTTTGAAATCTTTCATTACCGCGCAGATAATCGAACTCCTCCTGGCTGAGGTACTCTTCAAATTCATCGCTCATTCGTGTCCCTTGATTACCAATCCATTCGCGGGTATCTTCTTCAACCATACAAAGTTGCGGGACGGTGTATTTGTAAATACCGGGTGCGTCGAAAAGAATTCTATCATACTCTCTTGCATAGGATTTCATTTCTTCGAGCAGGTTAAGGATTGTTTCTGTATTCTCGCCTGTTTTTATCGCATGATTGACGGCTCTTCGATTGCTGTAGTACAGACGATGATTGTATTCAAGATAATTACCGTCCGGGATCATCACTTGAACCAGGCGCAAAATGAGATCGGAATAATTCCCGTTAGGCATAAGCGATAGTTCCCAAAGTATCCCTTGAAATTTATTATTCAACCGGTTTTGTTTATAACGCAGGAGTTCATCGCCCTCAAGGACGTTTTCCATTACACCGTCTCGCGTGATCGCAGCACGTTCGGGAAGCATTTCCGCATAACGTCTTGCTTCATCCTTCCTGCCGCGCCAGCCGAGCAGTTGAGTGATCCCTATGATCGCATTACCGCGTAAAAGTTCATCACCGCAATTCTTGATCACAGCATCGAAAAGCTTGATCGCCTTTTCTTGCTCAGCAATATAGGATTCCTGATCTTTATGCTCAAATGAACGGTTGGAGACCACCCATGCCAGATTGCATAACCATTTCATATCTCCGGGATATTCCTTTACTGCCATTTCGCATATTTCCTGCCGTTTTGCAAAATTTTCCGTTGCAAACGTCAGATCAAATTCTTTTTTCAGTTCTTCATATCGTGCGTCGGGCTCGGTATCGTTTATACTGAGTAACTCATCGGCAGTCACGTGCAGGATTCTCGTCAATGGTGCAATCAATGATAAGTCGGGGCATGCTGTACCTGTTTCCCATTTGCTTACTGCCTGATATGAAACACACAGGTAATCCGCAAGTTTTTCCTGTGTCAATCCGTTTTTCTTGCGCAACTCTCTGATTTTTTCTCCGATTTTCATAGCCTGTATCCTTTCTAACGTTCTTTGGATCGCGATTCTAATACAATTATACTGTTTTTTTCAGTGAAAAACAATAACTTGTTTTTTGTATTTGGAATCAACCATAGGTTGAGAGAATAAAACTCTTTCAAAATACACGCTTCATCATTTCGCGTTCGAGCGAAACAAATGCTTCGACATCTTGATTCGCTTTTGATGGCTTGAAAAAAGGGCTTTCACCGGTCCGATTCAGGTAAAATATCCTTATAACGACTGAAAACCCAGGCTTTTTACCCGGGTTTTCAAGAGTGTGTGAATCACGTACCATTTAGATACGAAATTGGCTCGTCAAACCGTTTTTCAGCCTTCCCATGCGTTTTTATAGCTTTTCCCGGGGTTTTTACCGTTATTTCGTATCTATTAGGTTCACATAGGCCTTTTTTTCATCTGGTCTTAATAGATACGAAATTAAAAATCTGTTTTTTTGGATTATTTCTTCAAAAAAGCTTCTTAACTCTCTCCGCGAGAGCGAGGACTCGTTCATCATTACGAATCGGATTGAACCACGCCCAGCGTTTGTCCGTCATGAGACGTTCGTAGAATATCTCCGGAAAAACTCCTCCCGCAACGGTATAATCCGGTTTTGTGTCGTCTGCATACTTCAAAAAGACGTTTCCGGTAACCTCCGGTGCTGAGTCAATTCTCAACTGAAAGGTCGGAAGCGCAGGAGAACGACTGTACAGGATCGCCCCGTTCGGGATAACCGAAACCTGCTCCATAAGTGAAACCGCATCCTCCAGAACGCGGATTGCTTCGTCGGTTCTTCCAAGAGTCGCAAAATAGCACGATCTCAGTTGTCCCAACTGAATCCTCTGACCGACAAACACATCTGGTTCAAGCCCGCATCCTATCGGATGATCCTCGGTCGGCTTTTCATCGTTAAAGGAATGCAGAAAATCGAGAAGCAGACTGTTTTTCCAAAACGCAAAGTTCACGTCGTTTGGTTTCTGTGGATTTTTCCAGCTGATATCGCCTTCTATGAGTTCGGAAATCAAACGGAGCAGTCTTCTTTGGCGAAATACCTCTAATTTGTCGTACTCATTGCGATACAGGTAAGGGTTTTTGATGGTTTAACCATCTATTTGTCATGCGGCCGGCAGGCCGAAGACGATATCCTCAAGCATCCTCCCGACGACAAAGCGGACCGTCGGAAGGTCGTAGGAATATGCGGAAACAGTCATCTGCCAGGTCCTTCCGTCCTTCGTCTTCCAGGACGCGTACATACAAAACAGATCGGCCGGCATTCCGTGAAGCGTGAAAGACGCGGCGGCAACGTCGCTTCCGCCGGCTACCGTCAGCACTTCATCTTTGCGTTCTGCCGTTACACTGCTTCCGTAGAGAGATGATAAATAATCAAAGTATTCTTCCATCAGATCGCCGGGATTGCCGCTTCCGGACGACAGGGAACACATACAGTTTCCGGATGGATCGTAGTCGTAACCGACATAAAGCTGACCGTTCTCGACCATAGCGGTCCATCCGTTGTCGATCTTTACTCTGCATCCGGGCTCCGGGAAGCTCTGATAACTCGCTTCGGGAAGGTCATTGACATACATGACGAACCGGTTTTCGTTCGCACGCTGCAATGTGTCAAGAACGCAAAGGACGCTTTTCCCGTTTTTCTGCCCGTAATAGCTTAAAGACTTCTGGTTTTCATCGGTATAGCCTTCAAACTCAGCCGAAAGCGAAAGGACAGCGCGAAGAAGCTGTGCGTCGGTCATTTGTTTTTCTCCGTTCTTCTTTTCGGAGTTGCGAACGATTGCCGCGTATCCGGCCTCAACACTGCCCCATCCGTCGCTGATAAGCGAGTTGACAAATTCCTTCATTTCGCGCCATGAAGGATCACGTACGGCAATGATCAAAACACCTTCTTCGTCCCTTGTAACGTCCGCGACTTCCTCACAAAGGACCGGGAATCCCCCGGGAAGAAGCTCAGAAGGCCATTTGTACCTGCCCAGACTTTCGACGTCCGCAGTTTTTTCCGTATCGTTTGCCTGATCGGTTTTTCTCCCGACACCGAGGCCTGCACAGGAGGCAAGCATCGCGAAGATCACGAGAAAAAGCGATGAAAGAATTGTCAGCTTTCTGAAAGCGGTATTATTCACGCAAATTCACATCCATTCCCATGTTCAAGGTTTCCGGTGATATAGGTTGCATTGCTGTTTCACGCAAGAGACTTGCCGAGCAAACGGACTGTATGCAGCCCCTGCGGTCTGTTCTTTTACTTACTGATTTATTTTCGCCTATGTCTCGTAGATCTTGTCGATGTAAGCCTGGTCCAGCTTCTCATGCGAGCGGAGAGAAGAGGTGATGTTCTCCTTCGCGTTCTGGAGATTGTCGCCCATGACCGAGTAGACGAGTCCGATCGCGTTCGTGAATGTCATGGCAAAGTCGAATCTCAGGGTGTCGCGGATGAGATCGAGCATGTTTGCCGCGGTCGGGTCGCTCATGTATCTGTATTTGAGGGTGGTCTCGTAATATGCGGGGGTGATCTCCTGCCAGCCGTACATGCCCAGAGCCTCGGTCATATACCCGACCATCTCTGGGTTGTCGATGTTCCGCATGACCGCTATGGCATTCATCGCGTCTCTCGACGAGGAGATGTATTCCGCCTGGTTGCTGTCGTATTTGGGGAAGGGGATGATGCCGTATTCCGAATCCATGTCCTTCATATAGGCGGCTTCAAGCAGCTTTTCTGTGAAGAAAAGGATATGGTCCGCGGTGAATTCCTTGGTCAGGTTGGCGCCCTCGTTTTCGAATATGCAGTGATCCTTGTGGTTGTATACCAGGTCGTAGAGTTTTGCGTATGCCTCGATAAAGCGCTCGTTGTTGATGTTTATCTGCTGCCTGCCGGTGTCGTCGGGGACGGTGATGCCGCATTCCCAGACGGTCTGGCACATTCTGGCGTTGTGTCCCGACATGCTCACTCCGAAGACGTCTCCCTTGTCTGGCGTGTTGTTCCTGTTGGCGTCCTCGTATACGCTGTAGGCGAACTCGAGCATCTTTTCAAATGTCCACTCCCCGCTCTCGACTATCGCGTAGAGATCGGGGATATTGTATGCCTTCTGAATAGTTTTGTTGAAGAAGGTGCACATCGTATACTCATAGAGGGTATATCCGATGTCTCCGACCGCGGAATAGATCTGGCCGTCGATGTTGACGTTGTTCGTATACTGCGGGCACCACCATTTCTTCGAGAAGTCCACTCCCGGCAGATCGAGCATGTTGTAGGCATAACCCGACAGACCGATGTTCACGATGTAAGCCGAATGTGTGCTGACCAGGTCGTATGTGCGGGTGCCGGAGGCGTAGGCGGTCTGCACCGCCGAGACGAAGGTGTCCCTGTCACCCCAGTCGCCCGGCTGGGCGACGACCTCGATCTTTACTCCGAGGCGCTCCTCGGCGTTCATGTTGCGCTTTGCCACGGCGGTCTTGATGAGGTCGCCGGTGGAGTCGTCGCCGACATATTCGTAGTTCGTGCGGGTCCTTGAGAGTATGATGTACTTCTCACCCAGATACTTATGCTCTCCGAGAGTGTCCCTTTGATTCGCGGGGACCGTCTCTTCGGGCGGGTCGGTGTCCTCGGCGGCGGTAGTGTCGGCCGACGGCAGTGTGTCGTCGGGAGTCACGGGATCCGAGCATCCGGCAAGCGGGATCAGGAGCAGGAGCAGCGCGAGGATCAGCGCTGCGGGCGATAGGATTCTTTTCATTTTTTCTTTCCTTTCATAAGGTCGCAAACAGGAGCGGTTGTTTTCCGCAAAAAGGTCTTACAAAATAATTATAACATAGCTGCGGGAAAAAAGCAATAAGAACGAAAAACAAATTTTCATATAGACTTTAACGTAAAAATATGATATAATTTTGTATAAGCGGCAGTCCCGGCGGGCAGGTTCTCCCGCTCCGCGGCGCCCCGCAAAAATCAAATTTTCTTCATCGGGAGGATCAGTTATGAATCTCTGCGTCCAGTCCGGAGGGGCCGTAGGCCATTTTGACAAACCGACGGTATACCGCCTTATCAAAGAAGCCGGTTTCTCGTCGATCGATCTCAACATCGACACCTGCTTCAACGCCGGATATCTGAAGGATCACATGAACGAGGGAAAGAATCCCTACGAGAAGGGCCCCGAAGCCGTTATCGACTGGTACCGGGCCGACATCGACGCGATCAGAGATGCCGGTCTCTACATCTATCAGGCGCACGCGCCTTTTCCGGCATACCGTCCCGACGCCCCCGCGGCCTTCGTCGACTATTCCATCGAGACCTTCAAGGTCGCTCTCGAGGTCTGCCGCAGGATCGGCTGCGGAAGGCTCATCATACACGGAATTTCGCTCACCCGCGGCGACATAAAGCACACACAGAAGGACATCGACGCCATAAACGAGCATATCTATACCTCGCTGATCGACACCGCGAAGGAGACCGGCGTCATTATATGTCTTGAGAATCTTTTCTACGGTCATGAGGGCGCGATCTGCGAAGGCCACTGCTCGAACGAATACGACGCCGTCGCTTTCATCGACCATCTCAACGCCCTTGCCGGACAGGAATGCTTCGGTATCTGCGTCGACACCGGACATCTCAACCTGGTCGGCAAGAACCAGTACAAATACCTGACGACTCTCGGAAAGAGGATAAAGGCATTCCATATCCACGACAACGACGGCAAGAGCGATCTTCATCTGGCGCCCTATACCGGGACGATCAACTGGGACGCCTTCTGCTTGGGAGTGAAGGACGCAGGATACGAGGGAGATCTTTCCTTTGAGACCTTCCGTCAGTACATTGCTTCGAGATACGTCGACAGCAGGCTGCTCGCCCCCTGGCTCTCACTCATCGCCGCGACCGGCCGCGTGTTCGCCGAGAGGATCCAGGGCTGATCCCTGCCTGGGCTGGTTATGAAACAGGAACTATACGACTTTGACATATTCCCGAAGGTGTTCCTCACGGGAAGACCGGCTCACATCACGGTAAAGCCGCTGGGAGTACACGCGGCATTTCCCGCGGCACTGAACATCAGGATCCGGGAATCGGCGGTGGCCGAGGACGGCCGCTATCCAGGATCGAACGGATCCCGGGACTATGCCGTCTCCCCGTCTGACGACGGATGCGTCAGGATCGACACCGATTTCAAGAACGAGGGGATGTATCACATCCAGTTCTTCAGGGAGGGGGAGAAGAAGCGCTTCCTCGAGCTTCGCGTCTACGCCCTCGCCGCCGACATGGCGGGAAGATACCCGTTCAAAGGAGATCTGCACATGCATACCTGCCGCTCGGACGGGAGGGAGGGACCGGCCGTCGTCGCAGCCAACTACCGGCGCCACGGATACGATTTCACCGTCATCTCGGATCACAGGAGATACTATCCCTCGCTCGAGGCGCGCGCCGCCTTCGGGATCGGTAAGGACGACCGGTCGCCGCTGACCGATTATCTCATCGTCACCGGCGAGGAGATCCATCTGCCGCAGAACGACGCGCACTATGTCAACTTCGGCGGAAAATGGAGCATCAACGCTCTCGTCGAGCCCAACAAGAACTGCGACGACAGAGGCAACTCCCCCGAGGTCCGCAGCCTTGACGGCGTCTGCCCCGAGCCGATGACCGACGTCGAATTCAGGACGATGATCGCCGAGAGAGCGAAGGATGTCCCGCTGCCACTCGAGTCGGAGAGGCTCAGCTTCGCCGCGCTCGAATGGGAGCACGAGCAGGTCGCGAAGGCCGGAGGGCTGGGGATATTCCCGCATCCCTACTGGCTCTGCTCGACGATGCAGATCAGCGAGAAATTCCTCCGCTTCGTATATGAAAGGCAGCCCTTCGATGCCTTCGAGGTCCTGGGAGGAGAGAGCTACTTCCAGCACAACGGCTTCCAGACCGCCTTCTATTACGAAGAGCGCGTCAGGGGGTTCGATCCGCCGGTGGTCGGCAGCACCGACAGTCACGGATCGACCGAGTACAACCGCAACCGTCTGGTATGCTCGACGCTCATCTTCTCGCCCGAGAACAGGACGGATGCGCTGATCGATTCGGTCAAGAAGAAATATTCGGTCGCTCTCGACACTATCAGCGCCGAATACCGCGTCGTCGGAGATTTCCGCTGGGTCAAGTACGCCGCCTTCCTTGAAGACGAGTATTTCCCGCTCCACGATCTTCTGACCTCCGCCGAGGGAACATACCTGAAGAGATACGCCTGCGGTGACGCCTCCGCAGAAAAGGTTCTGCTGTCCATGAAGGGGCAGATCCCCGCGATGCTGGAGAAGTATTTCGACATAAAGAAATGATATCCGGTCCTATCCGGATACTCAAAAACGAAAAGCAGGCATGACCGTAAATAATGTCGTGGTACCGATTGCGGCCGTGCGGATACCGTACCAAAGGAAACCGACTGTAATGAGTAAAATTCGCCTTTTTTCCCTGATCCTTGCGATCCTGACCGTCTTCTCGGCCTTCTCTCTGTCTTCCTGCGGAAAGAATCCGCCTGACGGCGGACAGACCGAGACCGAAGAGACGACCGTCGAGGCCACAGAGCCGCCGACTCCGACGACGCTATGCCTTCTGAAGGACAAAGAGCCCCTTGTGAGAGTCATACGTCCCGAAGGGGCCGCAGCAGAATCCGAAACCGTCTCGATCGCAAAACAGATAGTCAAATCCTTTTCCGCCTTTACAGAAAGCATCGTCGAGCTGTCGACCGACTGGACCAAGGACGGGGTGCACGACAGCGAATCCCTTGAGATTCTCGTGGGCAACACCGACTACGCCGAATCGGCCGAAGTCCTCTCGACGCTTAATTACGGAGAGTACGCGGTAAAGGCTGTGGGCAACAAGATCGTCGTCGCGGGTTATACCGACACCGCCATTTCGAGAGCGGGCAACATCATAATCGACACGATAATCCAGGCCGGGATCGCCGGAGGAAAGACGACGGTCGAGATCCCGCGCGACATTTCCTACTCGGGCAAGGCCAACGCCGATCTCGCCGAAATACCCGTCATGGAGGGCGATTCGCTTTCCGCGACATACTACAATCCCGGAGACAGTTGCTCCGAGATGATCATCGGCAACACCTCGCGCGAGGACTACGACAGATATCTGCAGAAGATCGAAAGTCTGGGATTTACAAAGGCTTATTCGAACGACATAACCGAAAACAGCTTTGCGACCTTTTATAACGACAAGTACACCCTCAACGTCGGATTTTACAAATACAATCTGCAGACCAGGATCATTCTGGAAAAGTACTCGGAACCCGTGCTGAAGCTCCTGACCGACGAAAACAAGACGAACGTCGTCACGACCTCGCAGATCTCGATGCTCGGCCTTGAGTACAAGAAGAGCGACGGGACCTACGCCGGAAACGGCCTCTCGATCCTTATCAGGCTCACCGACGGACGCTTCATCGTCGTCGACGGCGGCTTCAACCGCGCCGCACAGGCCAATCTCCTCGTCGATACCATGAAGGATCAGTCGAAGGATTATCTGGCCTCGACCGGGGGCAGGATGCGGATAGCCGCCTGGATCATCACACACGCTCACGGCGACCACGACGGAATGATCGTAAAGCAGTACAGCGTCATCAAAAACGCCGGGATCATCGTCGAGAATTTCCTCTGCAACTTCATGTCGGACACCGAACGCAACCTGGCTATCAACTCATACCTGAAGGCAGGCAAGGGCAACTGGTCGGAGGGCGAGGGCGGAAACTGGACGCAGGTCTATGACGCCGCTTCCGCGCTGGGAGCAAATATGATCATAACGCATGTGGGACATGAATACAATTTTGCAGACGCGAAGCTTGAGGTCCTCTATACCATCGAGAGTTTCGGCCCGGCTCTCTGCAACGCGCTGAACACCACATCTCTCATCATCAAGATGACATTCAAGGACCCGGTGACCGGGAAGGAGACCGTCTATATGAGCACCGGAGACGCCACCGGAAACGGCTTCGAGATCTCGAAGAAAATGTACGGAAGCTATCTGAAGTCTGATCTGCTTCAGGTCGCTCACCACGGCGGGACCACCTGGGGCAACGACAAGGGAACTATGGACGCCTATAAGGCCATCTCTCCCGCGACGCTCGTCTGGCCGATGGGACAGGTCGCCTATCCCTCTTACAAGACAAAGACCCACAACACCGTCCTCTTCAGCCCCGCCAACCCGAATTTCAAAGAGGTCTATATCGCCGGTCCCGAGGGGTCTGTGACGGTATTCCCGCTGCCCTACACGGTAGGCTCGGCTGTCGCGAACATGAAACCTCTGCCCTGACCGGCTTGGGTTGAACGAAAATTCTAAAAAAAAAAAAAAAGGAGTCTCATGCCATGAAAAAAATCGCGATCATCACTGCGAGCGTCATTGCGCTTGCCGTACTGCTTTCGGTTGCAGCCTCGGCGGCCGTAGTACCCACGGACTATTCCGCATACGGACAGGTAAAACTTGAAGGCTACCTCGGCGGCGACGCTCCGGCTCTCGACGGCGTCTTCGACGACGGCGAATACCAGAACGTATTCGAACAGAAGGAAGGGACCGCAGGCTTCAGATTCGTCGATGATGCCAGCAAGGCCATTATCAAATCGGTCAGATTCGGCATTACCGTTACCGATGACGCCATCTACCTCGGAGTGGAGGTGTCCGAGCCCTATTACAGGTACAGAGGAACGGCAGCCGGAAGCAACGTTCAGTTTATGTTCGGCTTCAATGTAGGCGACAAGTTCTATACCTGCATGGACCGTCAGATGCTCACGCTGAACATCAAGGAAGACCTTACTCTCTTCAGGGCAAATACCGTCCTCACCTATAACGATCAGGGCAAGTACAACGGCAAGGACCAGTTCAAATACGATGCCTCGATCTACGGCGGAGACGCTGCCAAGAGGTATGACGACAAGGGAACCACAGTGTACGAGGTAAAGCTCCTCAAAGAGAAGATCCCCGCCGCGCAGAAAATCTACGGCGCAGACGGTAATCCCACCGGAGAGACATCGATCACTTCGGTGCCCGATTCCTTCTTCGTATCATACGAAGCCATCGGCTACGATGCCGCCGGGAACAAGGGAACAGTCCAGTTCCGCACCATTCTCAGCGAGGAAGCCAAGAACACCATCAAAGATCAGGACGGCTGGGTTGCCACATTTGCCCCGCACTTCCTCGTCCTGACCGAAAAACCGGCAGCGACTGAAGCTGAGACCGTCCCCGCGACGACACCCGAGAGCGGAGCGACCACGACCGTCCCCGCGACGCAGCCGGGTACCAACCCGACGACAGGCGACAACACAGTCGTCTTCATCATACTCGCGCTCTTCGCACTGGCTGTTCCCGCCGTCGCGGCAGTCGCAAAGATAAAGAAGGACTGACCCGACCGCGCCTGATGCAATGAAATAAAACGGGGCTGTCAAAAAAGTCGGACTTTTTTGACAGCCCCGCACATGTCACGGCCGGGAAACCGTGACATGTGCCGATCTTTTTCGTTTTTTG
>JAEEGF012077668.1_pt1 | contig 17859 bp, 8 predicted proteins | sample 9134171 | NCBI WGS metagenome assembly JAEEGF01 (sample SAMN16246542, study PRJNA631951) | gut metagenome | biome: gut microbiome; feature: rumen; material: AP-attached | host: Bos | place: Iran: Karaj | collected 2018-10 | reverse complement strand
GAAGGCGGCTCGGACAGGACGAAGCCAGGCAATGAGGACTACGCCGTCTTCTCGCAGTCTGAAGACCTGACGGTGCTTCTTTTTGAAGGATCGAATGTCCAGGGACTTCGCTTCGAGGAGGGTGCAGGCAGCGTTACGCTCACGCTCGGCGACGGATGGTTCAACGGCAGGCAACTGCTCATACGCCGGAACATGCAGGGCGGAACGTCGACCCCTGGCATAACGAACATCCTCAACATGTCTTCCAATCCGTTTACCGTCAGATCCGGACTCAACGCCACGCTCAACGTGTTATTCTCAAACGCCTGGGGCGATTTCGCGCTGACACCCGGCGTAATTTTCGACTGCCCGGTATCAGCGGTTGACTCCAGTAACGGATGGTTCCTCCCACAGGCCGCTCTGCGCACGGACAACGAAGAGATGAACAGGACGCTCTTCATGCGCACCGCGAATTTCTACAACACGGTCACCATCGGCGCCAATCATGAAGTCTGGGTCACGGGCGACGCTGCGTCAATGACGGTAGAGGGCGGAGACGGCGCGATTGTCGTGAACGGATCGCTCGCGGTCTATGGCGAAAATGCAACCGTAACGTGCACAAGCTTGTCGGTCGGCGCGGCGGGCTCAATATGCGGAAACGGCACTATCAACGGCGCCGTTACCGCAAATGCTGGAGCGAAGCTCCTTTTCGATGCGGAAAACGTTCTGACTTTCACAAGCGCGGCGAATCTTGCCGGATTCACAGTCGATGCAACTGGGCTCGTCCCAGGACAGGCATATCTCGTGGCCAAGGGGACTACGACGCTTCCGTCCGTCTCCGCCGCGCAGGCCGAGCAGGGATGGATGACGAAGGCCGTTGACGGAAACGTCGTGCTTGTCAACAGCACGGCGGACATCGTATCGGACATCGTTCTCAGTGAGGATGCCGACTGGACGGATTCCGTCGTCTCCGTCGCAGACAATGTTACGATCGACCTTAACGGACACAACCTCAGCGTTGCGGGCATTACGCTCGGTAGCGGCGTCGCCTTCGTCAACAACGGCGCTGCGAAGTCGCGCGTCTACATCGGCCTCAACGGCGGCGACAAGGCGTGGGCGCTCGGAGTCGCGTTCCCGTCCAGCATAATGCCCGTCTTCTGCGGCGCGGCGATTGAGATTCCTAATACTTACATACCTGACGGCGGCATCGGCTTCAAGGATACGGCTGGCGTTCAGCCAGTCTACCAGAAATCCTGCAACAACGGGCTTGCTTTCCTTGGTAATGCCAATCTCAAGGAGCCGTGGAAAGATTGGAACTTTGGCCAGGGCAAGACCTGCACGGTGATGGTCGAGGGCAAAAGCAACGTGTTCGCTTTCGACAACGATAACGGCGGAACGTTACCGAGCGCGTTCACGACAACGCCGTTCGTCGGCGATGGGCATCTCACGATCGTCTCCGCGGCTTCGTCGGGCGTAACCCCTACAGTCGGCGACAAGAACACCGATGACTCGCTTTTTACCGGCACGCTTGCGCTGCGAAACGCAAACAGCGCCAACAAGAACAGAGGTTTCGGCATCCGCTTCGAGGACGACAACGTCACGACGAAAGCGTTCGTCAACGGGACACTGGCGCTTTCGTGTAATGATGACGCTGACTCTCAGTTCGACCTTCTGTCAGAGAACTACTCAACGCCGCCGACATACAACCTCGGCAATCTCGTTACGGAAGGCGAACACCCGGAGCGCGTTATTCTCCGCTCGCACATGAACGCTGTAGGGTTGCTTGCCACGCTCAAGGTCGGCTGGAACAACGAGGACGGAGTCTTCGCGGGAACAATCACGAACATGTTCGGGAATGATTCTTATCCGATCGCCATCGAGAAACATGGTACTGGTACGTGGACTTTGGCGGGTACTGTCGCCAATGGAGGAACGTTCACGGTTGCGGCTGGAGGCGTCGAGTTCCGCGGCGGTCTCGCCAATGTTTCATCTCTCTCGGTCGCAAGCGGCGCGTCGGCTCTTTTCGCCGGCGACATGGGTTCGAATCCCATTAGCCTCGCCTCAGGCTCGACACTCAAGCTCGACGCCTCGAACACAGGCGACGACGTGCCGGTGGTGAACGGAAACCTTGACCTTACAGGCGTCAATGTCCACGTTTCACGGGGGACGTACGTCCCGAGCAAGACTGAGCCGCGCGAGCTCATCCGCGTAACCGGCTTCGTCACCGGATTCGACCGCAACGGCGTGACCACGGACATCGCGGCACCCGGCTGGGCGTTCAGGCTCGTTTCCAACGAGGACGGATCCAAGTCGATTGTCCACAGGAGGAACCCGGGCTTCTCCGTCAGCCTCAGGTGACGGGCGTGCGGACGCCTCCTTCCGCCCGATGGCCGTGCGGGTCTATAGCTAAAATGGGTGATGGACTGAACGAGCTGGGGAATGGTATAATTGCTGCATATAAATATCTAGTAGCATCTGCAAATTGGAGTAATATGAAACACATCACGCTTCTCGCATCGTTCGCACTGGCTTCCGGCGCGCTCTTTGGGGCCGACGGAATAAAGGACGCGATGCCGTTCAGGTTCGGCGTCGCGATCCCCGCCAGGATATTCATGCACGCGCCGAACGACTCGACGCGCCTCGTCGAGCAGCACTTCAGCTCCATCACAGCCGAGAACGAGATGAAGCCGTTCGCGCTTCAGCCGAAGGAAGGCGAGTTCCACTGGGATGTCTCGGACAGGTTCGTCGCCTTCGGCGAGAAGAACAAGATGAAGATCATCGGACACTGCCTCGTGTGGCACAACCAGACGCCGCACTGGTTCTTCGTCAACGCCGACGGCTCAAAGGCCGACCGCGAGACGCTGATCGCAAGGATGCGCGCGCACATCCACGCAGTCGTCGGACGATACAAGGGACGCATCCACGGATGGGACGTCGTGAACGAGGCGTTCGACGACGGCGGCAACCTCCATCCCTCGCCGTGGCGCGACGGAATCGGCGACGACTTCATCGAGCTCGCGTTCCGTTTCGCCCACGAGGCCGACCCTGAAGCGGAGCTGTACTACAACGACTTCAACATGTTCACTGCGGGCAAGCGCAGGGGAGTCGTCGAGATGGTCCGCAAATTCAAGGAGAAGGGCGTGCGCATCGACGCGGTCGGACTCCAGAGCCACGCCGGGCTAAAGGGTCCGCGCGTCGAGGAGTACGAGGCTACGATCGAGGCGCTTGCGTCCGTGGGCGTGAAGGCGATGATCACTGAACTCGACGTCAGCGCGCTGCCGAGCGCGTGGGGGCTCACCGCCGAGATCACCGCCAGCCACGACTACGACGAGAAGTACAATCCGTGGAAGGACGGCGTCCTCCCGAAGGACGTTGAGAAGGAGCACGCAAGGCGCTACTTCGACCTCTTCAAGATGTACCTGCGCCATGCCGACGTCATCGACCGCGTCACGCTGTGGGGGCTTACGGACGGCGACTCCTGGCTGAACGACTTCCCCGTAAGGGGACGTACGGACTATCCGCTGTTCTTCGGCCGCGACGGACAGATGAAGCAGTGCGCAAAGGCCGTATGGAAACTCGCCAAGAACAAGCGGCGGGACGCCGCTTCCCCCAGTCAGATCAACAGTTCATCCAGATAGTATTCACAGGGCAGAACGAGAATGAAAAGTCATGTAATGGCGGCGGCGGTGCTCGCCACGCTGACAGCCGGGGCGATGGACCATCCAGGCGCGACGACGGACCGCCTTGCGCCGGACCGCTTCACGCTCGTCGAGAACGGACGCCCCGCCGTGAGGATCGTCGTGGAAAGCGATGAACCTGCGGTGAGGATCGCGGCGGCGAATCTCGACGCGGACTTCGAGCGCGTCACGGGCGAGAAGACGCCGCCGAACAGCCGCCGTTCCATAGTTGTCCGCATCGATCCCGCCCTGAAGGGCAAGCGCGAGCAGTACGTCATGCGCGTCGCGAAAGACTCGTTCGTCATCTCCGGAAGCGACAGGCGCGGCGCGGTGTACGGAATCTACGAGCTGTCCGAGCAGATCGGCGTCTCACCGTGGTACGACTGGGCGGATGCACCCATAAGATGGAAGGCGAAGAACGACGAAAAGCTCAACCTCTCCATAAAGCGCGGGACGTATACGAACGGCGAGCCGGCGGTGCGCTACCGCGGGATCTTCCTCAACGACGAGGCGCCTTGTCTCACTGGATGGGTGAAGAACACGTACGGGACCGAATGCGGAGACCACCGATTTTACGCGCGCGTCGGCGAACTAGTGCTGCGCCTTCGCGGAAACTTCATCTGGCCCGCGATGTGGTGCTGGGCGTTCTACGCGGACGATCCCGAGAACTCGAAGACGCTCGACGAAATGGGCGTAATCGTCGGCACTTCGCACCACGAGCCGATGGCGCGCAACCATCAGGAATACGCGCGCCGCAGAAAAGAGATCGGGGCCTGGAACTATAGGACGAACAAGGACGCGCTCGACAAGTTCTTCGCAGAGGGCGTGCGGAGAATGAAGCTGACAGAGGACGTCGTGACGATCGGAATGCGCGGAGACGGCGACGTCGAGATGGACGGCAACGGAGACATGGAGCTGATGAAGTCCATCATCGCGAACCAGCGCGCCATCATCGAGCGCGAGACCGGTAAGAGCGCGGCAGATGTGCCGCAGGTGTGGGCGCTCTACAAGGAAGTGCAGGACTACTTCGACAAGGGGATGCGTCCGCCCGAGGACGTCACGATTCTCCTCTGCGACGACAACTGGGGAAACGTGCGCATGCTTCCGCGCAAGGAGGAGAGGAACCGCCTTGGCGGATGGGGAATGTACTACCACGTCGACTACGTGGGCGCGCCGCGCAACTCGAAGTTCATGAACTGCACGAGCGCGGCGTCCATGTGGGAGCAGATGTCGCTTGCGTATGAATACGGCGTCGACCGTCTGTGGGTGCTCAACGTCGGGGATCTGAAGCCGATGGAGTATCCGATTACGCTATTTCTCGACATGGCGTGGAATCCGACGCGCTACACGCCGGCGACACTCGGAAAGTTCACGGAGCGCTTCTGCGCGGGAATCTTCGGCGAGAAGGAGTGCAAGGAGGCCGCGCGCATTCTCGACCTCACGTCTCGCTGGGCATGTCGCTGTACGCCCGAGATGCTGAACAAGGACACGTACGGCCTCGAGTCCGGCGAGTGGGCGAAGGTCGTCGGCGAATACATGAAGCTGGCGAAGGACGCGGAGGCACAGTACGCGCGGATTCCGGCGGACGTGAAGGACGCGTATTTCGAAATCGTGCTCTTCCACGTCAAGGCGATGGCGAATCTGTACGAGATGTACTATGCGCAAGCCAAGAACTACCATTTGGCCGCCGCGTCCGCAAAGAGCGCAGAGGAAGAGGACGAGATAAACGCCTGGGCGGACAGGGTTGAGGCCGCGTTCAAGCGGCACGGGGAATTGTGCGACGAGTACAACCTGAAGGTCGCAGGCGGAAAGTGGAACGGGATGATGAAGCAGAAGGTGATTGGCTACACGTCTTGGAGCGACGGATTCCCGGCGGATACGTGTCCGAAGGTCGCGCGCGCGGGCGCTGCGGCGGAGAGGGCCGCTGTGGCGGAAAGCGCGGCTAAGCTCTTGGACGCGAAGGAGCCGCGCATCTACTCGGTCCAGCGCGCGAAGTCGTACGACGCCAATATGGGCGAGAACTGGTGGATGCGCCGCCACGACGCGATCCTCGAGCGCGTGAAGGCGGAGCGCGAGTTTGATCTCGTGCTTGCGGGCGACTCGATAACGCATCGCTGGGAGCGCCACGGCAAGGATGCGTATGTGCAGGTCACGAACGAGCTCAAGGTGCTCAATCTCGGCTTCGGAGCGGACAACGTGAAAAACCTGCTGTGGCGGTTCAGGTCCGGCGAGCTCGACGGATACCGCGCCAAGGCGGTGCAGCTGATGATCGGGACGAACAACGGCGTCGGAGAGCCGCCCGAGGAGACTGCTGCGCAGATACGCGCGGCGCTCAGGGAGATACGCGCGCGCCAGCCGCAGGCGAAGATTCTGCTGTGTCCGATTCTCCCGCGCGGCACGCCGGATTCCGTGGAGCGCGGCAAAAACGACGCGGTGAACGAACTGCTCAGGCCGCTTGCGGACGGGAAGACGATAGTGTGGACGGACTGGAGCGGATTCTTCACGCTCGACGACGGACGATTGACGCCTGGGCTTAACGACGACGGGCTGCATCCGAACGCGAAGGGCTACGCCGAGTGGGCGAAGGTCGCGCTTCCCGTCTGGAAGGCGGCGTGCGGGAAGGGCGCGGCAAAAGGGCGCGAGACGTTGGACGTGAGACGTGGTAATGCGGCTCTCGTCTCTCGTCCCGCGTCTAGCGTCCAAAAGTCCAAGCCGTTCGCCATCGATGCCAACCGCTATGCCAAGGCCGATGCGCCGGAGGGCTTCCGCTGGGAGTTCATTCCTGGGCTCGGATATGGCGAAGGGGCGATGGAGGTTTTCCCGCGCGTCGACGCGCCGACTGGTGCTAAGCTTTCGTACAAGGTGAAGGTTCCGTCTGGCGCGAGGTCCGCAGAGGTGACGGTCATCACGCGCTCGACGCTTGCGTTTGCGAGGCCCGATGGCCACCGCTATTCCGTTGCGTTTGCGAAGGGCGGCGAGCCTAAGGTCGTGAACTTCAACTCGAGGCTCAACGAAAAGCCGGAGAACATCTACTCCGTGTACTATCCGACGATCGCGCGGAGGGTGGTGCGGCAGAAGGTGCGGCTCGAGGTTCCGCACGGCGCGTCTGGTTCCGCGACGCTCGAGCTTTCGCCTCTCGACCAGGGTGTAGCCTTCGAGCAGATCCTCGTCGACTGGGTGCGGTAGACACGCCCTTTCGGGGGATAGAAGGCATTCGGGCGCTTTGCTATAATTTAGGCATGAAAACTAAAGCGCTTGTTGTCGCCGCGGCAGCGGCATTCGCAGGGGTTGCCTGCGCCGACGTCTCTACCGTAACCATTGGCGAGGCGAAGTATCCGATGGCTCTCGACATGTGGGGCATATTCTTCGAGGACATCGACCTGTCGCTCGACGGAGGCGTCTACGCCGAGATGGTGCGCAACCGCGCGTTTGAGGACGGGCTTGGCGGGATCCGCGAGCTGACGCTTGAGTACTGGCATCCGTTCGGCGCGGCGACGTACGAGCTCGTCGCGAAGGGAGGTCCGTATGAGAAGAGTCCGTCGTTCTGCCGGGTGAAGGCGCGCAAGGGCGGCGGAATCCTCAACGACGGCTATTTCGGAATGAACGCCGTCGCAGGCGCGGCCTACGACTTCGAGGTGGAGCTGCGCGGCAACGCAGTCGTCGAGGTGGAGTTCGCCGGCGCGAAGCAGACCTTGTCGCTTAAGGGGACGGACGGAAAGTCGTGGAAGGCGTTTTCCGCGCGGCTGGTGCCGACGGCGAGCGACCCGAAGGCGAGGCTTGCGATAAGGCTCGTTGACGGCGACAGCTTCGACATCGACTGCGTGAGCCTCATGCCGGCGGACCGCGTGGCGGGGCTTTTCCGCCGCGACCTTGTGGAAGTGCTCAAGGCGCTGAATCCGAGCTTCATGCGCTTCCCCGGCGGATGCTGGGTTGAAGGCGACACGATGAAGGGCGCGTACCGATGGAAGCAGACGCTCGGCGGGAAGTGGGACCGCCGCACGCAGTGGAACGTCTGGAAATACTGGTCCACGAACGCAGTCGGCTTCCACGAATACCTGCTCCTCAGCGAGGCGCTCGGCGCGAAGCCGCTCTTCTGCATCAACGACGGCGAAGCTCACAGGGACAAGGTTCCGCTCGACAAGATGGACGAGATCGTGCAGGATGCGCTGGACTGCATCGAGTACTGCAACGGAGGCGTAGACACCGAGTGGGGCGCGAAGCGCGCCGCGGCGGGGCATCCAGAGCCGTTCAACCTCGAGTACCTGGAGATCGGCAACGAGCGCTGGGGCAAGGAGTACGACGACCGCTATGCGCTCATCTACGACGCCGTGAAGGCGAAGTACCCCGAGATCAAGATCATCTCCAACTACTTCAAGGACTGGCAGGTCAAGGCGCGTCCGTTCGAGCTGCGCGACGACCACGACTATCAGCGTCCGGACTGGTTCATGTCCGTCGGCGCGGAGCGCTACGGGAAGATGGAGCGCGGGAGCTTCGGAATCTTCGTCGGCGAGTACGCCGTCACGGAGGGGACGGGGCGCTACGGATCGCTGCGCGCGGCGATCGGCGAGGCGGCGTACATGTGCTCGCTCGAGCGCAGCGCCGACCTCGTCAAGCTCGCGGCATATGCGCCGCTCTTTGCGAACGTCGAGCACACGACGTGGACGCCGAACCTCATCTACATCGACACCGACCGCGCCTATCTCACGCCGAGCTACTGGACGCAGCGCCTCTTCGGCGAATACAGGGGCGACGAGGTGCTCGCGATCGACATCAACACGACGACGTTCGACGTGACCGTTCCGAAGACATGGGGCGCGAAGGGGAACGACGACTTCACGATCCGCAGGGTGCAGGGCTCGGCGCTCCGCCGCGCGGACGGTTCCGTCGTCCTAAAGCTGGTGAACTGCGGCGACGAGCCCGCGCCGGTGAAGGTCAATCTCCGCGGCAAGGCCGAGAAGACCGTGCTCACGTCCGCCTGCGCGGATGACGCGAACACCGCGTTCGAGCCGGAGAAGGTGAAGCCCGTCACGACCGAAGTCGACTTCACGGGCGAGGACGTGCTGCCTCCGCTCTCGCTGTCCGTCTACGTGGTCGAGTCTAAGTGACGCATTTCGCCTCTCCCCGCCCCATGCCGGATTTGCCCTTGATGGGCGAAATATGGTAGAATACCGGGAAAGGGAAAGGGGAGATGATGAATTCCGCAATAGCTATGCTCTTGGCGGCCTCGGTTCAGGTCGCCTTCGATATGCCGTTCGACGGCAAGGCCACGGTCGCGCTTGACGGTCCTGACGGACGCCGCGTGCGCAACCTCGTCAACGGGATCGAGTACAAGAAGGGGCGTCACACCGTCGAATGGGACGGACGCGCCGAGGACGGCTCAGGCGCCGCAGGCGGCAAGTACACCGTCCGCGTCGTCGCCCATCCCGGCATCGGCTACGACTTCCGCGGCACATTTGCCGCGGGCGGCGAGAAGATGTTCTCCGGGTTCGGTCCGAACCACCTCCCCTGCACCATGCTCGCGCCGGCCGGCGACTTGATGGTCGCGGCGGCGCTCTTCACCGAGGGCGGGAACTCAACGCTCGTCCTTTCGCACGAGGGGAAGCTGCTCAACGGATACGGCGACGGATGGAACCTCGGCAACAAGGCGTGCTTCTACCTCGCGGGCACGAACGACTGGCTGTATTCCGTGCGCGAGCGCGACGGAAACGACCTGGAGCTGCACTGCTACGGACTTCTCCGCAACGCGCGGCGCCATACCGAGATATCCGGCGCGCCAAAGACGTCGCTCAAGGGAGCTGCGCGCATCGGCGGGAAGGTCTACCTCTCCAATGCGCTCTCGCGGACCGTCGACGTCTATGCGCTTGAAGACCGTCCCGACCGCGCTCGCCTCGTCTTCACGGGCGAGCGCATCGAGCGTCCGTTCGCCGGTCCTCTCTGCGTTGACGGCGACAGCCTGGTGTATCCGATGTTCGATCGCCAGACAGCAATAGCGGTGAAGGGCGGGGAGCTATTCGCGCTTGAGGAGGGCGACAGCGTTGTGCATGTGTACGAGCGCTCGTCCGGACGTGAGACGCGCATCATCGGCGAGCGCGGAAACGGCTACGCCGGCGCGTGGAGGAAAAACAGGCTCGTCAATCCGACGGCGCTCGCCTTCGATTCGAAGGGTTCGCTCTGGATCGCCGAGAGCCGCTACAACCCCAAGCGCGTCTCGCGCTGGAACGCGGAGACGGGAGTGTGCGAATACGAGAAGGTCGGCAGCGAGAAGTACGGCTCGCCCGGCGTCGGCATGGACGAGGAGGACGCGACGCGCTGGATCGCGCACGACACCGAGTGGCGCTATGATCCCGAGAAGGGCGTCGACGAGCCGATCGCGCTTCTCTTCAACGAGACGATTCCGCAGGGCGAAAGGTACGATGTCCCGCCGCGCAGCTCGCGCACCTACCGCTTCGCGCGCCGCGGCGGAAAGACCTACGTCATAGGCAACGACGGCGTCACTATGATTTGGGAGTACCTCGATTCCGAGATGCGCCTCAAGCCGCTCGCGATGTTCGGCTCGCCCGGATTCTATTCGCACATGATCGGACGCGAGCACACGTGCGCTCCGATCGGCGAGGCGTACGCCAAGGCGTTTCCGGACAAGGGCGGCGACCGTTTCAAGCACGACGAGGCGACGCTGATGGCATGGCACGACCTCAACGGAAACGAGCGCTTCGACGCGGACGAGTTCGAGTTCGGTCCGTTCGACGCCGGCGCGCCGTGCGGATGGGGGCTCTTCGTGAGCGATCTCGACTTCACCGTGCCGATTGCGCAGGACGGCGAGATATGCTTCCTCGACTTCGCTTTCCCCGAATGGTCGCTATCGAAGGCGCTCGCGGCGAAGCGGAAGATGAAGGGGCGCCTCCCGACAGGTGCGGCCGTTCCCGGGACGCACGGAGAACTACTGCACGCGCGACGGACGCTTCATATATCCGACGCAGTCTCCGTTCATGATGGCGTTCCTCCCCGACGGCACGCTCGACTGGTACATCAAGAATCCGCACGCGAACGTCCACGGTTCTCACGACGCGCCGATGCCGCGTCCGGGCGAGCTGCAGGGCGCGCTCTTCTCCCTCGGGTCGGTCCCTGGCGGAGAGAAGGGCGAGTACGAGGTGTTCGCGCTCAAGAACAACCACGGACGCATCTTTTTCCTGACGACGGACGGAATCTACCTCGACGAGATATTCTCCGACTGCCGCGTCGCCGCGGCAAACGACGAGACGTACATCGGCGGCGAATCGTTCGGCGGATCGTTCCAGTGGGACCGCAAGGGACGCCGCGCAATTCTCACGTCCGGCGGCGGCGGATACCGCTGGTACGAGATCACGAACCTCTCGAAGATTCGCGAGAGCCGGTACGAGCGCGAGTTCAGCGCGGAGGAGCTAGTCGCTGCGCAGGAGGCGAACCCCGTCGTGGCTGCGGGGAAGGCAGGCAGGGCGTCGCTAGCGGTGCCGGACGCGAAGGGTCCGGCCGAAGTCGCACACTGGCAGTTCGGCGCGTGGCACGTGCGCATCGCCGCGTGCCGCGACGCGGGCAGGCTCAGGCTTGAGTATACGGTGTGGGAGCCGAGTCCGTGGTTCAACAACGGAACGGATCCGTACCTCATGTTCAAGACTGGCGACGCCGTCGATTTCCAGTATCTCGACGAGGGCGGCAAGCCGTGCAGGCTGATGGTGTTTCCGCCGGACAAGGCGATTCTCTACCGCCACGAGGCCAAGGGTACGCCGCACAACTTCGCGTCGCCGTGGCGCACGCACACCGTGGGCGACGTGTCGTTCCCGACGGACCTCGACGTCAAGGTGCGCAAGGGCGGCGGAGACTACACAGTCTCGTTCCTTGCTCCGGGAGACTTCTCGGCGGCGCGCGAGCTCAGGTGCGATTTCGGCGTCATATTCGGCGACCGCGACGGAACGGTCAATCTCTCGCGTTCGTACTGGAGCAACAAGGACACCGGACTCGTCAACGATGTTCCGGGCGAGATAATCCCCGCGCCCGAAAAGTGGGGCACGGCGCGCTTCGGCTCTGCGCAGGCCGAGGCGGACGACGCGCCGAAGGCCCCGGCCGCGGTCGAGTCGGCTAAGCTCGCGCGCGTCGATTCGTCCGTGAATCCCTTCGCGCTCGAGAGGGCGCCCGACGGACGCGGCTACCATGGCGAGTACTACGCCGCGGGTCCGGTGTACGACTGGAAGAAGGACGTCCTATATGCATCCGCCGGACGCGGCAAGGTCGTCGCGATGACGCTCGAGGGCAAGCCCGTTGCTTCGTGGAATCTCCCCGGCGCGCGGACGTTCGACAGGTTCGACTCGATGGCGATCGACGAGGCGACCGGAGATGTTTTCGTTCTCGCCGGTGGGCTCGCGGCGCAGGATCCGCGCCGCAACGAGGAAGCCGCCGGAAGACTCTACCGCATCAGGTCCGGCGCGGCGGAGGGAGAGCTCATCGCGGAGAAGGTGTGCGCGATTTCGCAGAAGGTGAAGGACGGACGCCTCGCGTGCATGACGCCGCGTTCGACGATGGAGTGGATATCCTGCGCCGACGGCTCGCGCACTCCGATAACCGAGACGCCGGTGAGGAACGGCTCGTCGTATCCGTGCATGATAGACTTCGCGCCAGACGGAACGCTCATCTCGTTCGTCGAGCATCGCAACTACTACCAGTACCGCGACGGGGAGCCTGTGATGATGCGCTCTCCGTTCGGCGACCGCGAGATATGCATGACGCGCGGTTCGGTCGTCGGCGATGAATTCTGGGCGCTCAACGGCGAGACGATCAAGCGCTACGACGCGCGCACTATGAAGCCTGCGCCGGGCGTGGTCTACGGCGGCGCGTCGGGATACGTCATCGCTCATGTGCTGATGGACAGCGGAATGCACGCCGTCGGCATCTGCGCCGTGCCGAACGGACTCTATGCGGTCCTCTCTAAAGTCGACAGCGCGGTGTACCTGATGCGCTACGACGCGGGTTCCTGGACGCTTGTCCCGGAGAAGCGGCTTGGAGGCGTCCATGACCTCCCGAACTTCGCGCTCGACGACGACGGATTCTTCGCCGCCGACTCGCTCGTGTGGGGATGGGACGCGAAGTCGAACGATCCGACGTCCGCCTCGCTCGTCAGGATGCCGGTCCGCGCGACGGTGGTCCTGCCGGACGGCAAGGCGCTGCACGTCACCGAGACGCACGGACGCCACGTCGAGTTCAGGCACGGGAAGTTCTCCGACGCGGAGCTTACGCTGGACTACGGCCGCGACTTCATGGACTATCCCGAGGCGGACGACGGACACGGGCAGAAGTGGGACGCGTACCATCCGGTCGCGGCGTTCGCCGTTCCGGAGGCGGAGCGTCGTTCGCTCGTGTTTGCCATGCGCGCCGACGGAGTCGTGAAGACCTATCTCGTTGACCGCGATGGACATCCTGTCGGCGAGGGGACCAGCTGGTGCGGCGAAAGCGCGCTACCGCGTCCGGAGGGGGCGGAAGGCGACTTCACCTCGCTTGCACCGCTCGCCGACGGACGCTTCGCGGCGCAGATCGGCGGGAAGGGGTATGTCTACTCGAAATCGGCGGGGACTGTCCCCGTGTGGAAATGCGAGGGGACTGTCCCCGAACTTGATGGCAACGGGCTCGACGCGCACGGCTCGGTCGTGGCCGTTGTGAGGTCCGAAAAGGGCCAGCTCGCCCTCTACGCCTGCGAAGGAGTGTGGTTCCGCAAGCTTGACGAGACAGACGGACTTGTCACTCCCAGTGCCGTCAGGGTCAGGGGGAATCGCGTGGTTGTGTGGGAGAAGTCCATCGGACGCATTTCTCGCTACACTGTAACGCGCAAAGCGATATGCGACAGTAAATCAAGTTTGTGAGATATTGCACAAGCCTTGAAGGGGCTTTGCAAGGGACATAAATACCCCGCTCAAGAGGTCCATCTGCATGTTTGCATAGGAGTACGCTAGGGGGCGATGGTCTGGCACTTGAGCGGGGAAAGTGATTAGTAGTCGGCGACGAGGAGCCCCGAGCCGCCCGTCCGGTCGTCGTAGACGAGCTGCACGGATGTCGATCGCGACGAGCTGTTGACCAAGAGGCCCGTTGGAACGCGCGGAACTTTCTCGAAATACGCACGGACGGTGACCAGCCAAGTGCCATTAGGATTCCGCGTGTTGTGGTATTCACAGAGTGCATTGTCTTGCCGTTGGCTTGGATATTCAAACGCAGCTCCAAATGTGGTGTCTTCGTCTGGCGGCGTGCCTGAACCACTGCCATTGTATTCTTTTACATGGCGAACAAGTTTGTATCCTCGTGTTGGCGCGTCGATTTCTCTGAAGAAGTTTTGATAGCTTGGCTGGTCGTTGTATGGTCTGTAGTTTGTTGTCGAAAGAAGCTCAACACTTATGCTTCCACAGACAGCGGACACGCTGTCGGTATCGCCGACGGAGGCCATTGCGCAAGTCTTTGACGCAACAAGTGCGTTATTTAGATAAATTTCAAGGACCATATCAGTTGATGATGCTTGATATCGCCGTCGTAGAGATGGAGGCGGCGTCCGTTGTTGTCTGCTCAGAGCCGATGGCGGTTATGAGCCCATTTGCGACAGTGCAAGGGGTGAACTTCGCGCGAACTTTATACGACGAAGGATCCCAGTATAGTCCCCCAAAGGAGTATATCGTGCCGTTCGCTCCGGATGGTGAGCTTCCACCGCCAGGGGTGATCGTCAGATCCTCCGTCGCCAGTATTTTGACAGTCGTGTTGGAGCCGCCGGAGCCTGTGCCCGTGATGGTAAGCGTGTGGGTTTCTAACGTCTTCCCCTGGGGGACAGAGGTTGAGTCAAGCTTGATTGTTCCGGCGTTGTTGTTGGCTGCTGGTGGATGAACAGTGAATTTCGTCTTATTTCCGGGAGCCCACTCGGTAGAGGACAGCGGCGGGATGCTGCCCGACTCAACCTTGTCTTTCGCGTCGTCCTTAGGCTTCCCGGTGCTGCGGCTCGTCGAATTCGTCGAGCGACGCTTGTTCCTGAAGCCGGACAGCAGCCCCGCCATGTCCTCGGGCGAAAGATACTCCGGAGCGCCGAACGTCAGCTCGGCGATCAGCGTGGAGCAGTCCACGTCGAACGACTGGAGGAAAAGCCCGTCGCATCTGTCGCCGAGCGTCGGTAGGGCGTCGCCGAGTCGCAGCACCAACTTTTCGCGCCGTAGCTCGCCAGACCTGTCGGCGAGGATTGCAGCGGCTAGGCCATCCGGGACTGTCTCACCCGACGTGGAATCCGACGATACGACCCACGTGTACTTCTTCGTGGTGGCGTTTGTCGTGAGGAAGTTCATCGTCAGCTTGATGTTCTCCTCTGCGTCCGTCGCATGATTGATAGACACGTCGCATGTGAACTGCTCGACCCTGCACTGTATTCCGGCAGCCTCGAGCTCTCCGGCGGAGTTCGAGACGATGCGCGGGTAGTCAGACGCTGTCGCGGCACCAGAGCGCGCGCCGTTGGTGATGGTGATTTCGTTTGCGGCGACGTTCGCAAGGCGTGGATGCTTCGACTTCCACCATGTTTTGTCGTTTAGGTCTCCAGGTACTGATTCCGTGACTACATTCAGCGACTGAGTGACAGTTGAACCAGTCGCTCCGGCGAGCTGTAGTGTTGCATAGAGGCAGTCGGGATTCCCCGCCGATGTGTTGCCTGCCGTCTGATGGCTGATTACCCTGTAGTCGTCGGCAACAGTCTCGATCTCCAGGTCTACGCCGGCTATCGGATGCGCTGTGTAGTCGTACTGTCGCGATGTCTTCGGCACTGTGGCGACATATGCGGCGTCAGACCCGCTGCCGGGATGGGCAAAAACGAGCTGTGGCGTAGCACCTGAATAGTCGAAACGAACAATTGTCTTCGGAAAGTACCGGAGTTCGCGCCTGATCGCGTCCGCGACGGTGATGTCCCGGCATTCGTCGAACGGAAGGAACTGCGTCGACACGGAGACCGGCGTCGCGACGGTGTAGCCGCAGGCGGAAGCGCCGTGCCCAGCAATCTCCGCAAGCTCGCTGTTCAGGTTCTGCGCCGTGCCGTCCTGATATTGGTTGAGAATCAGCCTGGAGCTGTACTGGAAGCTCGATCCCGTCATCCACAGCTGGCGGTAGACGAGCCGCTGCATGTCGGCCCACGGTCCGGAGCAGACGACATCCTCCACTTCGTCCGTGCCGCGACTCTGTCGCTTCGACCACGACTCAACCTTGCCCAGGAATACAGTGGCGCCCTTGTACTGAACACGCACCTTGTCGCCGGCCGCGAGCAGTCCGGACGGCACGCCCGCGACTTCGAGCGTGTCCGTCGCCTTGCTGGCGAAGTGGAGCCTCGTGCCGCGCCCGGGATAGAACCTCTGCGATGCGCCCGCCCTGACGCGGTAGAACGCGAAAAGGCGCGACGTTGCCGAGTTTTCGGCCTCGCGGGGGCCAAGGTTTGTGTTGTCCGCTGCCGTCATCGTCAGTCTCCCGCCGGTGCTTCAGCCCACGCATACGCGGACTGGCTGTTCTGCTGCTTGAGGTAGTTGCTCGCCGCGTTGAGCCTCTGCTCGATGTTCTTGAGGCTTGCGGACAGATCGGCCAGCACCTTGTCCGCAGCCGCGCCAACGTTCTGCGCGTTCGTCTTGGCGTCCGCCAGCGCGCTCGCAGCCGTCCCGATTCCCGCCCGGTTGCCGTTCGCCGTAGCGAGGTCGAGCGCGTTCTGCGCCTCGAAGACGCTCTGCGACGCACCGGACTTCAGTGACTGCTGTGCGGCGATCTGCGCGAGGATTGCGTCCCTCTGCCCGGAAAGACTGCCGACAGCCGCGAGCGCAGACGCTCGCTTGGCCTCCTCCGCCTCGCGCTTGGCGCGATCCTCCTCCGTCTTGCGCCGCTCCTCCTCTGCGCGCGCCCTGGCGTTCTCCTCGCTGCGGGCGAGCGCGTCGTCCGCGTCGCCCTGCGCGGTCTGCGTGGAGAGAGCCGCGGCGCTCTGGCGCGTCCGCGCGGCGGAAACGACGACGCCCTGGCTGCCGACGAGCGCGCCGGCGGCCTTGGACTTCGCGGCGGACTCCGACGCCTTGCCTTCGAATGCGGTCGCGCTCGACTCGGCCTTCGCGGCCTTCGCGTCGAACTTCGCCGCCTGCTCGCGGGCATACGCGGCGATCTCCTCTGGGGTCATGCCCTTGACTGCGTCCATGAAGGATTTGTCGCCGCCGTTCTTGAAGAACGACGCCACCAATTTGTCCGACTCCGGGTTGCGGAACCATCTGTCCATCCAGTCCTCGCCGCTCTTGGCGGTGCCGATGGCCTCCATGCGCCTCCACAGCTCCGCCTGGCGTCGCATCTCGCCCGCCTCGGCGCGCGCGTCCGTGGCGCTGCGCGCATAGGTGTCGGCGCGCACGTCCTCGTTGAACTCCTCGTCCTTGTAGCCCTTGAGCTTGGCTTCTGCGTCCTCCACCGCGCGTCCCGCACCAAGCGTGGCGCGAGCGCCCGCATATCGCTGGCGTATCTGGCGGACCTTCTCGGAGTAGGTCGGGTCGCTACGGTCGAGCGCGGCGACTTCCTGCTCCTCCTTCAGCGCGAGCTGTGCGTCCTCCTGCTGACGCTGGGCGTCCATCGCCGCAGCCGCCGCGCGCTCGGCTCCCTCCGCGGCGTTTGCTGCGGACTGAATGTCCGAGGTGAGGTTCCGGTATCGTTCGGCGAGTGCTTCCACGCCGCGGGTCTGCTCGTCGAACTTCGCGGCGTTCTTCAGCTTCTGCGTCTCCACGGCGGCCTTGCGCACCTCCTCGCGCCAGGCACGGAACTTGCCGATCATGTTTGCTATCGACTCGATCATCATCGTGCCGAACGAGAGCATGCCAAGCGCCTTGCGCACTCTGCCGATCGCGCCTTCGACGACCTTGAACGAGCCGGAAACCGACGCCGCCGCGCGCTTGCCGGTCGGGCCGATCGCCTCGATTTCGCCCTTGAACTTCTTGACGTCCGCTCCAGCGCGCTTGGTCTCAGCGGAGAAGTTGATGTCTACTTTATTTGAGTCCGCCATAATTGGCGGCGGTATCAATGAACGGGCGCATTACACGCAACGTAGATCATGAACGCGAGAAGAGGAAGAAGCGCGATCAGGAATGCGATTTCAACTGCATCGCAAACCTTTCCGACGGTCCTGTCGACCTTTTCTCTGGTGCGTTCATTCATGCCG
>JAEEGF012435659.1_pt1 | contig 17860 bp, 12 predicted proteins | sample 9134171 | NCBI WGS metagenome assembly JAEEGF01 (sample SAMN16246542, study PRJNA631951) | gut metagenome | biome: gut microbiome; feature: rumen; material: AP-attached | host: Bos | place: Iran: Karaj | collected 2018-10 | reverse complement strand
CGTTCATTCTCTGAAGCATTGAGTGAACTTCTGTTAAAGCACCTTCAGCTGTCTGCACTGCAGATACACCATCCTGTGCGTTTGTAGAAGCCTGATCAAGACCTCTGATCTGCTTACGCATCTTTTCTGAAATTGAAAGACCAGCTGCATCATCTGCTGCACGGTTGATCTTGTAACCTGAAGAAAGTTTCTCAGTTGACTTTGACTGATTACCTGATGTGATGTTAAGCATTCTTGAAGCATTGCTTGCCTGCATGTTATGTTGTACTACCATAAATTTCTACCTCCTTGTAGATACTTCCTGGATTCCTTTCCTGGAAGAAGTGCTTTTGCACTTAGTTTGTTACTTAATTACATTTATATCCAATAGCACTCGCGCGACATGCTACTAAGATATCTAAAATATTAAATTGTAGTCTGGTGGTTGGAAAAAAATTTGATTTACTATCGATAATAACATCCGTGTCCTTAATCGAAGTCTATTTGAAGTTGGAGTATTACTTTCGAGGTAAAGAATTCCTTTTCTTACACCATCCAAATTGTATATCGGAAGTTCTTTTTAAAACTTAACCCCTTTTTAGAAATTTTTTTAAATTATTTTTTGAGGTTTGTTTTAGGCCATTTTCTTCCTTGCAATTACTATATCGGATGAACTGTTATAAACTTAACCCCTTTTTAAAAAATATTTTTAAAAATTAATTCTGTTATTAAAAAGGTGCTACAAACAGTTTTTCACCCGTCTGTAGCACCTATTATAACATCTGATTTTCACTGTGACCGTTTTTCACAGTCTTTACATAATTTATTTTAGAGCTTTACCAATGTGTCCATCATATTACTAATCATCTCAACAGTTTGCAACCTTATACCAAGACTTTCTGCTATCTCAGGCCACTGTCCCACCGCCATCTTTACTTCATCAATTATACTCTTTGCCTTTACTTTTGATATGCCCATCTTAATACCAGCCTGAATTAAATCATCCAGCATAATGCTTTCACTTTTATCATTAATCATCATCTGGTGTTTCTGTAGCCATTTATTCGTAGGATTGTATGAAAATGTAATATCATATGCAGGAGAAAGACTCCATATTCCATTTCTATCCATAAGAAATGATACATTCTTTACATGATCATCCCTATTTACAGCAATAACATTAAATACCATGCGTCTAAAGAACTGCTCTATTTGGCCATGTCCTAACCCCATCTGATGCATATATGTAGAAGCAAGCTCATAACTACAAATCCTTGGTGTGTTGTAATCAATATGTGCAATGGCAGCAAGCGTCTGCATGTGGATTTTTTTGCCATCAACTCTATCAAAGCGTTTTGTCATAAAATGATTGTGGTCACCTTCCTTGAATATCCTACATTCATTCATTTGTATGCCTGCTTTAACAGCCATTAAATAATACGCATACTCAATTAAAGTATACTCAGGCTCATCTTCCAAATTATGATCACCATTCTTGCTAACGCCATCGAATTTCATAAGCCAATAATCAAAACCTTTTTCAGGATTGATTTGACCTGATTTAACCTCATTAGTTTTTTCATTCCATGCAATAACAGCTTTTGCTCTAGCTCCACCTGCTGATGTTCCAAGCTTTAGCAATTGGGAATAAGTGACGCTCTTCATATCTATATCCACGAGCTTTCTCTTATTCAAAACATCAGAAGCAAACTTTACCATTTCATTTACATTTACTTTTTCTGCCACAGTTGCCGTATCACTAATAGCTGGCCTGTATTCCAAAGCTCCCATTCCTCTGCTGCCTGTGTAACACAATCTATCTATAACATTAAAATCAGCTTCTGTCTTACCTTGACTAGCTAACCACTGGTTAATAACAGCATTGCCAAACTTGTCTGGTAAAGAGTCAGCTATCATTCCTGGCACGCCATGAAAAGATTCTGCCAAATCTGGGAAAGAATAAACCCTATCGGAAAGTGGCATTTGTAATGGAGATAGCTGTATATCTGTCCCTCTTGCATTTTCTATAAACTCTTTATCATATTCAAATTCAGCAAATGGAAGATTGTCTCTTATTTGTAGTGAACCAATTCTGGTACCCCACATATAAACTTCTGCTATATTATTCATCTATCTCATCTCCCCACTTAAATGTACGATTAGGTTTAATGTCTTTTTTCTTTCTAACTCTTTTACGTTCCACACCTTTCGCTCTTGCGACAGCTGCCGATGGTCTGTTTGCCATATCTGGTATCAAAATATTTATATTTTGACCAAGACCTAATGCTATTAGTATTTTTATAAAGATATCCATTTGAATATCCTTCCCGCTCTCAAATTTTTGCACAGACCTAAGAGATACCCCGGCTTTGTCTGCTAATTCACTTTGAGTCAATGGATATGATATTCGATAAAGTTTTGCTCTATTAGATAACTCTTCTATTATTTGATTAGAAAAAACATAATCCATAAATCCCTCACCTCAAATATATTATACAAACTTTATAGTTAATGCGCAAGTTCGCGCGTTTTAAACAGCATTTTAGCTGTTAATATGTGCGAACGCGCGTTTTAAATAAAAAGTTCCAGCATAAGCTGGAACTTTCCTTTTATCTGTCTTTACCGTATATGTATGTAGCAAAATATATCACTGAAGCCACTATTACTATCATTGGGCCTGTGGCCATATCTGTATAGTATGAAACGAACAATCCCGTCAGGCCAGAGAAGATACTGAATATCATAGAAAGATATGTGTACTCTCTGAAGTTATCAGAAATGTTTCTGCTGCTGGCTGCAGGCAAGATAAGTAGTGCATTAATAAGCAGGATTCCTACCCATTTGATGCTTAGCATTACAAGAAGTGCTATAAGCACTGCAAAGGCATCCTCCATTACTCTAACAGAAATGCTGCGACTCTTTGCTAATGTAGCATGAATACTGATGGCTGTGAGCCTATTAATACTGATACACCAGAAAACAAGTATCACTACAAACAGAACTATCAGCTGAACAATTTCTACTGTAGTAATAGAAAGAATATCACCTACTAATATAGCCGAGTAATTTGCAAAGCTTCCACCTCGGGAAAGGATTGCAAGACCTAATGCTGTAGCACAGCTGGCGAATACAGAAATAAGTGTATCTGATGAGCTGAGGCCCTTTCTGCTGATATAGTTTAAAAGCAAGGCAAAGCAAATACCAAATATAATCATGGAAACGGTGGTGTTTCCTATTCCCATGATAACACCTGCGGCAATACCTGTAAGGGCTGAATGACCAAGGGCGTCACTGAAATATGCCATGCGCTTTTGTACAATCATGGTACCAACCATTCCAAACAATGGGGATATTAGCAGGATGGCGATAGTAGCCCTAACCATAAATGCATAACTAAACATTTCCTACCGCCCCCTTTCCAAACACGTTTTTAAAGGCCTCTGTCTCGTATACTAAGGATGGGCGTCCTGCAGCGGCTACAGTCTTGTCTATGAGAATGACATTGTCCGCATATTTATATACGTAGTCTAGGTCATGGCTGACAAGTATTATGGCCAAGTCATGTGTCTCCTTAAGATAACGCATTTTCTCATAGAAGGCATCCATACCGTTTTTATCAATACCTGACACTGGCTCATCTAATAATAGAAGGTTTGGCGTGTCATGAACTGCCATGGCAAGCAGCACTCTCTGAAGCTGGCCTCCTGAAAGTGTACCTACTGGCTGGTCGATAAGCTCTGCCACATCAAACTCTGCCAAAGCCTCCTTCACATGGTCGTGCTCCTTCTTGCTGTTAAACAAAATAGGAAGCTTTCCTGTAAATGACTGGAACAAATCGTACACAGAAAGCGGTGTGCTTCTATCTATATTTACAGACTGAGGAACATAGCCAATCTTTAAGCTTGGCATGTTATTATTCATTTTATTCTTAAACTGAATTTCACCTGTATATGGCACTTCACCTAAAATAGCCCGAACAAGGGTAGACTTGCCGGCACCATTTCGGCCGATAATAGCTGTCATCTGGCCGCAGTGTACATGCAGATTAATATTCTCTAGCACCTGCTGGTCACCAAATGCCACGCCCAAATTATTAAATTTAATACAATGAAATCCACATGGAATAATTTTTCTCATCTACAAACTCTCTTTTATCAATTTGTAATTATTATTCATCACGGTTACGTAAGAATCCTTATCGTAGGTGCCGTGTACAAGTGTCTCAAGATATACCACCTTTGCGTCGGTTTGCTCCTCAATGAGTTTGCCCATGGCATTGCCATAGTCGTATTCGGCTAAAACTAATTTTACGTCGTGTTCCTTTATTTCGTTAATAAAGTCGCTGACTTCGCCTGCGCTGACCTGACGCTCTTCGTCAAGGTCCATGGTGGCTACAACGTTAGCACCTAGGCTCTGAGCAGTGTATGCAAATGCCTCGTGAAGGACTGCTACGTTTGCACCAGCAAGAGCCTTATCAAGGCCTTGCTTATCAATATCATTTTCAAGCTTTGAAGTATAGGAAACCATATTGTCCTGGCTTACAGGAAGGTTTTCTGCAATAGCTTTTACCTGATATTTAAATAGCTCATCATCCATCCAGATATGGCTGTTGGCACCATGGTGGTGATGTTCGTGGTCATGGTCTTCATGGTCCTCATGTTCCACCTCATCCACCACTTCGTGGTCCCCCTTCTTCTCCGCTGCCGCTCCGGTCGGCTCAGACCAGAGGTCCCCCGGACCTCTTTCGCCCTCAAGGGGAAGGCTTGGAAGGCTTCCTTGATGCTCTAGGATTTCATATGTATCTATAATCTTAAGCTCAGGATAAGCTGCTTCTACATCCTCTAAATAGCCTTCCATGCCTCCGCCATTGACTACCAGTACATCGGCCTTTGAAAGGTTTTTCATGTCCTCTGTTGTGAGGGTGTAATCATGTAGGCAGCCTGTGGTAGGCTGGGAAAGGTTTTCCACCTTGTAACCAGGTACACCATCTAATACATTAAGAGTTGCAATGTACACTGGATTGCAGCTGGTCATAACGAGTATGTCGTCACCACCTGCATTCTGGTCATTATTAAGTTTTACATAAAAAAATGTGCTGACACTGCTTACCACCGTAATGGAAATTAGCAGGAGCAGCACAAAAATATATTTCTTTTTCATTAATCTAAATCATCCACGTCTGTGAGGCTGGCCTCATTTTCAATTACCTGATCAAGAAAATCCTGGATGGTGTCTAAGCCCTGTTTAGTCTGGCTAGAGAAAGGAACTATGATAGTATCCTTTCCTGCCCCAAGGCCTTCACGGACAATCTTTATCTGCTTGTCCAGCTGGCTACGCTTAATCTTATCTGCTTTTGTGGCGATAACGATTGGGTCGTATCCAACGTAGTCCATCCATTCAAACATCTGCTTGTCGTTGGCAGATGGTGTATGTCTAATGTCTACCAGAAGGAAAACTGCTCTAATCTGGTCTGAGGTGTTGAGATAGGTCTCTATCATCTTGCCCCAAGCCTCTTTTTCCTTTTCCGATGCCTTTGCAAAACCATAACCAGGAAGATCTACAACATAAATCTCATCGTTTATATTGTAGAAGTTGATGGTCTGGGTCTTGCCTGGCTGTGCAGAAACTCTGGCCAAAGACTTGCGGTTCATAACCGCATTTATAAGTGATGACTTGCCTACATTTGACTTGCCTGCAAAGGCAACCTCTGGGAGGTCGTTCTTAGGAAGCTTGGATGTAGGCCCGCACACTGTTTCAAGGTTGCATGAACGAATTACCATCTTTACGCGCTCTTTTCCTGTGTATCTTCTATAGAAACTACACTATTGTCATTTGATTCCTTGTCGATAAGAAGAAGGTTGTTATCTACCATCTCCTTAGTAACATGGATTTCTGTGATGGTCTCGTCAGATGGCACGTGATACATGTAATCCATCATAACTGATTCTACGATAGCACGAAGTCCACGAGCGCCAGTCTTTCTCTCGATAGATTTCTTTGCGATTTCTCTGAGAGCGTCCTCTTCGAACTCAAGCTTTACACCGTCCATCTTGAATAATGCCTGGTACTGCTTTGTAAGAGAGTTCTTTGGCTCACGAAGGATGCGAATCATATCCTCCTCTGTAAGCTCGTTAAGAGATACATTAATAGGCACACGTCCGATAAACTCAGGGATGAGACCATATTTAATGAAATCCTGTGGAAGAGCCTGCTGTAAAAGCTCGTCAATCTTTCTGTTGTTTTTATCCTTTACATCAGCGCCAAAGCCGATAGCTGACTGGTCTGTACGCTGTGAAATGATTTTTTCAAGGCCTTCAAAGGCACCGCCGCAGATAAATAAGATGTTCTTAGTATCGATGGCGATGGTCTCCTGCTGTGGATGCTTACGTCCGCCCTGTGGTGGAACGTTTGCCACAGTACCCTCGATGATTTTAAGAAGTGCCTGCTGAACGCCTTCACCTGAAACATCACGGGTGATAGAAACGTTCTCAGACTTTTTAGTGATTTTGTCAATCTCATCGATGTATACGATGCCGATTTCAGCCTTTGGAATATCAAAATCGGCTGCCTGGATAAGCTTTAAAAGAATGTTTTCAACATCCTCACCAACATAGCCTGCCTCGGTAAGTGTGGTAGCATCTGCAATAGCAAATGGCACGCCAAGTACACGTGCAAGTGTCTGAGCCAAGAGTGTCTTACCTGAACCTGTTGGGCCAAGCATAAGCACATTACTCTTCTGAAGCTCTACATCGATATCTGCTGGATTTGCCATGATGCGCTTGTAATGATTGTATACAGCTACAGAAAGAACCTTTTTAGCCTCGTCCTGACCAATTACGTACTGATCAAGGAAAGCCTTCATGTCCTCTGGCTTTTGGAGATTGATTTCGATGGAATCTTTAGCTTCTGCAGTTGGAGCAAAATCTTCTAATTCCTCTACTATTATCTCCTGACAGATATCTACGCACTCATCGCAGATAAATGCACCATTTGGTCCAGCGATAAGCTTACGAACCTGATTTTGTGTCTTGCCGCAGAATGAACAACGGACTCTTTCATCGTTTCTTGCCATAATTACCTCGTTTTAAAATAATAACCCCTACTAACTATTCATCGGTAAGTTTAGTTCTTTTTTGTAATAATCTCGTCGATAAGACCATAATCCAAAGCTTCCTTGGCATCTAACCAGTGGTCACGCTCTGTATCAAGGCAAACCTGCTCGTAATCCTTACCTGTGTTTTCAGCGAGCATACGGTTTAACTTTTCTCTAGTCTTTAAGATGTTCTTTGCAGCGATTTCGATTTCAGTTGCCTGACCCTTTGCACCGCCAAGTGGCTGGTGAATCATAACCTCTGCATTTGGAAGAGCAAATCTCTTGCCCTTTGCACCACCTGCGAGAAGGAAAGCACCCATAGATGCTGCCATACCAATACAGATAGTTGATACATCTGGCTTGATGTACTGCATTGTATCATAGATAGCCATACCAGCAGTAACGCTACCGCCTGGGCTGTTAATGTAAAGATGAATATCCTTGCTAGGATCCTCTGACTCAAGGAAAAGAAGCTGTGCAACTACAAGTGAAGCTGTGACTTCGTTAACCTCCTCGCCTAAGAATACGATACGGTCCTTTAAAAGTCGTGAGTAAATATCATATGAACGCTCACCACGAGAGTTCTGTTCAATGACATAAGGAATTGTTGCCATTATAATCCTCCTTTGAATAGACACTAAGCCCGAGCGTATGCTCAGGCCTGTGTATGAATTTCAGTATTAATTATATATGTTTTGAGAATCTGTGTCTGTGATTTTACAAAAAGTTAATAAATTCTTTACAGATTACTCAGCGTCCTTCTTTGTAGACTTCTTTGTTGTAGTCTTCTTTGCAGCAGTCTTTTTAGCTGGCTTCTCCTCAGCTGCTTCCTCAGTAGCCTCGTCATCAGCCTTCTTTGTAGCCTTCTTCTTTGCTGCTTCCTTAACGTTATCCATGATAAGAGCGATTGCCTTTTCGATAGCAAGATCCTTCTTCATAGACTCCTTCTCGTTGTCGCCAACAAGTGTCTTGATCTGATCAAGCTCCATGCCATACTGCTTTGACATTTCCTCAAGCTTAGCATCAACATCAGCGTCAGTAGCCTCAAGCTTCTCAGCCTTTGCAATAGCCTCAAGCACAAGTGAAGACTGTGTTCTAGCTAAAGCATCTGGACGAACCTGCTCACGGAATGAATCCATTGTCATACCTGTGAACTGCATGTACTGCTGAAGTGAAAGACCCTGTTGAGCCATGTTGTTAGCGAAGTCGTTGATCATGTTCTCTACCTGATAATCAACCATTGCGTCTGGGATTTCCATCTCAGAATCCTCAACGATCTTTGCGATAGCTTCGTCTTCCTGTGCACGACGGCCTTCAGCCTTCTTATTGTTCTCAAGACGCTCCTTAACAGATGCCTTGTATTCCTCTACTGTTTCGAACTCTGTAGTATCTGCTACATACTCGTCATCAAGCTTAGGGATGTCCTTACCCTTAACTTCGTGGATGTGGCACTTGAATACTGCTGGCTTTCCAGCAAGATCCTCTGCCTGGTAGTTCTCTGGGAATGTAACCTCAACGTCAACATCCTCGCCAGCCTTGTGACCAATGAGCTGATCCTCGAAACCTGGGATGAATGAACCTGAGCCAAGCTCAAGGTCGTAGTTCTCACCCTTACCACCTTCGAATGCCTTATCATCGATGAAGCCTTCGAAATCGATAACAGCTGTGTCGCCCTTAGCAGCCTTGCCTGTCTTTGTAACTGTACGAGCAGCTCTCTCAAGCTCTGCCTTGATTGTGTTGTTAACTTCTGTAGCTGTAACCTTTGAATCAACCTTTGTTACAGAAACACCCTTGTACTTGCCAAGCTTAACTTCTGGCTTAACAGCAACTGTTGCTGTATAAATAAAGTCTTTACCTTTTTCAATCTGAGTGATGTCGATCTGTGGCTGAGAAACGATATCAAGCTTTGACTCATCATAAGCCTGTGGATATGTCTCCTGCATAAGAATATTAGCAGCGTCCTCATAGAAAATCCCTGCACCATACATCTTCTCTACCATGTTCTGTGGTACTTTGCCCTTACGGAAGCCTGGAACAGAAATGCTGCCCTTCTGCTTGTTATATGCCTTTGTTATAGCCTTTTCGAACTCAGCTGCATCAACTGTAACTGTGATCTTAGCCATGTTCTTCTCAAGATTTTCTACCTGTACGTTCATTAATAATATTCCTCCTCTAATATATATAGGTAGACTTAAAAGTCTTTTAATGTAATTCTACTTCGCAGACCGAATGATTATATCAGAATTAACCTTCGTTTTCAATAGCAGTAATCATATCTATTCTCTGCTGGTGTCTGCCGCCGCCTTCAAACTCTGCCTCTAAGAAGCTCTTTACGATGTCCTTTGCAAGCTCGTTTCCAACAATACGTGCGCCAAAGGCAATCATGTTTGCGTTGTTGTGCTGACGGATAAGTCTAGCTGTTGCTGTATCAGAGCAAACACCGCAACGAATGCCCTTAACCTTGTTGGCTGCAAGGGAAATGCCTACACCTGTGCCGCAAATAAGCACACCAAGGTCTACCTCATGGTTTGCAACCATAAGTGCTGCCTTATGACCGAACTCTGGGTAGTGGCAGCTTTCTGTTGAATCTGTGCCAATGTTGATTACCTCATGGCCAAGGCTTTCAATGTACTCCTTGATTTCAAATTTAAGTGCTGTAGCTGCATGATCGTTTGCAATAACAATTTTCATTATTTTTCTCCTTTACACCTCATCTGCCCTAAGGGGCACCTTCCCCTCAAGGGGAAGGCTATGGGTCTTTCTATAAATTTTATAACCTAGAAGAATTATAGCTTCTAGAAATCTTTTAAGAATTATCTGTGGCTCTTCTTTCCATTTTAATACTGGCTTTACCATTACTGAGCGGATGCCAGCCCGGTTCGCGCCCCACACATCAGTGAGAATCTGGTCTCCTACGAAGATAGTGTTTGTTTCGTCTGTACCCATCTGCTCCATGGCCTTTTTGTAGCCTGCTGCCGATGGCTTATTTGCTTTGTAAATGTAGGTGCAGTACTCTACTGCTTCTTTGAAAGTCTTTACACGTGGCTCCTTATTATTAGATAAAAGCAGCGCCTGAAAGCCGATTTCGTGAAGCTCTTTAAAAAGAGCCTTTGCTCTGTCATCTGCAGGAGCATTGTGTGGAACAAGGGTATTATCTACATCGAAAATGACTCCTCTGTAGCCCTGCTCATAAAGTTTTTTAAAGTCGATAGAATATGTGCTATCAACATAGTCTCTTGGATATAAATTTCTTTTACTCATAGGCTCGATTGTAGCATAAATGCAGGATAGCTTCAAATTATAGTAGTTTATTCATTATAAGAAGCACTGCTAAGAAAACTAAATTCACTACTGTAAAAACCTTAATGTATTTTTTCTTGTCTGCTCCATCGATATAGCCGTACTGTTTGAAGGAGATAAGGCTGGCCATAGATGCAATCAATGTACCTAGTCCTCCAAGGTTTGTTCCTATGATAAGCTTATCAATGCTATCAGTGAAACCTGAGCATAGGATTGCTGCTGGAACATTGCTGATAAACTGGCTTAGGATAACAGATACTACCACCTCATCCTTAGCTAAAAGTCCCGAAATCATCTGACTTAAAATAGGCATTCTCTTGATATTTCCAATGAAGATAAATAAAAAGATGAATGTAAATAAAAGGGAGTAGTCTGGAGTTCTAAGAACTCTTCTATCAAAAACTAATGTGACAGCCACTACCACTATAAGGCCAAGATAGTATGGCAGGACATTTACCACCATTAATAGCGATACTAAAAATGTGAGGATGTACATGCCAATCATCAGCTTGTCTTTTTTGCTTCGCTCAAAGGTGGATTTTTCCTTTAAGGTAACTGGAACCTTTCTAACAAAGACTACGCCGGAGATTAAAAGAAGTGCCAGTGATAACATGCTATAAGGCAGCATCAACATGATAAAGTGATGCAACTTCATATTAGATAATGAATACAAGTAAAGATTCTGAGGGTTGCCAAGAGGTGTCAGCATGCTGCCAAGGTTTGCTGCCACTGTCTCCAGGACTATTACTTTTATAAACAAATCCTTTCTGCCTGAAATGGATAAAGTTACGATGGAAAATGGTACGAAGGTAAGAAGGGCCACATCGTTAGTAATGAACATGCTAAAGAAAAAGCACAATAAAATAAGAACCAGTGCCACTCCTCTAATAGATGAAACGCTAGAAACAAGGCCCTCTCCTATTTGTCTAAAAACAGATAAGCGCTGAAAGCCTGCCATGGTAATCATCAAAGAAAGCAGTATGCTTAAGGTTCTAAAATCTATATAACCAATGTAGCTTTTATCTGGTACCACTATAAATGCGGAAATCACCGCCAGCACAAATGCTACGCATAAAACTATTTCATTATTAATAAATCTTTTTATCGCTTCCATATTTTAATATACCTCTCTTCGACCACAAACTATTATACTCAAAAAATGTCATAAAAAAAGAGCACATCTAATGATGTGCTCTGGATTTCGAGCCAAAGGTTTGACCTTCTTAAGCTCGTTCTTTCAGATTATTTTAAAGCTTTCTTTTTCTTGAAAATACAATTGCGCCGATTGCTGCCATGATAGCTGCCATAGCTACAAGGATTCCAATTATAAAGCCTGTCTTTGATGATTTCTCCTGTTCAGCAACAGCCTCTGGCACTTCTTCATCGGCAATTGTTTCAACATCCTCTTCAGCCTCTACTGACTCCTGCTTCTCAGTCTTTGCAGACTGTGTTGCTTTTGCTAGCTTGGTATCCTTTGGCTTTTCAGCTGATACTTCCTTGCCTGCAAGTGGTGTCGCAGCATCTACGATAGTTGTTGTCTGCTGCGCAGGTGCTACTGCAGGTCCAGCAGATGTGCCGGCATTACCAGATGAGCCCGAATTGCCAGATGTTCCAGGATTACTTGGTGTGCTAGGATTGTTTGGAGCTGGAACTATTGGCTCATCTGCCTTCTTTTCAAGGTCAGTCTTAATTACAGCAATCCAGCTAAGGACTCCATCAGGATTACCAGTCTTCGAAACTGATACTGTAACCTTTGCGGCCTTTTCAAGTTCAAACTCTACTGTCTGCTGATTTGTTACATCGCTAGCTTTCAATGTAAAGTCCTTTGTAGCGATTTCACCATCATCTGTTGAAACTGTAATCTTAAGCGCTCTTGTGGTATTCCACCACTCTGAGAATCCAAGGTCAACTGCATATTTGCCTGCATCTAAATCAAATGCGTAATCAATATTCTTGTTGCCTCTTGCCCAGAATCCATGGCCCCAAATATCAGAGCTTGCATATTTAACACCAAGGTCATCCGTAAAGTTGCCTGTGTATCCAGCCTTATTATCTGATGTATAAGCCTGATCCATAACATCGTTTACAATCTGCTTGCCCAGTTCATCCTTAACTGTATCATAGAATGAACTGTCGATTTTTTCCTCTGTATCTGCTGCAGCGCAATCAAAGAAGTAAATAAGCTTGTCATTTACAACCTGCACTGTAGCCTTAACAGTTCTGCCATTAGCAAGATTTCCAACAATTTCAAAATCACCTATTGCATATACACTGTCTGAAATATCATTCCAGGTTACTGCTACAGCTTCTTCTGTATCGGCTCCTTCATAGCGAATCTCTATTGTAGATGGAAGCTCCTTCTTAAGTGATGCTAGGCTGTTTGCCTTAGTAGGAAGCTTGGTTACTACTGTAAATGGCTTAAGAGAATCATAAACTGATAAATCCCAATCAGAATGTTTTGAAATCTTAATACCTCCATCTGATGCAAATTCTATTGGAAGCCATACATATCTTGAATCACGAAGGAGATAACCCTTGTCAGGATTAGCCCAGCGGTCTCCCATATACATGTATCTGCCTTCACCTAAGTCAACCACACAGGTGCTTTGTGTATCATAGGTTGTGTTAGCGCCATCATCTGTACATGGATTTCCCATTACAGTCCAATCCCCAAGCATTGAATCTGCCACTGCGTACTGTGCAGCATTAGGTGCCCAGCCTGTGCAACCAGAAGTAATAAGGTAATATTTGCCATTTCTCTTGAATGGTGCTGGAGCCTCACGGCTTGCGCCAACAAAGTTTACTGTATAATCCTTACCTTCAACGCCTACAGGATTTCCATTTTCGTCCTTGCCACTCTTTGCAAGTCCTGTGTAGCTATCGTTAAGCTTAGCGATATACATGTTAGCGTTTCCGTCTGATGAATAGAGTACATAAGCAGTTCCATCATCATCCTTAAACACATTCATATCACGGACATGTCCGTTCTCACCATCCCAGTTTTTATCATAACCAGTATCTGTGTGAAGCAGATATGTTCCAAGAAGCTTGTATGGCCCATTTACAGAATCAGCTATTGCGATGCCAAGCTTTGCCTTAGCATAGTTAGATGAAGAATCTGTAGCATATGGACTATTTCCATCTGCATGGAAGAATAATACATACTTGCCTGTCTTATCATTGTAGAGCATCTTTGGACGCTCGATTACGCAGCCTGAATTAGAACTTCCTGCCCAAAGGTCTGTGTAAATAGCCTTCTGCTTTTCTGAAAGCTCGCCATTATTTCTGCCACCATAAAGTGCCTTGAAGTATTCATCGTCGAAATCGCTTTCTGAATTCATGGTGCGAAGTACAAGTCCCTCATCTTCCCAGTTGTATAGGTCTGATGAGCTATACATGTGAACGCCTGGACAAGGTCTGTAATCGTTAGTCTTGTCCTCGCCAATCCAGTAGTATTTTGTAACTCCGTCAATTGTGAGCTTCTGAATTTGTCCGCCGTGTGCCTGGATTACATTACCATTTGTATCTGTGTACACTGCACCCTTAGCACCGCTAAATGATGAATAGGTTGTAATCTCTTTTTCAGTCTTTGTTCTGTAAAGCTTGATTTCAGCGATGTTTGCGCACTGTCCGTCTGCTGGCTCGTATTTGAAGTATCTGTACTTTCCGCCAGTTTTTTCGAATTCCTCTGCAAATACTGTAGTAAGTGTTTCAGCCTCAGGAGCTTCTGTTGAAGATATTTCATGAAGCATCACATACTTTTCGCCATCAACGGAACCATAGAAAGCGCCACCAAGCATTCTTGATGTATAGCCCTTTCTAGGAGCAAATGAGAAGGCTTTGATTTCAGTAGCTTCACCTAAATCAACTGTAAGATATCCACCCTCTAATCCATCGAAGTATGTGCTTAGGTTTCCGTCAATTGTCTTATCTACATCTGCATTCTTATCATTGTTCCATGGTGTAGAACCAGAAAGCATATCCTTTGTAAGCTCAATTTCCTCAAGCTTAGACATGTCACGGTCAATAACTGCACCAGCTTCGCCACTGCCCTTTCCAGAGTAATTAACACCATCGATGATGTATGTAGTGATTGAATTAGCAAGAAGATTTGCATAAACTGCTGCATCCTCGCTGCTTACTGTGATTGAATCCTCAGTGGAAACATCTGCCCAGTTTTCCCCATCAGCAAGGCTTCCGCTGGTTCTAATTGCAGTAACCTTTGTATTTTCAGTTAGCTCATCAAATCCTGACATATCAATCTTTGCCATCTTATCATTCTTGTTTGAATTGATAGCAACTACTACCAGCTTATCTTCCTTAGGATCATAAGCTGCAAGTGTGCTGCCGTTGGCACCGATGATTGTCATGCCTGGTCTGATGTATCTTGTGTACTGGCCGAAGCCGTAATACTTCTTAGAAAGAATCAGCTTTTCATTATCATGGTCTGCTGCTGCAACGCCCCAATAACCATTTGCTGTTCTAGACTTCCAAGCCTTTTCCATATCAGAAGCTGAAAGGTAATCATTGTTAGAGCCCTTCTTTACCCATGCCTGACCTGCTTTAGAGCTGTCAACATGCATATCTACTGCATTCCACATAATCCATGCTGTGCAATCTAAGCCCTTGATATCTGTAGCAATTCTTCCGCCCATACCGATAGCTGCTGACATTTCACCTGCGCTCTGTCCGCCAGTGAATGCTCCGTCCACCTCTGACATCCAAAGATTTTCCTTGCCTGCAGCTGCTGTCTTTGCCAGCTCTGATCTCTTTGAGCCGCTGTAGGTATGTGTGTCGATACGGGTAACAACATCCTTTGCCTCATCGGAAAGTGCCTTGTAAGAAGTGATTGCTGTGTCGATTGATGTCTCGTCAGATGCTGAGATGATGATATCAATTCCCTTTTTCTCAAGCTCTTTATTAAGAGCAACCAGGATTCTTGACTGAGATTCACCAAGGTCGAAGTGGCAGCCCTCCTGCTTGTTTGAATTTGCCTGCCAATAGTTGGTGTATGGCTCATTCATAGGTGTTGTGCTCTGGAACTTCACACCGTTTTCTTCATTATTAATGTGTTCGATTACATCTGCCATGTAGCAAGCAAATGCCTCTACACAATCCTCTCTCAGGTTGTCCTTGTTTGCATCTGTGTTTCCTGAAGAGCATCCGCTGACTGTCATGAAATATGGTGGTGAATTAGAGAAAGCTTCTGCAATGAAATCATCTCCAGATGCCTTTGCAGCTGCAATCAAAATATTCAACTGATTTTGATCTGCTGACCAATCATAATTCCATGCATATCCACTAGTCTTATCAGCTCTGTCGAATTTCTCTTCGTAGTAGCTAAGCTTATGCTTAGTCAAATCCATCTTTGTTACATCCACACAATATCCAGGCACGCCTGAATCAGAGCGGATGATGTGGCTAGGATGATTCTTTTCATCTGGATCATCGCCACCGCCTACGTTGTATCTGCCGATGTTAAGGTTAAGTCCCTCATCACTGAAGAATGCCTTTGCAGCCTCCTTTGTAAGTTTCTCGCTATATCCAAGTCTGTTTGCCCACCAGCAAAGTGATGTACCCCAGCCCTGGAACTCACCAAAGCTATCTCCATCTGTGTCGTTAAATCTCGTGTTGGTAGATGGTTTAAGCTTGATAGTTGTATCGTAATCTACTTCCTTTGTTTTCTCAGGCTGAGCTGTTCCTGAAATCATAAGACCTGAAATAACTGGGTCTGAGCTTCCATCTTTTTCTGTGATGAAATGAACCTCTGTAGATTTTGCTACATCCTCTACCTTAAAGCTGAGAGTTACCATTGTTCTTGGAGTGCTTCCTGAAACAGTAACCTTCTTTGCTTCTGTTTTAACCTGCTTACCTTCATCATTTGTGTAGGTAACATAGAACTTCATAGGTCTTGTTACGCTCCACCATTCATTGTAGATAGCAGTTGCTTTGTATTCGCCATTTGCAAGAGGTACGATGTATTCGCATTTCTTGCCGCCTCTTGCCCACCAGCCATCTGAATAAACATCATCGGCATCAGAATTGTATCTGCCATCGTTTGTTTCGCCTTCGTTTACGATACCCCATGTACCCTCTTCATAGATTTGGTCTGGAGATTCATTTAAAAGCTTATGCTTCTTTTTGATTTCATCATACTTAGAGCTTGAATCTGCGCCTGAATCGATGAAGTAAAGTACATCCTCTGGAACCTTGATTTCTGTAGGATCCTCCTCTGGCGCCTTGATTCCGTAGTGGTCTACAAGTGCTTTGTATTCATCTGATGTGATGTTCAAAACAGTACCATGTCTTGGTGCCTTTGGAAGGCTGTATTTTGATGGTACCTTAAAATCGCCCTTAGCAAGGTCTGTAGTTACAACTGGTGCATAGCCCTTTCCGCCGAAGTGATCAAGAAGAACGCACCAGGTATCCCCATCAGCATCATCCGTATTTAGCTTGTATGATGTAGGACCTTCAACTCCACCGATTTTTTCCAAGGATGGAGACTCAACCTTTGACCATGTTCCAAACAGGCTCTTAGCACGCTCCATGTAAACAGTTGAGCCTGTCACCTTTGTGCCATCCTCAAGTGTTGCGTTACCCTCGTTCTTTGAAATTCTGTAGAGATATCCATCATTTCCAGCGACGATTGTGGTATCAATAGTAGATGCTGTCTTTCTATCAATCCAAACCTGTGGCTTTGTAAATGTATTAAAGTCTCTTGTTTTGCTGTAGTAAATTCGCTGCAAGCTGTAGTTGTCATCAGCAATCTTTGACGCCCAGAACACTACATACTCACCAGTGATTTCATCATAGTAAGCCTCTGGAGCCCAGGTACATCCAGCATCAATGCTGTCTGTAATTGTTACCATTCTCTGCTTGCTCCAGTTTATTAAATCTGTTGATTCCCAAACCATAATAGCCTGGCTGCCAGCATTCTGCGCTCTTCCCCAGTCACCGTTTCTGCCGATGCTAAGGTCAGTTGCTATCATGTAAAACTTGTCGCCCTCATGGCTTCGCATAATATATGGGTCTCTTAATCCCTTTTCGCCTTTTTCGGAGGTAAGCACATAGTCGCCACCGTTTAACTCATCATAGTTAAAGCCATCCTGTGATGTAGCGAAATAAATATTTTCTCCAGTAACTGTGTTGCCTGTAAAGTAAGCAAAAAGATAGTCTGTAGTCTTTTCCTGCTTCTCCAAAGCCTTTACTGTAACCTCAAACTCCTTTGTCTTTTCCTCTCCATCGAAGCTTAATGTAGCAGTAAGTTTAACCTTTTCATCTGATGTGCCACGCTTTACAACACCAGCAGGTGTATCAGCATATCCATCATTTGATGAAGCTTTGTCAGTGATTACATCTGTGTTATCAGATTTCCATGTAATCTTTGAACCGTACTTTCCTTCACTAGGAAGTGTAATATTACCACGGATATCTGATGCATTATAAATCTCAAGAGCATCGTAATCTGCCTGAAGCTCGTCATCGATT
>JAEEGF011780116.1_pt1 | contig 17860 bp, 14 predicted proteins | sample 9134171 | NCBI WGS metagenome assembly JAEEGF01 (sample SAMN16246542, study PRJNA631951) | gut metagenome | biome: gut microbiome; feature: rumen; material: AP-attached | host: Bos | place: Iran: Karaj | collected 2018-10 | reverse complement strand
AAGAAGTCCATGAGATCGAGAGTTATCTTCTTTTTCAGCTGCCGGCCTATGGCTATGTCCGAGCCGCGTTCGTAGCTCAGCGAGCAGAGGGCGTTCAGCGCGGCGCTCTCTTCCTTGTCCAGCATCAGGTTAGAGGCCGATGTCGATGCGCCGAAAGTGCCGTCGGCGATGTTGAACATCAGTCCGTTGGAATAGCTGTCGGCCAGCGGCGCGAAGCCGAGAGCCGTGGCGTAGCGCAGCAGGAAAATGAGGTGGAAGTTGCCGATGTGTATCGCCGGGTCGTCTAGTTTCAGGATTGTCTCTTTGACGAGAGCGAACACCGCCGGGTCAGGGTTAGGCTCGCGCTGTGTCTTGTGCAGCACCTCGGCTATGAATATGGCGATGGCGTTGCGCGCCGGGTCGAACGGAATCGCTCCGAACGTGTGCAGCAGTTTGGCGTCAGATATGCGCTGCAGGTCGAATTTGTTATTGTTGTTGAAGTCTATTTCCAGCAGAGTCAGAGGCATGAGCATGGACGCCTTGATGCGCGAGCGCTTTCCTCTTATGCCGCTCACGGCGAAGGCGAGATGCCCGAATTTCTCGGTCAGCAAGTGCAGTATGGTGCTTGTGTCCGAGTGCTTAATCGAGTGTAAGACAATGGCCTCTGTCTTTTCGTTCATAAGTGTTTAATGAAAAATGCAATACAAATTTAGGCATATTTTTTTGTGGTATTAAAAAGTTCACTATCTTTGCACCCACTTTGGTCCATTCGTCTATCGGTTAGGACGAGAGATTTTCATTCTCTAAAGAGCAGTTCGACTCTGCTATGGACTACTATTAAAATAAAAAAGACATAAATATTTAAGAAAGATGGCAAACCATAAATCATCAATCAAGAGAATCCGTCAGACAGAGAAGAGAAATCTTGCTAACAGATATTACGCTAAGTCTGCAAGAACTGCAGTTCGTAACTTGCGTAACACAAGCGACAAGAAGTCAGCAGAAGAGCAGCTTTCTAAGGTTAGCTCACTTCTTGACAAGTTGGCTAAGAAGAACCTTATCCACAAGAACAAGGCTGGCAACTTGAAGTCAAGCCTCGCAAAGCACGTTAACAAGCTTGCTTAATAGGATAAGCTTTAGACGCGTAGTATCCTGCCTGCAATCGGCAGAGCGTAAATAGAATATAACTTCATTCTGAACAACCTTCAGGATGAAGTTTTTTTTTGCTCAAGATTCATATACAAAACAATGGGAAACACACAAAAGGAGCATAAGCATCTGTCCATAATGGACATGAGCGAGGAGGACAGACCGCGCGAGAAAATGCTGGCGAAAGGAGCGGAGGCGTTGTCCAAGGCGGAGCTTCTGGGCATATTGCTTGGCTCGGGCAACACGAAGCAGACGGCTGTAGAGCTGGCCGGCGATATACTTGACGACACTGACGGCAACTTGGTGGAGTTAGGCAAAAGGACAATCAAGGAGCTGATGGCGTATAACGGTGTGGGCGAAGCGAAGGCCATAACCGTGGCGGCGGCGCTTGAACTCGGGCGCAGGCGGAATCTCGAAGTCGCGCTTGAGAAACCTCAGGTGAGAGGCAGCGCGGACATCTTCGCCATATTTCACCCTATGCTCGCCGACAAGCACACAGAGGAATTCTGGCTGCTGATGCTGAACAGAGCGAACAGAGTGATCGGCATGGAGCAGCTGAGCAACGGCGGTGTGTCCGGCACGCTTGTCGATATAAAGCTGGCGCTGAAGAAGTCGATAGACAGGCTCGCCGACGCGGTAGTGTTCTGCCACAACCATCCGTCGGAAACGCTGAGCCCGTCGAGAGAGGATGACAACGTGACGCACAGGCTGCGCAAGGCCTTTGAGGCGGTGGAGATAAGGGTGCTCGACCATGTGATTGTTGCTGGCGGCAAGTATTACAGCTACTCCGACCACGACCGTCTGCATTAATTTTGTGTAAAGTGGCAATAGAAAATGAACATTATCTGCTAAATTTGTAAGAATTTAGACAAACGTGACCCGCTTTTCTTTATGGAACTGAGATTTAACCGCATAGCGATAAAAGTAGGAAGTAATGTGCTGACCAACAAGGACGGTTCGGTCGATGACGGACGCATAGCGCACATCGTGGACCAGATAGCGGCTCTGCGCAACAATGGTGTGGAGGTCGTGCTTATCTCGTCGGGCGCTGTGGCTTACGGAAGAAGCGAGATTACGTTGCCGCCGCACCTTGATTCCGTGTCCAGCCGCCAGATTCTATCGGCTGTGGGCCAGGCGAAACTCATTAATAGATACTACGAACTGTTCAAGCAGCATGGCATATTCTGCGGTCAGGTCCTGACGATGAAGGAGAACTTCAGAAACAGGCAGCAGTACCTTAACCAGAAGAACTGCATGTCCGCCATGTTGCAGCAGGGCGTCATCCCGATAGTGAACGAGAACGACACGACATCGCTCACCGAGCTGATGTTCACCGACAACGACGAGCTTTCCGGGCTCATTGCCACAATGATGGATATGGACGCGCTGATAATCCTGAGCAATATCGACGGCATATACAACGGCGACCCGAGCGACCCAGAGTCAAGCGTCATAAGAGAAGTGTTGCCGGAGAAAAGCCTGTCGCAGTATATACAGGCGAGCAAATCGTCGTTCGGCCGAGGCGGCATGAGAACCAAGTGCAACATAGCGCGCAAGGTGGCTGCCGAGGGCATCGCAGTGATAATAGCCAACGGCAAGAAAGACGGCATAATAAGCAGTCTGATGCAGAAGGGCAATGACGTGATGAGCACAGTGTTCAAGCCGTCGGAGCGAGTGTCGAGCGTGAAGAAGTGGATTGCCCACAGCGAGGGATTCTCCAAGGGCGAGGTGCATGTGAACGCCGGCGCTGAGGAGGCTCTGGCTGGAGGAAAAGCGTCGTCGCTGCTGTTTGTGGGCATCGACAGCATTAAAGGCGAGTTCAAGAAAGGCGACATAGTGAAGATATTCGGCCCAGAGGGCAACGAACTGGGAGTGGGCAGAGTGCAGTACGGCTCGGACAAGGCGAAAACCCTTGTCGGCAAGAAGGGCGTGAAGCCGTTCATACACTGCGACTATCTGCTGCCCGTTACAAACAAGGATTAAAACACACACAGACATGACAAGCATAGATTGGAAAACTGCGGTAAGAAACGCGTCGCGAACACTGAATCTGGTGGGCGAGGAGAAGAAGAACGAAGTGCTCCTGGCTCTTGCCGACGCGACAGAGAATCATATTGACGAGATACTGAAAGCTAACGCCGAGGATTTGGCGAAGATGGACAAGAGCGACTCGATGTACGACCGTCTGCTGCTGACCGAGGACCGTCTCAAAGGCATCGCGGCTGACATAAGGAAGGTGGCTCAGCTGCCATCGCCGCTCAACAAGGTGCTGGAGCAGAGGACACTGCCTAACGGACTGGAACTGAAGAAGGTGAGCGTGCCTTTCGGCGTCATAGGCATTATCTACGAGGCGCGTCCAAACGTGTCGTTCGATGTGTTCTCGCTCTGTTTCAAGAGCGGCAATGCTTGTGTGCTCAAGGGCGGAACTAACGCTCACGCCTCTAACAGCGCCATCGTGGCATTGATACAGAATGTTCTGAAAGAGAACGGCATCGACGAGAACGTCGTGCATCTGATGCCTGCCGGAAGAGAGTCCACAGCCGAGTTGCTGAACGCGGTGGGCAGTGTGGACATGATAATTCCACGAGGCAGCGCAGGACTCATAAACTTCGTGAGAGAGAACAGCCGTGTGCCAGTGATTGAGACTGGCGCGGGAGTTGTCAGCACATACTTCGACGCGCAAGGCGATGTGGAGAAGGGCAAGAAGATAATAAACAACGGCAAGACAAGACGTGTCAGTGTCTGCAACGCACTCGACTCGCTGATAGTCCACCGTTCAAGGCTTAGCGACTTGGCAGAGCTGCTCGCTCCGCTGGCTGAATCCAACGTCATCATCGAGGCCGACGAGGATTCGTACGACTCGCTGAAGGGCCATTACCCAGACTCGTTGCTGAAGCCGCTGACAGAGACAAGCTACGGCACCGAGTACAAGGACTACAAGATGAACATAAAGACCGTGGCGGACATAGATGAGGCTATCGCTCACATAACGAAGTACGATTCGGGCCACAGCGAGGCGATAATAACCGAGGACGATAAGGCTGCGGCGAAGTTCCAGACCGAGGTTGACGCGGCTTGCGTGTATGTGAACGCGCCAACGTCATTCACCGACGGCGGACAGTTCGGCATGGGCGCGGAGATAGGCATCAGCACTCAGAAACTGCATGCCAGAGGACCTATGGCGCTGCCTGAGATGACAAGCTACAAGTGGCTCATAAAGGGCGACGGTCAAGTCCGTCCGAAGTAAAATAAGAAACGGCTGTGATATGCTCAGACATGTCATGACATACATACTGATAGCCATGGCGGCTGTCGCATCGGCGCAGACATCGGCAGGCAACGCCGTCGGGCTCGACCTGCGCCCAGGCTTCCGTGAGTTCAAGTTCAAGACACCGAAGGAGAACTACATGGCGATATACTCGCTGGAGAAGCGCAACACTTACCGCTGGCCGGACATCGTAGAGATATACGGATGCAGCTACAAGGTGAAGATAGGCAACGTGCAGACCGACAGCGTGCATGTGTTCTTCCTGGGCAATAGGCTTGTGAGGACGACAGTCTTTCTCAGCGACACACTGTCATTGTCATACCTGAACAAATTCTTCGGCGACAGCGAGCTGATAAACGAGCCGGACATAACTGTGGAGGAGGCTGACGAGCAGATGGGCAGCCGGACTTACATGTATGCCACGCAGAGAAGGTGGCAGGCGGACATGGTGAGGATGGAGAGCCGGAAAATGTATCTGCGCAAAGGCAAGAGTGTAGAGAAGAAGGAGTGTCTGGATATATATCTGAACGACTTCAACGACATGATAAACATCTTCTCGAGATAACGAACAGAAAATAATTTTTTAAAAACATAAGACTATGCGTACATTCACTAACGTAAAGGATCTTGGTGATCTAAAGGCGGCCATCGCCGAGGCAATGGAGGTAAAGAAGAACCGCTTCGGATACAAGAAGCTCGGTGAGAATAAGACAGCTCTGCTGGTGTTCTTCAATTCGAGCCTCAGAACACGACTCAGCACACAGAAGGCTGCCATGAACCTTGGCATGAACACGATGGTGCTTGACATAAACCAAGGCGCATGGAAACTCGAGACTGAGAGAGGTGTTGTGATGGACGGCGACAAGTCCGAGCACTTGCTTGAGGCTGTGCCAGTGATGGGCAATTTCTGCGACATCATCGGCGTGCGCTCATTCGCCAGATTCGAGGACAAGAAGTTCGACTACGAGGAGACAATCCTCAACCAGTTCATAAAATTGTCAGGCAAGCCTGTATTCAGCATGGAGAGCGGAACAGTCCACCCATTGCAGGCATTCGCCGACCTTATAACAATAGAGGAGTACAAGAAGAAGGACCGTCCTAAGGTCGTGCTGACATGGGCGCCTCACCCACGCGCGCTGCCTCAGGCTGTGCCAAACTCGTTCGCCGACTTTATGAACGAGGCTGATGTGGAGTTTGTAATCACACACCCTCACGGATACGAGCTGGCTCCTCAGTTCGCAAGAAACGCCAAGGTGGAGTATGACCAGGACAAGGCGCTCGCCGGAGCAGACTTCGTTTACGCCAAGAACTGGGCTGCATACGCTGACCCTAACTATGGCAAGATATTATCAAAAGACATGTCGTGGACAGTGACGACAGAGAAGATGGCGCTGACAAACAACGCTTACTTCATGCACTGCCTGCCAGTGAGAAGAAACATGATTGTGACAGATGATGTAATCGAGAGCCCACAGTCTTTGGTAATCCAAGAGGCAGCCAACAGAGAGATTTCCGCTCAGGTAGTCATAAAGAGAATCCTTGAAAGTTTATAACCGATGGAGAAGCTCACATTAGTAAAAGTAGGCGGCAAGATAGTCGAGGAGAAAGAGTCTCTCGACGCATTGCTCGCGTCGTTCAACTCGCTCGACGGGCTGAAAGTCCTGGTGCATGGCGGCGGACGTTCCGCTACAAAGATAGCCGAGCAGCTCGGCATTGAGACCAAGATGGTGAACGGACGAAGAATCACCGATGAGGCTATGCTCAAGGTGGTGACTATGGTTTACGGCGGACTCGTGAACAAGAACATCGTGGCTAAGCTGCAGTCGATGGGGCTCAACGCCCTCGGACTCACTGGCGCCGACCTCGGCTACATGACGAGCGACAAGCGTCCGGTCAAGGATGTGGACTACGGATTCGTGGGCGACGTGAAGAAGGTTGACTCCGACATACTCGCCGACCTCATAGCCAAAGGCGTTGTGCCTGTGCTGGCGCCGCTGACACACGACGGCAATGGCAATCTGCTGAACACGAACGCCGACACGATAGCCGGCGAGGCAGCCAAGGCGCTTGCAAAGCACTTCGACGTGACTCTGGTGTTCTGCTTCGAGAAGAAGGGAGTGCTCAGAGACGAGAACGATGACGACAGCGTGATAGAGAACATAGGCAAGGCGGACTTCGAGAAGTACGTTGCCGACGGTACAATACAAGGCGGCATGATACCTAAGCTCGAGAACGCTTTCGCAGCCATCGACGCCGGTGTAAAGCAGGTGGTCATAACCAAGGCTGACCAGTTGGGCAAGAACACAGGAACGACAGTCAAGTAACAATAAAAACCAAGGTCTATGGACGCAAGCCAATCATACGAACTGCTCAAGAAACTCATCGCCATACCTTCGACATCGAGAGACGAGAAGGCTGTGGCTGACTTCTACGAGCGTTACATGACGGATGCCGGATTCCATGTGAACAGAGTGGAGAACAATCTGTGGATAGGCCCGGAAAACATAGACGCAGAAAAGCCGACTCTCATGCTCAACGCCCACATGGACACGGTGAAGCCAGTGAACGGCTGGGTGCATGACCCATTCACTCCAACCGAGGAGGACGGCAAGCTCATCGGACTCGGCAGCAACGACTGCGGCGGCGGACTTGTGTCGCTGCTTGCGGTTTACAGCCAGCTGACACAGAAGGAGCAGCCGTACAACTTGATATACGCGGCATCCGCCGAGGAGGAGGTGAGCGGCAAGAACGGCATGGAGCTTCTGCTCAAGAGCCTGCCTAAGATTGATGTCGCGCTCGTGGGCGAGCCTACGGGCATGAAGATGGGCGTGGCGGAGAAAGGGCTCATGGTGCTGGACTGCACTGCCCACGGCAAGGCTGGGCACGCGGCGAGGAACGAAGGCGACAACGCCATCTACCACGCTCTCGTGGACATAGACTGGTTCAAGACCTACCGTTTCGCCAAGGAGTCTGACGTGCTGGGGCCTGTGAAGATGTCGGTGACGATGATAAACGCCGGCACGCAGCATAACGTGATTCCAGACCAATGCACCTTCGTGGTGGACGTCAGAACAAACGAGTGCTACACCAACCAGCAGGTGCTCGACGAAATATCGCTTCAGGTGTTCTGCGACGTGAAGGCGCGCTCCACAAGACTCAACTCGTCGCACATAGACCTCAGCCACCCTATAGTGGCGAAAGGCAGGGAGATGGGCATCGAGACGTTCGGTTCGCCTACGCTCTCGGACCAGGCTCTCATGAGCTTCCCGTCGCTCAAGATGGGTCCGGGCGAGTCCAGCAGGTCGCACACAGCCGAGGAGTATATAACCAAAGAGGAAATAGAAAGCGCGGTGCAGACATATATAACTCTGCTTGACGGGCTTGAGTTGCCCAAGAGCAATTAAAAGTCTTATCTTTGCGCACGAAATAAGGAAATAACAAACATAAAACAATAAACCGGTGATAGATTTCATTGAAGAACTTAAATGGCGCGGAATGCTTCACAGCATGATGCCAGGCACTGATGAACTTTTAAAGTCAGGCACAACAACAGCATATCTTGGTATTGACCCTACAGCGGACTCGCTGCACATAGGTCACTTGTGCGGAATCATGATGCTCCGCCACTTGCAGAGATGCGGACACAAGCCGCTGGCACTGATAGGCGGCGCGACAGGCATGATAGGCGACCCTTCGGGAAAGTCGGCAGAGAGAAACCTGCTGGACGAGCCTACGCTCCGCCACAATCAGGAGTGCATCAAGAAGCAGCTTGAGCATTTCCTCGACTTCGAGTCCGACGCTCCTAACAGGGCTGAGCTCGTGAACAACTACGACTGGATGAAGGACTTCTCGTTCCTAAACTTCGTAAGAGACGTGGGCAAGCACATCACAGTCAACTACATGATGGCAAAGGACAGCGTACAGAAGCGTCTTAACGGCGAGGCAAGAGACGGACTCTCATTCACGGAGTTCTCTTACCAGCTGCTGCAGGGTTATGACTTCCTGCACCTCTACAAGGAGAAGGGTTGCCGTCTGCAGATGGGCGGAAGCGACCAGTGGGGCAACATGACCACAGGCGCCGAGCTCATAAGAAGAATACTGGGACCGGAGTCCGACGCCTACGCGCTGACCTGTCCGCTCATCACCAAGGCCGACGGAGGCAAGTTCGGCAAGACCGAGAGCGGCAACGTATGGCTCGACAAGAGATACACATCGCCATACAAGTTCTACCAGTTCTGGCTGAACGTGTCGGACGATGATGCGAAGAAGTACATCAAGATATTCACATCGCTCGACAAGGCTGAGATAGACAGCATAATCGCAGAGCACGACCAGGCTCCAGAGGCACGTCTGCTCCAGAAGCGTCTTGCCGAGGAAGTGACTGTCATGGTGCACTCAAGAGAGGATTACGACGCTGCTGTAGCGGCTTCAAATATACTTTTCGGCAAGGCCACATCCGACAGCCTCAAGAGCCTCGACGAGGACACGTTCCTGTCGGTGTTCGAGGGCGTGCCACAAAAGGAGATTTCGCTTGCCGAGCTTAAGGCAGGCATTGGCGTGCTCGACCTGCTGACAGCCTACGCTCCAGTGTTCACATCCAAGGGCGAGGCAAGGAAGATGATACAGTCCAACGGATTCTCATTCAACAAGGACAAATTCACCGACCCTAACGCCACAGTGAACGACAGCCTGCTTATAAACGGCAAGTACATACTGGCTCAGAAGGGCAAGAAAAACTATTTCCTTATAGTTGCAAAATAAGGAAAAGCGGATTATATTTGCACCCGAATTATGCTGCATTCGCTTGTAGCCTATGATTCACAAACGGATTGTCTTGTGGTGTAATGGTAGCACAACAGGTTTTGGTTCTGTTTGTCCTGGTTCGAATCCGGGCAAGACAACGCTTAAAGGCCTTGACTCAAACGAGTCGAGGTCTTTTTGTTTTATGTCATGAAAACTGTTCTGTTTTCTGCCAAATCATGACACAATGTCAGTGTTTATAATAGCGATTCTGCCAAAGGAGAGTGAAAATCTGCCAAAATAATGCGGTTTGGATTTTGGCACAGGAATTGACAAATGAATGTCGGCTGCCGCGAAAGGCGGCTGAGAGTAAACAAGATTAATAACAACTAAACACAATAAAACTATGGGAAAGATCATTGGAATCGACCTCGGCACAACCAACAGCTGCGTGTCTGTAATGGAAAATGGCGAGCCAGTCGTAATCGCTAATAGCGAAGGAAAAAGAACAACACCTTCTGTCGTAGGTTTCGTTGACGGAGGTGAGAGAAAAATCGGAGACCCTGCAAAGCGTCAGGCTATCACTAACCCTCTGAAGACAGTCTTCTCTATCAAGAGATTCATGGGAGAGACTTACGACAGAGTAGGCAAGGAGATTTCGAGAGTGCCATACAAGGTGGTGAAGGGCGACAACAACACTCCACGTGTTGACATCGACGGACGTCTCTACACTCCACAGGAGATTTCGGCTATGATTCTTCAGAAGATGAAGAAGACAGCTGAGGACCACCTCGGAGCAGAGGTTACAGAGGCTGTCATCACAGTGCCAGCTTACTTCAACGACGCACAGCGTCAGGCCACTAAGGAGGCAGGCGAGATAGCAGGTCTCACAGTCAAGAGAATCGTGAACGAGCCAACTGCTGCAGCGCTTGCTTACGGTCTGGACAAGAAGAACAAGGACATGAAGATCGTCGTGTTCGACTGCGGTGGCGGTACTCACGATGTATCTATACTTGAGCTGGGCGACGGCGTGTTCGAGGTTAAGTCAACAGCCGGCGATACTCACCTCGGTGGTGACGACTTCGACCACAGAATCATCGAGTGGCTCATTGACGAGTTCAAGAACGAGAACGGCGGAGCTGACCTTTCAAGCGACCCTATGGCTCTGCAGAGACTCAAGGAGGCTGCCGAGAAGGCTAAAATCGAGCTTTCTAACGCCACAACAAGCGAAATCAACCTGCCATACATTATGCCAGTGAACGGTGTGCCTTGCCACTTGGTTCGCACACTCACAAGAGCTAAGTTCGAGCAGCTCGTTGACGACCTTGTGCAGAAGACTATCGACCCTTGCAAGACTGCACTCGAGAGCGCAGGACTTTCGACTTCGGACATCGACGAGGTAATCCTCGTGGGAGGTTCTACACGTATCCCTGCTATCCAGGCAGCGGTAGAGAAGTTCTTCGGCAAGGCTCCTTCTAAGGGCGTTAACCCTGACGAGGTAGTGGCAGTAGGCGCAGCAATCCAGGGCGGTGTGCTGACAGGCGACGTCAAGGACGTGCTTCTGCTCGACGTTACTCCGCTTTCACTCGGTATCGAGACTATGGGCGGCGTAATGACAAAGCTTATCGACGCTAACACAACCATACCAACCAAGAAGAGCGAGACATTCTCGACAGCGAGCGACAACCAGCCATCTGTAGAGATTCACGTTCTGCAGGGCGAGCGTCCAATGGCGGCTCAGAACAAGACTATCGGACGTTTCCACCTGGACGGAATACCAGCAGCGCCAAGAGGTGTGCCACAAATCGAGGTTACATTCGACATCGACGCAAATGGTATCCTCAAGGTATCTGCAAAGGACAAGGCTACAGGCAAGGAGCAGAGCATCCGTATCGAGGCTTCGTCAGGTCTTAGCGACGACGAGATAAAGAAGATGAAGGCAGAGGCAGAGGCTAACGCTGAGGCTGACAAGAAGGAGCGTGAGAGAGTTGACAAGCTCAACCAGGCTGACGCCATGATCTTCCAGACAGAGAAGCAGCTCAAGGAGCTTGGCGACAAGATACCAGCCGACAAGAAGGCGCCTATCGAGGCTGCGCTGAACAAACTGAAGGAGGCTCACAAGGCTCAGAACATCGCCGACATCGACGCTGCGATGAACGAACTGAACACAGCCTTCCACGCAGTAAGTCAGGAGATGTACAACGCGGCTAACGCTCAGGGCGCGCAGGCTGACCCTAACGCAGGACAGCAGCAGAGCCAGGGCGGCAACGCTGGCGACAACGTACAGGACGCCGACTTCGAGGAAGTAAAGTAATAATCAATCTTTTTCATAACTTAACGGAAAGCGTGTGGCATGAGAGTGCCGCACGCTTTTTTTGTTATTATAAAGCAATAACTATCTTTGTTGTAATTTAATTACAAAAGCACAATAATAACAGACGTATGAAAAGACTTGTGTTTCCCTTGATTTTGCTTGGCTTGTCAACATTAGCATTTTCTCAAAACGAGCATGTTATCTCTAAAACCGACAATTCTGTGACGTTCGTCGTGGATGAGAATCTGCCTGCGCCGAAAAGAGGATATAGGAAAATATGTGCAAATGAAGTTGCCCAAAGTATAAGTTCAAATATAGAGAATACTCTTGACTTCAGAGATCATGAGATTTTTGCCTCTAGTTTTAGTAAGGATAGTCTGTACTTTTATCGCAATGATGTCCTGTATGATTGTGTAGTTGAGGCTTATGCTGACCACCGTTCTATTATGCTGTCTCCAGATATGATATGGCTTGTGATAAGCCAAGGTTTTGCACGATATGTTAATGCGCATAGCGAGCAGCTTCGTCCAATGCTGGTTTATCACAAGGGTTTTGATACATTAAAAGTGAATACATCAACGCCATTGTCGGAAATAACAGATTTTGACTGGATGGCAGTTGTAGATTCCTTTTCAGTGCAAATTGCCAGAAAAACAAAAAATGGCATTGCGGCAACTATGAAATGCGACTTTTCAACAACAAAGCCTGCTGAACGTATTGCGTCTGAAATAACACTGATGAAAAGCACAGATGATTATTTTAAATATGAAATATTTTACTCCTCGTGTGGTATTCCGTCTATAACTTTAAAGGGTACTCCAGAAGATTGGAGACGAGTACTCGAAAAGACAAGAAAATTGTCGGAATACGGTCTTGAGAATTGGGTCGCTGTTTTGGAGCCTATACTTGCAGAGTTTGTCAGCGCATCAGAAGGCAACCCAGACCAGAGATTTTGGCGTAATATTGTGAAGAAGCGTAAAACAGATGAATTGAAATATCCAGGATGTAGGCGAAGTTTGCTTCCTCAGCGGCTAACGAAATTTGATGGATGGATATTGAGTTTATTTCCAAATGAAAATGGTGAGATTCGCGAATGGGTTTATTTGTTGAAAAATATGCCTGCGGAGCAGTTAGCTGTTAGTTTCAGCTATAATGTAATAGACAGAAGTGGGAAAAAACTTGTAGTGAAACCTTTGGAGTTTGTCTCAGGTTTTGTCGGCTTTGATATTGATTCGCAAGGTGTGATTATCCCGAGAATCGGATGGTTCATACAAGACGAAATAAAAGAGGACAAGGAACAGCGATAGTGGTGAAATAGATTATAACGGAAGGCGTGTGGCACGAGAGTGCCGCGCGCTTTTTTTGTGGATATTCAAATGATTTTTGCGACTCGTTTTTTTTGAAACGTTTAAAATTGTCTATATATTTCAAAACGTTTTTAATGCTCTTGTGTAAGTGAAGTTTTTTGTGGGTGTACCACGATATGAGACAACGCACTTCCATTTTTGTAGCAAAAAAGTAAACTATGCAAAAAGTCAGAATCATATCACACATAAGGCAGTCAGACATGGCTGTCCAATCAAACGATACTCATCAATATGGAGTTGCCAAACTTGCTTCGAAATTTGCAGGTGAGTTTGGAAGACGAAGAGGCACTGGTTTGTTATAAACTTTTTATATGGAACAGTTTATGAAAGAATTTATAGCCCACTCTGAAAATTCAAGAGGTGTCAAACAGACAATGAAGGAGCACTGTTTTGGCGTGGGGAATCTCATGCGAGAATCCGCCTTGTCTGAATCTTATGCAGATTTGTACGAGTTCTGCGGTCTGACTCATGACATAGGCAAGTATTCAAGTGCTTTTCAGAGCCATATTTCTGGAGAAAACAATCAAGTAAAACATTCTATATATGGAGCCATGTATGCCCAAGACAACTCGCTAATGGAGGTTGCATTTCCTGTATTCGGACATCATTCGGGATTGCCTGACAATCCGGAAATGCGACAAAGTATCGAGGCAGAACGAAATACTGATAATGATACATATAGTGAAATCCTTACAAATTGGAAAAACGACACTCGTGATGCTGTCCGCAACTTTGATGATACAGCGTTTCGGAATCTTTCAGACATATTGTTGCAGGAACTTTTTGTTAGAATGTTATTTAGTGCCCTTGTCGATGCCGACAGCCTTGATACAGAAAGACATTTCCAAGAAGCCAAGTTCTTAGCGAGAAAAGCTAGGGCATTTGACCCATCAAAATTATTGAGAAAACTGCAACGAAAATTTGACAGCTTTGAAAATGATTCAAAGAAAAAAGAATTGAGAATAAATAGATTGCGGAATGAAGTACGGTTATATGCCGAATCGAAGGCAAATATTCCTCAGGGATTTTTTTCTTTGACACTGCCAACGGGATTAGGCAAAACTTTGTGCAGCATCAATTGGGCTTTGCATCATGCGCAAAGTCACCCAAATATCAAGCGTATTATCATTGTATTGCCCTTTATCAACATCATTGACCAGACTGCTGATGAGTTGAAAAAGATATTTAATGATGGTGAAAACGATGATTATGTACTTGAACACCATTCAAATGTGATATACGCAAAAGAAGGGGGTAGTGAGGAGTGTAATCCCAAACAATTAGCAACTGAAAATTGGGATTACCCCATCATTATCACAACTTCTGTACAATTTTTCGAGTCGCTTTTCAGTAACAAAAGATCAGCTTGCAGAAAACTACACAATATTCAGGATTCCATAATCATCTTTGACGAAATACAGACTTTGCCAATGAATGTCACCGAACCGACTTTGGTTATGCTGGATAATCTACAGAAACTTTGCAGGTGTAGCATTCTTTTCTGTACTGCGACTCAGCCTGATTTCGAAGCAAGAGATGGGTTCCGTGGAATACATATAGAGCCTTTGGTAGCAAACCCGAAACGTGTGTTTGAAGAAACTCAAAGAGTAGTTTACCATCCTTTGAATGGATATGACGAAATGCCTGTTTCAGAATTGGCAGAAACCGTCGTTAAGAAGCAAGTTTCTGCACTTGTCGTTTTCAACACCAAGAAAAAAGCAAAGATGTTTTTTGAAGAGATGCGAGGTTGTGGCGGTTTTACATTGTTTCATCTTTCAACGAATATGTGTCCTGCACATAGAAAACAAGTAATCAAAGACATTCGAAATGCATTGGAGAACAAGGAACGAATAGTTGTCAGTTCCACCCAACTTATTGAAGCGGGTGTGGATATGGATTTTCCTGCCGTTTATAGAGAGTTGGCACCTTTGGAATCAATCATACAATCAGCGGGAAGATGCAATAGAGAAGGCAGAGCAGAAAGAGGGGATGTTTATTTATTTGCCTTAACAGAATCAGGGCAGCCAAGCAAGCAGTATCGTTCGTGGGCGGAGTTTGCCAATCTTCTTTATAAAGGCAATGAGGAAAAACTATACACCCACGACTTCTACAGTTTTTATTATAGGAAACTTGTTGAGAATTTCGGAGATGCGGATAAATATAAGATTACAGAGGACAGAAAAAGATTCTTGTTTCAAACGGTTGCTGATAAATACAAGATAATTGACAACAATACCCAACCCATTTTCGTTTATCAATATGATGAAAAGAGCCGTGAATTGTACAACCGAATAAAGGACCAAGATTATCTTTCAAGGCAAGAACGTCAAGAGGTGTCCCAATACTGTGTTCAGGTTTATGACAAGTTCATTGAGGATAACAACATTGTGCCTGAACAATGTGGTATTATGATTTGGTATGGCTCTTATGACAAGAACTTTGGATTACCTTTCAAAGATGAATTCAACTCAATAATATAAGGAGGATAAATATGCTTGACAAAGAAATTGTTAGATTGAAGGTTACAGGCGACTTTGCTTGCTTTACCCGTCCCGACTTGAAAGTGGAAAGGATGAGTTACCCTTGTATGACACCTTCGGCTGCCCGTGGCATTTTGGAAGCCATTCTGTGGAAACCAGAATTCCAATGGTTTGTTAGGAAAATCATCGTGCTTAACCCTATTAAGTTTGCTTCCATAAAAAGGAACGAGATTTCCAAAAAGCAGAATCCCAAGGGCAAACCGATAGATATTACCGATATAAAAAACAATCGTCAGCAAAGAAACAGTATTGTACTGAAAGATGTGGGTTATATCATAGAGGCTTCTGTCTTCGTTGACGAGAAATTCATCGAAAGCACAAAAGGCAGCGAGCACCCTATTTCAGTGAAGAAATACCGGACGATGTTTGAACGAAGAGTGAAAAAAGGACAGTGTTGGCATCAGCCCTGCTTGGGAACGAGAGAATTTGCCGCCGACTTTTCCATACCTAACGAGCAGGATCAACCTTTAGACATTACCTATCCTATTGGTAGTATGTTCTACGATATGTTCTATGATGAGAAAGGGAAAGTTACGCCTTTGTTTTTCTATGATGTGGCCATAATAAACGGCATTCTCGAATGTCCTGAAGAAATGGCCACAAAGATGTTGTCATCATCACACATCCAACCAAAACAATCAGATGAATACAATCGAGTTGTTTATGAACATTATCAAAAAGAGGAGGCGGAGTTATGATACAAGAATTAGTAGAGTTCGGGAAAAGGGTTACGAAAGGCAAAAATATGGCTTTAAAAGAGGAACCATTTTCTATTGACATTGTCATTAATGAGAATGGCGAATTTCAGAAATTCATTGTTGGGGAAAGACAAACCATAGAAACTGAGGTGATTACAGCTAAAAAAGGTAAGGCTCGTTTTCTCCTTGACAAGTGTGAGGAAGTTCTTGGCTTTGGAAATGATGATGCAGTAAATAAGAAGCATCAATTGTTCTTGGATAAACTTGAATTGTACAAAGAAGTTCAAGCCCTTGAGCCTGTGTTCAAATTCTATGAAGAACAGAATGAGGATGGATTGAAAAAGGCAAAAATAGAATTTGACGAGTTAGACAAGAAGATTAAAGGTGAGAATATTACTTTTATGGTCGGTACGACGAGATTGTTGAAAAACGAGGAAGTTAGGGAAGCTATCATTCGGCATTTTCGAGATAATGAGCAAATGTTATCAAATGGGAAAGTGTGTTCCATTTGTGGTAGGTCAGATAGTCCAGTATTGGATGAACCACACGGACTGGTCAAAATGCCTAAGGGTCAAACCGCAGGTTGTGCTTTGGTGTCATACAATGAAAATGCCTTTGAGTCGTATGGTCTAAAGGGTAATTTGAATTCATCCATTTGCCGCGATTGTGCAAGGAACTATATTGAAGGATTGCGATTCTTACTATCAAATGGGCGCGAAGTTCCGGCGGATAAAGAGAAAAAGCAGAAAGCACATTTCGAATATAATCATAGGATTAAATTAAGTGATACGACAGTAGCATTGTTTTGGACTAAGCAAGGCACCGAAGAGAGTCCACTGGCCGTTGTATCTTCACCGGATGCGTCGTGGGTAAAGGGGCTTTTTGATTCTGTTTGGAGTGGTAATAATATCGGTTCAACGGTTGATACCAATATGTTTTACACTTGCACTCTTTCGTCTGCTGCTGCACGTATCGCTGTTCGAGATTGGACAGCCCTGAGTTTGGATGAATACAAAAAGAATTTGGCGGAATGGTTTCGTGACATTGAAATTGAAAATTATGAGAGAGAATTGGTTTATAGCCCTTTGCGAATGTTGATTGCCGCTACCCAACGTGATAAAAAGCCTGGGGACAAGCCAAAGTCTGACCTCAATTCCAAAACAAAAATGGGAACAATGCTTTGGAATGCTGCCATTAAAGGACATAGATACAAATTGCCATTGGAAGTTTTGCAAAGCGTACTCGTCAGGATATGGAAAGGGGACTATTTTTCGGTAGAGAGGGCAGCTCTCATCAAATTGATTATTAATCGTAATACAGACAAAGATATGAGTTCAACATTGAAAGAATCCAACACAAGCGTAGCCTACTTGTGTGGCAGGTTGTTCGCTGTCATTGAGTCAATGCAGTGGAAGGCTATGGGAAATGTGAATAGCGGAGTCAAGGAGCGATATTTTGCGGCGGCGGCTTTGCAGCCAGCATACATCTTTGGCCAATTATTGACAAAGAACGTAACCATCTATCAGCGCAAGATAGGCGGTTATTTAGCAAATGAACTAAATGAGATTGCAGGGAAAATCAGCGAAAATGGCTGCTTTCCCCAGCGGTTTTCTGCCATTGAGCAAGGTGAGTTTGCTTTGGGCTATTATTTCCAAAGAAACCACAAAAAAGAGACAACAGAAAATACTAATTCATAAATCGTTTCAGATATGGAGAACTACATTAAGAACAGGTATGATTTCGTGTTCATTTACGACGTAAAAGACGGAAATCCCAACGGCGATCCTGATATGGATAATCAGCCG
>JAEEGF011521230.1_pt1 | contig 17862 bp, 8 predicted proteins | sample 9134171 | NCBI WGS metagenome assembly JAEEGF01 (sample SAMN16246542, study PRJNA631951) | gut metagenome | biome: gut microbiome; feature: rumen; material: AP-attached | host: Bos | place: Iran: Karaj | collected 2018-10 | reverse complement strand
TCACACTGAGCGATGGATGTGGCAGGTGCTGAGGGGGTAGAGCCTTTCACGAAGTAGCGGGTGACGGGACTGCTCCACACATCGAGGTCGTCCTTCGCGCGAACCGTAATGGTGTGGGGACCAACAAGCAGGCCGTCCATGGGGATGAAGGCACCGTCGGAGATGGTCTGACGCTCGTCAGCCTTTCCGTCGAACCAGTACTCGCACTGAGCGATGGATGTGGCTGAAGGGCCTGAGATGGATGCTTTCACGAAGTAGCGGGTGACGGGAGCGCTCCACACATCGAGGTCGTCCTTCGTGCGAACCGTAATGGTGTGGGGACCAACAAGCAGGTCGTCCATGGGGATGAAGGCACCGTCGGAGATGGTCTGACGCTCGTCGGCCTTTCCGTCCAACCAATACTCGCACTGAGCGATGGCCGTGGCAGGTGCTGAGGGGGTAGAGCCTTTCACGAAGTAGCGGGTGACGGGAGCGCTCCACAGTCCTTCATTGTCGCAGATGCGGATGGTCAGGGTATGCGGTCCGACGTTCTGTCCCGTCAGGTCAATCTGTGCTCCTGCTGCAATCGTCGTGCTGCCTGCCACATCGCCGTCAATCCAGTATTCCTGCCGTTCGACGGTTTTCTGTGCAATCGCAGACGAGCAAATCGCCAGCGTGGCTGCAACGGACAAATATCTGATTCTTACAATCATGTTGTTTGCTTGTTAGTCATTCTACCTCGTCTGAGCCTCATAGTTAACTTTCAGAGTGGAGCCATCCACCTCCACCGTCATGTTCTTCAGGACCGGAGTTGCGGGGACCTTGCTCCAGCCTTCACCGCCATGTAGTCCGCATTGTGTGCCGTCAGTACCAATCCACACTTCTGGCTGTTTCAGCTCGTAGGTGCGTTCTGGAGAGTAGTTGTAGTTCTCTCCATCGGCAAATATTTCCGCCAGGGGCACCACATAGCAGTTTTCCACAACACGGTTGGCGGGGATATTGCTTATAATGACACAATTGAGGACAGTACTGTTCTCTGCAATTGCAGAACTGCCCACATAGCCGTTTACCAGCAGAGAGTTAGTATAGAGCAAAGCTCCGCCGTAGTCTTCGTAGACCATGCAGTGGTCAACCTGCACACGGCTGTTAATGGTCACGTTTCTTACTGCACCTATCACGCTGTTGAGTACCCGCAAGCCTTGAATGTTTTGGCTTTTACAATCGAAAGCGCCGATGATTACACACTTGGAAATCTCTATCACAGATGCCGGATTGTAAAAAGAGGAACCGCCCCAGTAGCATTTCGTAATGAGAATGTCACTTACCGCCCCAAAGTTTATGCCACCATTCACACGCAGTCCTTCCAGACGTACGTTGGAACTGTTGATCGACAGTGCGCCAGTCACTAGTGTGACATACGTGCCCGTCGCTTCGTCTTTCTCGAAACCGGCACCATAAACGTTCACGGCCTTGTTTATGCTTACACCACTGAAATTTCCGGCCGACAGGTTGATGGCATCGCCATCTTCTGCCGCCTCAACGGCCTGGCTGAGCGCACTTGTGCCATGGAAGACCTTCACTTCGTCGCCGTGCTGCAATGTCGCGGTATAGACATCGCTCTGACTTTTTCCCGCAATAGCGCAGCAAAGCAACATTAGGGAGAATAGAATCTTTTTCATGCTTGTTCTTTGTTTAGTTAATAATCCGGTTAGTTTCCTGGTGCAAATATACGAAAATCTCTCTTACCTGCAAAGAAATACGGAAGAATTTTTGCTCAGAGCAGGCGAAGCCTGTGCAAGGTGGTCGGCGGTCAATGTTTAGTTCATAGTTGACTTACGTCGAGCTAAAGCTTCATAATTCATAGTGTTGCGTTTGCGATTGTATAGTGTTACGATTGCGATTGTATAGTGTGACGTTTGCGATTGTCACGTGTGTAATCCGCAAACTTGACTGGTGTCGAGCTAAAGCTTCACGTGTGAAATTCTTGGATGCTCTAGCACCAAGGCGCACTTCTAAGGTGCGGAAGGCCACTTTCACGTGTGATGTTTTGAAATACGATACAAAATTACAACCTTTTCTGAGAGCGTTGTCCGCTTGTGTCCGCTTGCGTCCTTTTTCTTCCGGATAAGTCCGGATTTTCCTTGCAAATGTCGAAAATTTTTCGTAACTTTGCAGAAAATACAGAGACCATGAAAAGTGCCTACAAATATGAACTTGCAGCAGCAGCGGGGGTCAGCGACAGGACGTTTCGCCGCTGGCTGAGCGCCCACCGTGGCGAATTGCTGAATCTCGGCGTGAAAACTACAGACAAGCTTCTGCCTCCCCGAGCCGTGGAGTGGATTTGCCGCGAGTATGGCATCGACTACGCCGAGGTTGCATAGTGTGGTGGCGTAAAGCGTATCATATACGAGAATATGTAACACCCCCCCAAAATTTAAGTCTATTATTATATTCTATATAATAATAGAATTTCTTTTCCCTTGTAGGGGGTCTGTGTTTTTCGTATATGATACGCTTTACGCTTTACGCAATTTAAGTTAAACTTTCTTAATATATGTTAAATAGCTGACCTGAAAGGCGACTGCGAGTGGCTGATGCTTTGTCTGCTTACCGATGCGAGATGATTTTCCTGCCGTTTTCGACTACAATGCCACGAGAATTGGCCGGAACCTGCATCCCGAGCAGGTTGTAGATCTTGCCTTTTCTGGGTCTGGTCTTCCCGATTTTGCCTATTCCAGACGGGTCTTCCGGCTCGATGAGGTTCAGCAGAACCCACGTTGCAGGCTTTGTGGGGGATGTGTCCGGGATGCGCTCCACGACTTGACTGGTGCCGTCGCCAGCGATGACTTCCAGGTTGACACTCAGTTTCTGCCCCAGAGGAACCGTTGTGAGCCCGATGCGAGCCCACGGGATGGCCATTTCGAGCCGATAGTACGACGAGTTGGATGTGCTGGCAGTCTGCACTTCCATGCCGGTCTCTTCCCAACCGGTCCCGTTGCCTCTGCTGACAGTACAGGTGCCGTTGGGCAAGAGGTTGAATCTGTAGGACGTGCTCATCGGGACATTTGTGCTGGCTCCTTTGCTCTCGATGTAGAAGGAAATGCCGTCGGGGTAGGGCTCCGTGGAGCGTGCATTGCCGCGATAGACGAGGCAGCTCAGGTAGAGATTGTCGGCGTCGTAGGCAAAGTCGGCATAGGAGAAGGTGCCTGTCTCGCTCCCCATGGGAACTTGTTTGGCAGTGGTGTGGTAATAGCCATCCGATGAACTGAACCGGCCATCCACATTTGGCGACGCGAAGGGCACTTGGAACTGCTTCATCGGGTAGCCTTTCACCATGCAGATCTTGCCGTCCAGTCCGCCCACAGCCACCACGATGCCCGTGTCGATGACTGCCAGCGAGTTCCACCAGCAGCCCTTTGTGGTGCCTTGCCAGAAGGGTCGGGACATGGCCTTGAAGTCCTTTGCCAACTTGTTTCCGACATAGGTGTACATCTTCATGTTGTCGCCTTCGCCGTATGTGGACTGATGCGAGAGTACTGTCTCGCCGTTGGGCAACACTCGGAGGTATGGTGCTCCGCCCTTTGCGATGGGGCAGTAGTCGTAGTTGATGCTGCGATTCCGCTGAGTGCTGGTCCCGCTCACATAGGTGCTGCCCCTCCAGTTGTTGGAGAGCGTAGTGCGAACCGTGGTGGGCAGGAAGTCGCCAATCCCGCTCCAGCCATTGTCCTCGATGGCCACCACGATGTTCTTGTTGTCGCTGAGCAATACGGGAACAGGCATTCCGTCGCGAAATCCGCTGCGATAGGAGATGCGTTGGGGCTTGGTCCAGGTCAGTCCGCCATCGTGGCTGCGACAGAGCGAAATCTGTTGCTCACCGCTGCTCGTGTAGGGACTCTCGTCTGCGAAGTACAACTGAAGCTCCCCACTGGGCAGTTCCAGGAAGGAAGGCTCCCAGCATCCGTTCTCGAAAGTGTAGTCGGCATCGTAGACAAAGATTTCCTCCGACCAGGTCTTGCCGCCATCTGTGCTCCTGCGCACTCGGATGCCAAAGCGTCGGTCCTCCGTGTATGGCTTAGAGGGACGCGGGTTGTAGCCCACGATTATGGTTCCGTCGGAGAGTTGGATCAGGTCGGGCACGCAGTTGGGGGTGTTGTTGCTATTGGGCGCGATGAGGGTGGGAGAGGTCCATGTCTGGCCTTTGTTCGAGGAGAAACTGATCTTTATGCCTCCGCTTTCGCAACAGGCAAGCAGCCGTCCGTCGCTCAGTTCAATGAGTCGTGAATAGCCGCCACCGTTGAAGATGGTGACAGGCGAACGCGAATCCCAGAAGATACGAGTGTCAGTATAGCGCGACACGGTGGCCGCCGAAATGTTCGGGCAAAGGCTTATGAACAAAAGGAATAGTAGTTTCTTCATCGTTTTGTGGTTTTGAGTCGTGTATTTCCGTCGGAATCTCTTGTGATGATGATGCCTCTGTAGTTTGGCAGGACAACTTGTCCGGCAAGATCGCATATTATCTCCTCTTTCTTCCTTGATGGCTCCGGGCCGTTTATGCCCATTTCCTCATCATCGAAGATAAAGCTGACAAGCCCCTCCTCCGACTCGCTTATGTAGTAGATGAAGTGGTGTATCAGCTTGTCTCCCTCGGCGTTTGTATTGTAGAAAACGGCCGCAGGACTGGATGTGTCGGAGAATTCCGTCTTCCCAGTCGTTCCGGGCCAGGTGTCGCCAGCAGTTGTGCCGGCTGTGGGGATGTTGTCAGCGGGAATGATAGTCAGGCGTTTGTGCGCGCGGACAACGTTGACAGTGTTGTCCTTCCATGCGGTCTCGTCATAATCTACGTGCAGGATGAGCATCCCATGCCCGCCCAGATATTTGTCCCATCTCTCTCTTTGTCGGTTCTCGAAGAGGAAATACTCATCGCTTTTGCCACTGTTCCTGAAAATGTAGGCAATCGGCTCGGATGTCAAGGCAGGCATGTCCTCTATTATCATGGGATTGTCAAGCTCTACGGGTTCAAGCCATCCACAGAAAAAACGCTCGTAGCTGGTGAAGCCGCAGGGTGTCCCTCCGTCTCCATTGTAGCACCCGTAGTCCATGAGGCTCCAAGTGTTCATGCCGAAGTTTCTGCCCACAGTGTCGTAAACATCAGGCAGTCCGAAGCAATGGCTGAACTCGTGGCAGGCAGTTCCGATGCCTGTAAAGCCCAGCCCGGTCTTGTCTCTGAGCTCGGCACTTGTGGCATAGCTGTCGATGAGGACACCATCCATCACGACAGGCCCGTTGCCATCGCCTTCTTCCAGGGCTTCTGTGAGCGTCCAGGCATGCGACCAGATGTCCGTCGCCCTGCCGCTTTGTGCCTCGTCATAGCCCGAGTGGATGAAGAAGATCTGCTCCACCCTGCCGTCCTCATCCCAGTCATATTGGCTGAAGTCCACTTCGTCATCTATCATCTGCAAGGCTTCTGTGACCATTGTGGCGGGATAGATGTCATCGCCCAAATCGTTGTTGCTGCCGTAATAGGACAAAGGCCGGCTCATCGTGACGGGGCCAACGATGTCGAAGGAAAAGTCGAACATCCCATAGCTTTGCTCGAGGAAATAGTCGTGGACAGAGCCAATGTTGATGTCATCTGTGTAGCCTTCATCGTTGAAGAGGCTTTGGAAGTCCGAATAGGTGTAGTGGAAGGCCGTTTGGGGAAACTGAACCAATATGACGAGGCCGCGTTTGCTGCCAGTCATGGGCACTCTCGAGGCACTACGGGGCTTGTTGGCAAATCTCTTTCTGACTGCTTTCCGGCGTTCAATCTTTGCTTGCCAACGTTGTTCCAGAATGTCAGGTTCAACGAAATGGGCAATGCCTTTGTTGTCACATTGCAGGTATTTGCCGTCATCTGTCAGGTAGTAATGCAAGGCCTCGTTGCCCGTCAAAGTCGCTTCTATAGTGCTTCCGTCGTGGAGCTTCAACGTGTATCGCTCCCTTTTTGCAGGAACGGCAGAAGCCGTCAGTGCATAAAGGGCGAGGAGAAGAAGCAGGGGTTTCATATGATCATCTTCTTTATCCTACCGTTTCGATATCGGATAATGTAGATGCCACGCCTGAGTGAGAAGCGATGAAGCTCGTCGGCAAAACATTCGCAGGCAAAGCGTCCGTTCGTGTCATAGATGCGAACCAGTTCCCTGCTTTCAGAGATGTCGGAAATGGCATCAGGATTGGCGTGGAAGGATTCGCTCACAGCCCATTCACTATTGCGGTAGGCGTCGCTGATGGCTTGGACGGAAAAGACGTAGTCAACGCCTTGACGCAGGTCTGCGAACTCGTAGGAATTGCCTGCGATACTGTCCTTATGGAAGACCAGCTCGCCTTCGCTCCAGAGTTGCAGGTTATAGAGCTCGGCATTTTCTGCAGGTTGCCAAATGACAGTTGTACTGTCAGGTTTCAGGTATTGGTAAGCCAATTCAGTGGGAGGCTCCAGCGTGCCCAGGGGCATCACCTTGACTGTAATGATTCCGCCGGCAGTCTCTTCGATGTCGACAAGCGGCTTACCCATGTATCCTCCTGCGTAAACAAGGCTGGCAGGGGTTGACTCGTCGGTCAGTTCATGGTTTTCTGTGATGCCCGGATAGGGGTTCCCTTGCAGGCTTGTCCGCCAGATGTCGACGTTCCCATGGCAGTTGTTGCTGCCGATGAGGCTGTTGTTGGCGGGTATGATGGTGAATCTCTGGTGGTTGGCAGTGGTGTTGACTTTGTTGGAAGTCCACGAACTGGAAGTGTAGTCGACGTGCATGACGAGCATTCCATGCCCGCGATTGCTGCAAGCGCCCCAGTCCCAACCTTCTGCCTGACGATTGTCCAGGATGTAGTATTCGTTGGAATTGGCATCGTTGACGAGTTTGTACCCTTTGCCGTTTCGGCTGAACGGATAGAGATGGAGCGTGCAGGCAGAGTCGATGACTTCAACTTGCTGCCATTTCATGAAATCGCGTTCGTATGCGGTATAGCCGACGGGATACTTCGAGCGCCTTGTGTACATGCCGTAGTCCATGATGCTCCAGTAGTCCATACCGAAGGCTACATTGTTCGTGTCGTAGAGGTCGGGCAATCCGATGGCGTGGCTTATCTCGTGTACCACCACTCCGATTCCGTCTGTTTGCCAGTCTGTGATGACACTGTCGTTTGCGGCAATGGGGTGCATCTCGCAGCTGGAGGAGCAGCCTGAGAGTGTGACGCCATCGATTGTGTAGGATGTGGGCAACTCTTTAGGCCAGATTGTGCTCTTGTCGCCATACGAGTTCGTGTAGTTCTGGCCAAGTCCTGCAAAGATGATGACGCACATGTCCACCTTGCCGTTGCCGTCGTTGTCGAACTGCGTCCAGTTCTCTTCCATGGCGACTGCCTTTTTGAAGGATTCGCTGACGAACTTCGAGTAGAGCGTGTCCTTGCTGCCGCCTTTGTCTCCTCCGTAGTAGCCATAGACGCTATCGAGTTCTACGGGACCTATGACGGTGAATTCCGGGGTGAATTGTCCTTGGCTCTGGTCGATGAAGTATTGCCTTACGCTACCATAGTTGCCCGTAGTGGGCTCGATGTTTTCGCCGTTGAAGTATTCGTTGTAGAAGGCTTTCACTCGGGCATTGGTTGAGGCTGTGGTGAACTTTTTGTCTTTGAAAGCGGTGAGGATGACGGGAATCTTCTTCACGCCATAAGGCTTCACGAGAGCCGAAGACAGGCTGCCCACGCTCTTTCGGGCAGAGCGAGGCATCGGCGGGAGTGTGGCCAGGTACTCTGCTGGCGTGAGGTCTGTGAGGTGATATGTGCCGTTCTGTTCCAACACCACTTTGCCTTCGTCGGTCAGGAGGCAGTCGAAATCCTCGTCGCCAAAGGTGGTGACAGTAATTCTCTGCCCGTTGTCGAGCGTTACTGTACGGCGAAGTCTCAAAGCAGGGACGGCCGCCAGCCAAAGTGTAAAGGCGCCCAAGAGTAGACAAAGAAAGAGTCGTTTCATATCGTCTGCGTATACAATTCGTGGGCAAAAGTACGAAAAAACTGCTTATAAATAATGTATAAAGGGCAAAAAAAACGCCTTAGCAAATAATTTTTCACTTTTCACTTTTCACTTTTCACTTATTTGTTGTACCTTTGCAGCGCAATCAGGGGGATTAGCTCAGCTGGCTAGAGCGCTTGCATGGCATGCAAGAGGTCATCGGTTCGAGCCCGATATTCTCCACTTGGGGCAAGAGAGGTTTTCCGGCAAACGGGGAGCCTCTTTTCTTTTGTCAGGTGCTTCTCCGAAACGTCACGTTAGTAAATCGCCAATGTCACGTTAGTAAATCGCCAACGTCACGTGCCACGTTTGCATTTTACCTGTGCCACGTTTGCAAATTAGGCACGACTGGTCCGTTTTTGTTTTGCAGTTTGCTTTTTATTTCGTAACTTTGCGCAGTCAATAATCACATTCAGAACCTGATACAATGAAGAATCGCTTTTCCTCTTTCCTATGCCTCTGCTTGTTTTCGACATTCGCCTTTTCGCAGACGATGACGGAGTGGGACGATGTGAGCGTCACGAGTGTGAACCGCATTCAGAGTCACGACCTCAGCATTCCCTTTGATGAAGCCGAGGATGCCCACTCGTTGGATTTGTCCAGATCGCCTTACTATCTCGATTTGAACGGCACATGGAAGTTCCGCTGGAGCGCTTTGCCAAGCAAGGTGCCTGCAGGCTTCTATGCCGACAACTACGATGTGAGCAGTTGGGACGACATTACTGTGCCGATGCCTTGGCAAATGTACGGAGTCCGCAAGAACAAGAACTGGGACAAGCCTCTCTACGTAAACACGCGCTATCCTTTCACCTATACGAGCGACTACTCTGTAATGGCCTCGCGTCCAGGCGATTATACTTACAACGAGCAAATGAAGAACCCGGTCGGATGCTATCGCCGCACCTTCACGCTTCCCGTAGGTTGGCTGGCGAGGAAGACTTTCCTTCGCTTCAACGGAGCAGGTCACGGCTATTATGTCTGGGTGAATGGGCAGTTCGTGGGATATGCCGAGGACTCTTATCTGCCGAGCGATTTCGACATCAGCAACTTCGTTCGCGAGGGCGAGAACAATGTCTCTGTGCAGATTTACCGATTCACGAGCGGCTCATTTCTCGAGTGTCAGGACTATTGGCGACTGACGGGCATCACTCGCGACGTCTATCTCTGGTCGGCTCCGGAAACGCGAATCGGCGACTTCTTCTTCCAGACGACATCCCTCTCATCCTCAGGCACTTCCGGGCAAGGGAAGCTGCAAGTCACCTTGGAGGGCAGTTCTGCAAGGGGAATGACTTTGCAGATGACAGTCAGCGACGGGACAAGTGTGCTGAAGGAATACACGAAAACACTCTCTACATCTCCCAACGTGAGCCAGAATCTCAGCCTCTCGGGCATCGAAGCATGGAGCGCAGAACATCCGAAACTCTATGATTTGACCCTTCGTCTGCTGGATTCCGAGGGGAATTTGATCGATATGCGAGCCTGCAAGATAGGCTTCCGAACAGTCAGCATCCGCGGTGACGGAGCTCTGCTCATCAATGGGAAACGCCTTGTGGTTCATGGAGTTAACAGGCACGACTTCAGTACTGAGACGGGCAGGACTGTGAGCCGGGAGGAGATGCTGAAGGACGTCCTGACGATGAAACGCCTGAATGTGAACGCAGTACGCACGAGCCACTATCCCAACAATCCCTATTTCTACGAACTTTGCGACCGATACGGACTTTATGTTCTTGCCGAAGCGGATGTGGAATGCCATGGAAACATGGGCCTGAGCAGCGTGGAACTCTTCCGCAAACCAATGGTGGAACGCAACGAGAGGCACGTCCGCACCCTTCGCAATCACGCCTGCATCTTCGGATGGAGTGCCGGCAACGAGAGCGGAGGCGGCAACAACTTCCAGAGCGTCATGCAAGCCATCAAAGCACTCGACACCTCGCGCATCACCCACTACGAGGGAAACAGCCAGTGGAGCGACGTATCGAGCACGATGTACGGCAGCTACTCGAACATGCTCTCCACCGCCAAGGACAGACAACGCGGCTATAAAGGCGGCACGAACCAGCGTCCGCACATCCAATGCGAGAACACCCATTCCATGGGCAACTCGATGGGTAACGAGATTGACTACTATAGGGACATCTACGAGCCGTATCCTGCGATGGTGGGTGAGTTTGTGTGGGACTGGAAAGACCAAGGGCTGACGATGCCCGTTCCCGGCAAGACGAACCAATATTATTGGGCTTATGGCGGCGACTTTGGTGACAGACCTAACGACGGGGCATTCTGCTGCAACGGAGTTGTACTGCCGGATTGTACTCCGACGGCAAAGAGCTTCAACATGAGGGGCGTTTATCAGCCCCTCGATGTCCTGCCTCTCGATGTGGAACAAGGTGTTTTCCGAGTTAAGAATAAACTTCAACAAATCCGATTTAACGGATATGATGTTCAATATGTTATAAGCGAAGATGGAATTGCAGTTGCCCGAGGTTCGCTTTCCGACTTGGACCTCGCGCCTTGGGACAGTACGACGATTACCGTTCCCTATGAAGAAGTCATGTTCAAACCCACTTCTCGCTATACGATTCGCTTCTCCACAACCCTTCGCGAGGCTACGCCTTGGGCAGAAGCAGGCTACGAAGTGGCGGCTTCGGAAGCAGTCATTCGCGAGGCCGCAATGCCCCAAGTTTATGCTTACGAAGGCTCGGATACGCTTGCCGTCAGTGGGACGGGAACCAGTAGGACTGTGAAGGGCGCTAATTTCAGCGTTTCATTCTCGGGCGGCACACTCTCGCGTTATGTCCTCGACGGCACCACGCTCATCAATCAACCCCTCAAACTCAATACTTTCCGCGTTCCCACGGAGAACGATAAGACGCAGGAAGGCAATTGGGAAAGCCTGGGAGTGCGCTCGCTGACTATGTCTGCAGGCACTTGGGAGGTTGAGCAGGATGAGGCAAATCGTTGGGTAAAACTCTCAATCACAGACACTTACAAGACCAGTACGTCGGCCCTCATCTTCACAGTCAACAAGCAGTTCCGGGTTTATCCGGACGGCGCGATTAGTGTCAGCACAGTAACGACTCCGAACATCGAGGGTGCTGTGTTGCCGAAGTTGGGCTTCCGCCTAGAGATGCCCAGCACGGCGGAGAACATCACTTGGCTCGGCAGAGGTCCGTTCGACAGCTACCTGGACCGCAACTATGCCGCTCATTTTGGAATCTGGCACAGTACCGTCACCGAGCAATGGACTGACTTCATTCGTCCGCAAGAGACTGGAAACAAGGAAGACGTGCGTTGGTTGGCAGTCACCACGAAAGCAGGGAAGGGCCTTCTCTACGCTTCGCCAAACGGTATGTCGACTACCGTGGGACATTGGCGGGCAGAGGAAATCTACACGTCTCCCAGCAATCGTCTGGGGCATCCTTACGAGGTTACGTTCCCCCGGGCTACCGTCGTCTCGCTCGATGCTTGGAATCGCGCGCTCGGCAATGCCAGTTGCGGACCTGATGTGCTTGACAAATACGAGCGGAAACTCACGCAAACGCCCTTCTGTTTCATGATTATGCCTATTCTGGAGGCCAGTTCCGACACCGTTCTGACACAGCGTGGAAGCCTCGGTTTGCCTGTCTGCCAGCCCGTTCGTTTCTCCGATGACGGGCACGGATATGCTGTCCTGAGCTCCGACAATCCTGCTGGTACCGTTATCTATTATAGCATTGACGGCAGTGAGTTCCAGCCCTACACGGAGCCCCTCGACATGCGTGGCGGAGGACTTCTGCGGGCTTATGCTGTGGCCGAAGGTTTGGCGTCGAGCATTGTCACGGAGAAGAAGTATGGCTTCTTCGTGGATAAAAGCTCCTGGACTATCTATAGCTATGACAGTCAGCAAGGCGGCAACGAGTTGGCTGCCAATGCGATAGACGACAACGAGAACACCATATGGCACACGCAGTACAATCCGTCCACTCCCGACTGTCCCCACGAATTGGTGGTCGACATGAAGAAAACCTATCGCATCACAGCCTTCGCCTATAAGGGGCGCAAGGACGGCTCCAACGGACGGGTACAGCGCTATGAAGTCTATTTCAGCAACAACCCGCGTATGTGGGGAGAGCCGGCAGCCAGCGGCACCTTCAGCAATACGTCGGACAAGCAGACAGTCAACATTCCCAGCAAGCCCGAAGCGCGCTACATGAAGTTCCTGGTTCGCTCCGTAGTGGACGACAGAGCCTATGCCTCTGCAGCCGAATTGTACGTTGAGGCTGAGGCTGTGGTGCCGCAGATTATATGGCTGATTCCGCCCGTCAACACGGCTCATCGCTATCGCATACGCGAGAAGCAATCCAAGCTTTGCCTGCACTATCAGACGCATAACAATGAAGGCCATTTCTGCCTTGGAGAGTTCAACGCGAACGACCCGACATACACCTTCTCCTTCGAGCAGGTTCCGGGTTTCACGGCGTTCTTCAGGCTGAAGGCAAACGGGCATTATATGTCGTACGACAGCAGCGCAGGATGGCGAATCATATCGACTACGACACGGCCCACAGACAAGAACGGATGGATTCAAGTGGAGCGATTGGAGGAAGGGAATGCCTATCTGCGTTGTGGCTGGCAGAACAGCAGGGTAGTGGGCTTCGACTCGAGGAATGTTGGCAGCTATATCTATGCCGACAAGACTGTCCCGGGCGAGTTCCTCCTCGAGGATATCGATGATGCCGATGGGGTAATTGACCCTCGTTCCGCCTCGCTCATGCCCGAACGGCTCTACAACCTAAGCGGGCAAAGAGTCAGCCCTAATTATCGTGGCATCGTCGTCACCAACGGGCAGAAGGTCTTGCTGAAGCGATAATACAGGTTCGCAACCCGATGTGGCGTGCCAAGTTGCCAAACGTAACGTGTTAAATTGGCCACTTTAACGTATTACGTTTGCGATTGACTAGTGTGACGATTGCATTTGTCACGTTTGAAGTTTGCAAACATCACGTGTGAAAATCCGAGTTTACCCTGCAGCAGTTCCCTCATCTTTCACGTTGACAAGTCTGCGATTTAGCGAGAGGAGAGCCAAATCTGGATTTGAGCAATCCCAAGCGTGAGCAGACTCGCAGTGGATTTTGAGCTTTAGCTCATGCAGCGGAAACGGACTATGCCTTGAGCCATCATAGCTCAAAGGCCCTGACTTCGCTTTGCTCCGTCGAGCTCTTAGACTATGCCTTGAGCCATCATAGCCTTTGCGACCTTCATGAAGCCGGCGATGTTGGCGCCTTTGACGTAGTTGACATAGTCGTCTTCGCGGCCGTACTTGACACATTGCTCGTGAATGCCCGACATGATCTGATGCAAGCGCTTGTCCACTTCCTCGGCTGTCCAACTGATTCGCATCGAGTTCTGCGTCATCTCGAGGCCCGAAGTGGCCACACCGCCTGCGTTCACGGCTTTTCCTGGGGCAAAGAGCTGCTTTGCTGCGATGAACTTCTCGGCTGCTTCTGCCGTGCATCCCATATTGCTTACTTCGGCCACACACAGCGGCTTGTTGGCCAGAATCTTGTCTGCATCCTCGCCATTCAACTCGTTCTGGGTGGCGCAAGGCAGGTAGATGTCGGCCTTCTGCTCCCAAGGCTTCTTGCCCTCGAAGAAGGTGGAGCCGGGGAACTGCTCGGCATAAGGCTGGCAGATGTCGTTACCGCTGGCGCGAAGCTCGAGCAAGTATTCAATCTTCTCGGCATCAAGCCCTGCTGGGTCGTAGATGTAGCCGTCGGGACCGCTGATTGTGATGACTTTCGCACCCAGTTCCGTAGCCTTCTTTGCAGCGCCCCAAGCCACATTTCCGAAGCCCGAGAGTGCCACCGTCTTGCCCTTGATGTCAAGTCCGTGCGTTTGCATCATCTGGTTGACGAAATAGAGTGCACCGAAGCCCGTAGCCTCTGGGCGAAGGATGCTTCCTCCCCACTCAAGGCCTTTGCCGGTAAGGGTTGCAGCATGGAACTGTGTAGTCAGTTTCTTATACATGCCGAAGAGGTAGCCAATCTCTCTGCCGCCCACGCCGATATCGCCGGCAGGCACGTCCACATCGGGACCGATGTACTTGAAGAGCTCCGACATGAAAGCCTGGCAGAAACGCATGATTTCAGCATCGCTCTTGCCTCTTGGAGAGAAGTCGCTGCCGCCCTTGCCGCCGCCCATGGGAAGCGTTGTGAGGGCATTCTTGAAGGTCTGCTCGAAGCCGAGGAACTTCAGGATGCTGAGGTTGACTGAGCTGTGGAAACGAAGGCCGCCCTTGTACGGGCCAATCGCGCTGTTGAACTGCACACGATAGCCCAGATTGACTTGCACTTCGCCCTTGTCGTCCACCCAAGGCACGCGGAAAGTGATGATGCGTTCGGGCTCGACAATGCGCTCCACAATCTTTGCTTTCTCAAATTCGGGGTGTTGATTATATACGTCCTTTATGCTGTCCAACACCTCGCGGACAGCCTGCAGATACTCTCTTTCGCCTGGATGCTTCTGCTCCAAGCCTTGCATGATTTTCTCTACATTCATGATACTAGAAAGTTTATAGTTTAAAGTTTATTATTTAGGAACTATGGACTATGGACTATGAACTATGGACTTATCCCAGTTCGTCGCACTCTTTGAGCCATAGTTCGGAACTTGCATCGCTCGGCATGCGCCAGTCGCCACGAGGACTCAGGGAGCAAGAGCCCACCTTCGGTCCGTCTGGCAGGCAACTCCGCTTGAACTGCTGGGCAAAGAAGCGGCGACAGAAAGTCCGGAGCCACTTGCGGATGGTGGCATCGTCGTATTTCTGGCCGAATGCCTGACGAGCCAGGAGGTATATCTTGGCAGGACGGAAACCCCACCGGAGCAGGTAGTAGAGGAAGAAGTCGTGCAACTCGTAGGGTCCCACCAGGTCCTCCGTCTTCTGCGTGATGTTGCCCTGTTCGTCGGCAGGAATCAGTTCGGGCGAGATGGGCGTGTCCACAATGTCGAGGAGCGTCTGTCTCGTGCTTTCGTCCTTTGTGCGCTCTGCCACCCAATTGACGAGGTGTCTTACCAAAGTCTTTGGTACAGAAGCGTTTACGCCATACATGCTCATGTGGTCACCGTTGTATGTAGCCCATCCGAGTGCCAGTTCGCTGAGGTCGCCCGTACCCACCACGAAGCCGTTCATCTGGTTGGCTGCATCCATCAGGATTTGTGTGCGCTCGCGAGCCTGTCCGTTTTCGTAGGTCACATCGTGCCTTTCCATATCGTGCCCGATGTCGTTGAAGTGCTGGATGCAAGCCTCCTTGATGCTTATCTCGCGAATGGTGATACCGAGCAGCTTCATGAGGTTCACGGCATTGGTGTACGTTCGGTCCGTTGTGCCGAAGCCCGGCATCGTGATGCCCACAATGCCTCGACGATTCTTGCCAAGCCTGTCGAAAGCACTCACGCAAACAAGCAGGGCAAGTGTCGAATCGAGTCCACCACTTATGCCAACCACAACTGTCTCTGCACCAGTGTGTTGTATTCTCTTTGCTAAACCTTCGGTTTGAATGTCGAAAATCTCTTGGCAACGCTCGTCCAGACGTGCTCCTGTAGGCACAAAAGGATGCGCGTCGATGGTTCGCGTCAAGGAGAACGGACGGGCGGGAACACGCTCTGTGTCGACAACGTTAGGCTGTCTCTTGCGTGACGCGCAAGCAGAGAAAGTGGTGTTCATCCTTCGCTCGCTTCGAAGCCTTTCCACGTCAATTTCCGCCTCGAGCATCTGCGAATCAAACTGGTGACGTTTTGCCTCAGCCAGCAGTATGCCATTCTCGTAGATGAGCCCCTTTCCGCTGAAGACAACATCCTGAGTGCTCTCACCGAAACCGCAAGCGCTGTAAACATAGCCGCAAATGCATCGGGCACTCTGTTGGGCCAGAAGGTTCTGCAAATAAGTGTACTTGCCCACAGCATCGCTATCGGCACTGAGATTGAAGATGATGTCGGCACCTTGCAAAGTGAGCGTCGAACTTGGCGGAACAGGAGCCCAAAGGTCTTCGCAAATCTCTACGCCAAACGTGCATGAAGGCGTCGAGAAAAGCAGATTTGTGCTGACTGTCACTTGCTGTCCGCAGATGAGGACTGTTCCCTCAGGCACATCGGCACCGCTCTGGAACCAGCGCTTCTCGTAGAACTCCTTGTAGTTAGGCAGGAAAGTCTTCGGCACAAGACCGAGTATTTTGCCTCGCTGCACGACTGCAGCACAATTGAGTAAAGCTCCACGATAGGGCACAGGCAAACCAACAATGCTGATGATGTTGAGGCTTCGCGTAGTGTTCATCAAGTGGATGAGCGCCATCTCTGCCTCGTCGAGCAGGAGTTGCTGGGCGAAGAGGTCGCCACAGGAGTATGCGGTAAGCGAGAGTTCGGGCAGGCAAATGATTTCTATACCTTTACCTTCTGCTTGAATAACGAGCGACTCTATTTGCTCGACGTTGTACTGGCAGTCTGCAACCTTCACCGAAGGAATGGCCGACGCAACTTTGACAAATCCGTGATTCATATGTGCGATTTACTAAGTACGTTTTTCAGTGCAAAGATACAAATTATTTAATAATAAAGAAAAAAGAATGCAGAGAAAAGCTGATTTTGTTTGTATTTCCCATCATCTTTCGCGCCTTTGCCTGACAAGAAGGGGCTAATAAAAGCATAACGGCAGTCACTCTCTTACAAGCGGCTGCCGTTTCTTTACATTATGAATTATATTATTTGATGAGTTCTACACTTCTCTTGACGAAACGTGTGAGTGCTTCGCCCTTGAGGAGGCCGTTCTGGAGCAGGGCCAAGTCGATGAGCTGGTGTACGCGGTCGTTCTTCTCGGCATACTCCTTCAGCACGTCGTCGCGCTTCTGTTGCTCGGCTCGGATGTCTTCGCCGCACTTCTTCAGGTCGTCCTTCTCTTCCTGCGTAATCTCTTCGGGTTTCTTCTTGTCCTGTTCCTGGCGAAGCACAGCCTGACGGGCATTCAGTCCGCGCAGCTCTGCCTCGATGGGCTTCAGTGCTTCTTCTGTACTCTTTTCGCAATCCTCGAGGACTTCGCGGATGAGCGGTGAGTCGGTGTTGAGCACGATGTTGTACATATCGGGCATCTCGCCGTAGAAAGCCATTCCTGGCTGCAAGCGTGCCATCTCTTTCATCCTTCGCATGTACTCGCTCTGTGTCATCATCACGGGCAACTGATCTTCGCCAAGTGCTTGAGCCTCGACGTTGAAGTCCATCTTCTCTGTCTTGGGTGCTTGCGAGCGGAAGACGATGGAGAGCTTGTCCGAGCGTTCCGCTTCGAGCTTCTCGCGCTTGGTCTCTTCCTTCTGGATGAGGCGCTCAACGACGTCAGCATCAACGCGGGTGAATGATGTCTTCTCCAACTTCCTCTCGAGCATACCTACCAACGGAGCATCGAGTTGCCCATCCATCAAAAGGACGTTGTAGCCCTTCTGCTTAGCTGCATCGATGTAGGTGTACTGCGCATCGGGATCGTTGGCATAGAGATAGACGAGCTGTCCGTCCTTGTTCGTCTGCTGGTCCTTGATGAGAGCTTGGTACTCGTCGAGCGTGTAGTGCTTGCCCTCGGTGTCCTTCAGCAGGAAGTAGGTCTTCGCCTTGTCGAAGTAGTCCTCTTCTGTCAGCAAGCCGTAGTGGATGAATATCTTGATGTCGTCCCACTTCTTCTCGAAGTCCTCGCGCTCGTTCTTGAAGATGCCTGCGAGTCGGTCGTTCACCTTCTTCGTGATGTAGGAGCTAATCTTCTTGACGTTGGCATCGCTTTGCAGGTAGCTTCTCGAGACGTTCAGAGGAATGTCTGGCGAGTC
>JAEEGF010746275.1_pt1 | contig 17866 bp, 9 predicted proteins | sample 9134171 | NCBI WGS metagenome assembly JAEEGF01 (sample SAMN16246542, study PRJNA631951) | gut metagenome | biome: gut microbiome; feature: rumen; material: AP-attached | host: Bos | place: Iran: Karaj | collected 2018-10 | reverse complement strand
GATTATCAAGGTACTTGTACATCTGAAGCTTTAGAGAAACGCCGGTGTTGGTTACTATAGCCTTTCCAAGGTAAGTTGAACCGGTTTCTTTATTCTTGTACTCTCCGTCGCCGGTGAATACTACAAGCTTTGGACTTTCTTCCGGAGCATCTGTCTTGAACTTGTCAACTCCGGTGGTCTCTGCAACTGTGTAAGAAATGCGGTTGCCATTTTTGTCATACCTTGGAAGCTTTGTCCAGGTGTACTTCCAGGTAAAGTCTGCTCCGTCCACGGATGAGCTCTTTTCTCTTTCAATCACAGGTTCCTGATCAACCTTGACGGTCTGACCTGATGATGTCTGATAAAGAGTAAGAACTACGTCCTTAGCATGCTTAGGAAGTTCGCTCTCGCTTCTTCCATTAAGAACCCATGCCTTTGTAACCTCTACATCAACAGTTTCTGCTGATGTGTTGTAGAAAGCTACATTCTTCATGATATCTGTATCATTTGAAGATCTGATTCTGTGTGAATCATCAAAATACTTGGTTGTTCCATTAAGGAAGTTATCCCAGGCTTCAGTGTTGGTCACTCTGTAGTAAAGTGGCTGTTCCTCGCCGCCTCTGTAGTACTTGATCTTGATAAGTATTACTGTTGAATCAATGTTGTACTCTGTTGTTTCAGGATCATTTTCTGAGAGCGAGAAGTAATAAGTATGTTCCTTCTTGTTCTCATCTGTCTTGCCATCTCCATAAACCATTCCAAGCTGATCAGGATAAAGGTCTATGTTGATCTTGGAAGCTTCATTCTTAATACCTGTGTCTATCTGCTTCCAGCGCTTCTCTACAGGATCATACATTCCAAATGTGAATGTAAACTTGCCTGTGTGCTTGTCTGTAGCCAGCTTGCCGTCTACGTACTTATCAGCGGAAAGCTTGATGACCTCAGCATTGTTGCTGGTGTTATAAACATCTATATTAGCCTGTGCATCAAGGAAACGTCTTACTGTAATCTTGTGAATCTCACACTTCTTATCAACTCTGTCAGCAATAACTGTTCCGCTGTATGAGCTGTAAAGAGTAACTGTTGCCTTAGGTGCAACCATGGCTCCTGACATGATGTTGGCTGTAAAGCTGCCATCATATGGAACGAAGTCGCCGTTATAATTTCTTTTAACCGGATTAAGAATTATCTGGTTGGCTATCTTGCTCCAGTCGCCGGTGCCCTCTCCGTTAACCGTGAACTTTTCAAATGAATAATTTGGTGCATTTGTAAGGTCTACGTTAATTACCAGAAGAGTATTCTCACCGATGTTAAATCCTACATTTACCGCATATCCGTCAGGTACATTTCCTAGAACTGACTTGAAGTAGATATTGGTAAGATCGGTCTTAAGATCTCCGTTGTTGGTAGCAACTATATTAACTACCTTTACATCGTTTGTGCTCTTTGCATAAGCGAGCTTCTGTGAAACAACCTCTGCATTTGAGAGCATATCAGCGATGTTAACCGGGAAGTTTCCGTTGTAAACATCTGTCCTGTAGCCCGCTCCGTTGTAGGTAACTCCTACGTAAGAGCCATTGCCGTTCTTGTAGTAAACAGCGGTTCCGGGAACCTTCTGCAGTATGTCTGCCGGATTGTATCCGTTCAGGTCGTAAACGTAGTTGTCACTGAAGAAGCTGACTGAATCACTTACTCCATCAAAGGATGAGGTTCCGTATGTAACTGTATAATTTCCAACTGTATCGCCGTTAAGAGCAGCTTTTCCATTTTCTCCATCCAGCTCATATACATAGATGTGGCTGAAGGAAGTCTTGTTCATGATATCAGTGATATCGTACTCGTAAGTTCCAACTCCTGTGTAATCAGTTGTTATCTTGAAATCACTTCCGTAAACTTTCTGCTGTGCCTTCTCATCTGAGAAAAGAGCGAAGTAGAAGGTGCCCTCTTTAGGAGTACCGGAAACTGTCTTGGTAACTGTTATCTTGAAGGAATCAAGTTCGTTATAAACTTTTGTGGAGTTACCAATTGTAAAGTTCTGAATGTTCTTTATCTTGCCAACAGCGACGTTTGCTTCACTGTGGTTGTTATTTCCGTCATATTCGTTGGCTACAACACCAAAGAGTGTTGCATCACCCAGCATATTTACTATCTGTCTTGCTCCGTAGGATTCGGTGCCCTCCCAGGTAGTTGCTGTTGAATACTTGATGGCTCCGTATACTGAGAAGGATTCTGTTTCAAAAGAAACCACATCAGTATGGGTGCCAAGGTCAACCTTACTGTCAGTGAGGACTTCAACAGATACGTCCTTGGCTGAAATCTCGGTTGCTTCGCTGGTGGCATTTACATCCTGCATTACTTCTTCTGCCACAGGAAGGTGAACAATTGCTACCTCATCAGATTCATTTGTTCCAAGTCCATCAGAGATCTGGTTATTATTGAACTTGATGGAAACTGAAACAGTGCCGTCCTTAGGTTCGTACTCAATGCCGTCCTTCATGAAGGCGATATCGAAAAGAACTGTGTTGTCCTCATCGTACTTCTGAACATTGGCATCGCTGTTTACCTTTGCTATCTCATCAGCATTCTCATTGAGTGCTTCGATGTAAGCATCGTAGTTGTAACCTTCTGTCTTTTTATCTAATGTTGTAACTACCAGTTCTGCTCCTGCAGGAACAGCCTTTGGATTAGAAAGCTTTACACTAACTGTTACTTCGTTGTTCTTAAATGTGAACTCTTCCTGGGAATTAGCTGCCTCATAGTTAAATGTAAGTGTAGCATCTTCCTTTATGGTAAGAGCACTTCCGTCCTCTTTAACTGCCTCGTAGTAGGTGTACTCCTTAGTGGTCTCTTCAGAAGCATCTTCACCTGACTCTGCGCTGGCATCATCTGTGGAACTCTCTTTTGCAGAAGCGTCCTCATTATCTTTGTCAGCTACTGTAACTTTCTCAGTCTTTTTGGTGATGGCAAGAACCTTTTCACCATCTATGGTTGCACTAACGAAGATGTAATCTTCTATAGTCTTATAGTTCTTAGTAAGATCAACCTTGGAATCAGCTTCTTCAACCTTGTATTCCTCGGTCTCTGCTATGTCCTTACCCTCGCTGTCTACATATTTAGCAGTAAGAGTAACATCCTTGATTTCCTTCTGCTCGCCATCTTCTTTACCACTATCTTCCTTGCTGGACTCATCTGATGAATTCCCTGAAGAAGCAGATGATGAACCGCTTTCTGATGAGCTGTCTTCTGATGAAGCCTCGCCGGAAGATCCGGATTCTGATGAGCTCTCAGAAGATGCATCAGAGCTGTCATCTGTGGAAGCTCCCTTTGAAGAGTCTTCTGAAGAACTGTCTTCGGAAGATTCTGTCTTGGAGGAATCCTCTTTAGAAGACTCATCTTCGGATGAACTTTCTTTTCCTGAATCATCGGCATCCGAAGACTCCGTGGAGGCTGCTGCGCTTGATGCTTCATCTGCAGCATCCTCACCTGGAATATCTTCTACTATATCCTCCCATTTCTTGGGCTCTTCATCACCGGAATCGTCCCCACTTGATTCCTGAGAGGCCTCAAGATCCAAACTACCGTCGTCATTATCGGAGTTGTCGTCGCCCATCATCTTACTGATGAGTCCCTGCTCAAATTCATTATCTGCTGTCTCCAGCACCACTCCGATCTGTTTGGCACCATCTTCTGTCATAGCTGTTGCCGGTTTATTAAGAACATATAATGTAAGTGTTCCTGTCAAAACTGAAACGCATAACGCAAAAGCAAGCCACATCTTATAGACACGATGCTTTTTTATGTAGTTTTGTGCGCGATTTTCATCGACCTTGCGCATGTTACTTTACTCCTTGTTATAGTCCACCAAATGTATCAAAAGGGAATACCCTGAATACTACCTTGCCAATGAGCTGTTCCTTTGTTACACAGCCCACAACTGTTGATCTGGAATCAATTGAAACACTTCTGTGGTCTCCTAAGACAAACCATCTGTTCTCAGGTACCTGATAAGGAAATGTAATGTCTGTAGGTTCCAGGCTCTTATCTGTTACATAGTCCTCTTCAAGAACCACTCCGTTAACCTGAACATTTCCTTCTTCATCTATCGTCACCCAGTCTCCCGGGGAACCAACAACTCGTTTTACAAGAACCTTGTTGTTATAGTAGAAGGCCAGCAGATCGCCGGGTTCAAAATTGGAACTGTTCTGTGCTATTACTATCTGTCCGGTCTCAAGAGTAGGTGTCATGCTGTCTCCCGTAACCTTTAGCACTGTTACAAAAAAGCTTGAGACAAGTACTGCAATGGCTGCCACAACTACCACAACCACCAGTGTATTTCTAAGAACTTTCCTATATTCTTTCTTGCTGGTCTCTCGCTTAAGTTCTTTCCTCAGCTGTTCTATGGAAGGTTTCTCAGCTTGCTGCTGTTCACTCTTCTTTTTTCTTTCTTGTTCTTCTCTTTGGTTTTTCTTCGTCATTTTTCTCTACTCGTGAGGCTTTTTCTTCATAAGCCTTAAGTAACTGTTGGATCTTTTCAATTCTCTCAATGGCGGCCTTTTCAGCCTCAGCAACTCTCTGAGCTATTTCTTTCATTTGCTCATCTTCGGTTTTCTTAAGTCTTTCTCTGCTGTCTGCAATCTCCTTCATGAGATCGTTGTATTCTTTGGAAGCGCTCTGCTTGATGGTTTCTACATATATATCAGCGGCCTTCTGACCGGCCTCCATAATTCCTCCAAGCTGTATTGACGCTTCAGCCAGTGACTGAGAATTTTCTATTTTACTCATGGCATCATCGACCTGCTTCTGCATCTCTGCCTTTTCTCTGGCAAGTCGGGCCTTAAGTCCACTTATGTCTTTTTCAAATTTCTCCTGCATCTGAGCCTTTTGTTCATTGAACTTGACTCTCATCTCGGCTTTCTCTTCATCGAAGCTCTTGAGCATCGCTGCTCTTTCCTCTGCCATTTCATGCTGGAGATGAAGTCTTTCTTTATCAAAATCTTCCTTTATCTGTATTTCATGTTGCTTAGCTGCTTCTGCTTCCTCAGAGAAGTTGATCATCATTTCAAGGAGCTCTGCTCTGCTAAGCTTTTTAAGATTTATCTCTGCCATTTTTTAAGCTTCCTTTATATAAGTAAACACCGTTTGGTGAAAAAACACGAAAAAAGGCATTTTGCATCGGACTTTAGTCTTTTGCAAAATACCCTTGATTACCCAAAGGCCATGCAAAGCTGTCCAATTGCCCCAAAATTAACTGTTCCCTGTACATGCCGTCATTACCAATGACGTCCGTTCATCCTTGAACTACCCATTGTACTACTGCAACTTCCATAAAAATAAGCCGACTGTTTAACAGCTCGGCCAATTTCTTAGTACCTATAAGGTACCAGCAACTGGCTGCCTGTCACATCACTGTGATTAAGACCCTTTAGCTTTGCGTCACCATTTTTCAATGGCTTTGCCTTTTGTATTTAGTATGAATCTTAACTATAATTAGTTAAATTTATTTTTTTAAGTTAAGATTATTTCCTGCCGTGTAAGATGAATATACTATTTTCCATTAGCAATTACAACCACTTTTTCACAAAAAAATCATAGTTTCCCACACAAAAAGAGCTGGAATCCAGTCCAGCTCTATGTATCAAAATTTCATCAAGTTTATATAAATTTTATAGTTTCCATTTTTTGGTTGTTTTTTCGATTATCTCTTTAGACCTTTGAGTATTTGAAGCATCTCATCAGAGGTGGTTATAACCTTGCTATTTGCCTGAAAACCGCGCTGTGTAGTGATCATATCCGTAAACTCTTTTGACAGATCAACATTACTGCCTTCCAGGACGCCTGATGACATGTATCCGCCATCCTCTGTTATGTCCATATACATTGCTGCTCCTGAGTTAAGGGATGCTGCATATAAGTTATCTCCCACCTTCTCAAGCCCCATGGCATTATTAAACTCTGCTACCACGATCTGACCCTTCTTAATTCCCTGGCCATTGGAGTACATTCCATATATGGAACCGTCATTGGTAATAGAAATTCCTGTGAGGACACCTCTTGCATAGCCCTTGTTCTGACCCTGGGTATCTCCGGAGTAGGCATTCAGAGTGGAATTGTGTCCGGACATACGGCTGGCATAATTAGAAGTGTGGGAAAGTTCCATTTTTATGGGCCCGATCTTGTCTGCGTCACCGTCAAAGGTGAGTTCAACCTCTGTTTTGTCTGTGGCTTCTGCACCATTTACACTTACGGTGGACAGTTTTCCATCATGCTTATCGTAGGTAAGAATCATTTCATAGCTCTTGGTTGATGCAACTTCATCGCCGTTGGCATCCAGAATCTTATCAAGAGAAAGAGAATAAGTTGCGTCATCCTCATCTCCTGCGTCCGTAAGCTTAAATCTTAAGTTATATTCTTTTCCGTCAGAGCCAAAAACCGAGAGGGTAAGGTTAATGCCTTCCTTAAGATTCTTATCTTCCTGATCGATGTTTCCTTTTATATATGCCGCTGAAGTGGCAACACCTTCAACGTAGTCAAGATTCTCGTTGTCAGTGATTTCGCCATCTTCGTTCCAGTCCACGTCTCTTCTGTCTATTACATGGAGCCTGTCAAAAGCATTGCCGATCTCTCCCGGACCCACAGAGCCCATGACATAATATCCGTTATTCCTTGTAACAAGATATCCCTCTTCGTCAATAGTAAAACTACCGTCCCTTGAATAATTCAATGTTCCGGCCGTATAGTCAGGATTGATAACAAAGAAGGAATCTCCCGTGATCATGAGGTCAAGAGCATTCCCGGTACTAATAGCTGAGCCCTGAGCTGTGATATTGGTAAAAATAGATCCGACCCTGGAGCCAAGTCCCACCTGGGTAACATTGGTTCTGGCAATATTAGCATTACCGGCACCGCCATTTTTGAGGGTCTGATACATAATGTCCTTAAAGCCTGTGGTCTGGGATTTATATGAAGTTGTATTAACATTGGAGATGTTATTTCCAATGACATCCATTTCCATCTGATGGGTATTAAGTCCGGATACAGCTGACCAGAGTGATCTCATCATAGTACACGTACCTCCTTGGGTAGCAGGATATATTTAATGCGTTGTGTTCGTACCTCCGTGTACTTCTGACAATCCTTTGAAAAAAAGAAAAACAATTAGAACATAGCTTTTCATTCATTTTATCGGCAGAATCTGTACATTTATTTATAGTAAAAGCACTATTAATGAAAAAATCCATCGAGGGATCTTCTGCCACCGATGGATTCATATCATTATTATTAAGTTATTACTGACGTCAAAAAAAATTATTCAGCAGATGATGCCTCTGCAGCTACATCGTCAACAGTTTCTGAAAGCTCTGCTGAAACCTCTGTTGAAGCTCCATCAGCAGCTTCTGTCTTGGAAGGTCCAAAATTGTTCCAAAGAATAGAACCAACAATAGCAACAACGATGGCTGCTGCAACTACAATACCAGTAATCTTGCAGATCTTGTTTCTCTTCTTCTGCTTGGCGAGTTTCTCTTTACGCTCTGATTTTTCTTTCTTGTATGCGTCGATTTTCTCCTGACTCATTACGTTTACCCCATTTCTTACAAATTTCTTTGGACGCCAAATATATCTTGGCTCTGTACAATAAATAGATTATACTCCAAATGTGTTCAAAATGATAAGGAATTATTAAAAATTAAAAATTTGTAGCAATTCCCGGAGGAAAATTAGTACATGAAATATTCTTTCGCCCCAATGGAGGGCATTACGCTGTATCCCTTGAGAAATACCCACAAAAAGCTCTTCGGAGAAAATGTTGATAAATACTATACCCCTTTTGTCACCGCCACAGATAATTTTCACTTCAAAAAGCGGGAAAAGAGGGATATTCTTCCTGAATGGGTTAAGAACTTTGACAATTATAAAGAAGAAATCGTGCCCCAGATAATGGCAGGAAATTCCAAAACCTTTATCTGGGCTGCCAGACAGATGGCAGAACTTGGCTATGAGGAGGTCAATTTAAACCTTGGCTGCCCTGCTGCCACTGTCACAAACAGACACAAGGGTTCAGGTCTTTTGACGGATACTGAGTATCTGGATAAGATGCTGGGCGAAATATTTGAAGAACTTGGCGATGAGATCAGGATTTCATTAAAGACAAGACTTGGATTCTCAGATGAAAAAGAAGCTCTTGAACTTATGAAGGTTTATGCAGGATATCCCATCAGCGAGCTGATAATCCACGCAAGAGTCAGGGAAGATTTTTATCGCGGCGTGCCAAGATTAGATGCATATGAGGAAGCGGTAAAAGAGTACCGTGAAAAGGGTGGGAAAGCGCCAATCAGTTACAATGGCGATGTCACAAGTACAGAATCCCTCAAGGTTCTGACTGACAACGGCATCATTGGCGAAGACTTTGGTGCCACCTCCATCATGATAGGCAGAGGACTTCTTACTAATCCCGCTCTTGTCCGGGAATTATGCGGTGGCGAGCCCTTATCGGCACCTGAACTCAAAGATTATCTGGAAAAGCTTTACGCCGGATACGAGGAATTTATCCCCGAAGAAAGAAATGTCATCTACAAGCTGCTTGAACACTGGGCATTTCTTCACGTACATTTTAAAAACAGCGAGAAATGCGTAAAAGCCATACGCAAATCTCGCAGTAAAGGTGAATATATGGCAGCTGTGAACAACATCTTCTCCAGCTGTGAATTTGTTTAAATTATTTCTGCATACTGATTCTGCTGCCGGCAGGAACAGATTCCGTGATAAAGGCGTTGGCTCCAATGACAGAGTCTTCGCCTATCACTGTCTCGCCGCCAAGGATTGAGGCTCCGGCATAGATAGTTACATTATTTCCGATGGTGGGGTGTCTCTTTACCCCCTTAAGGGCCTGGCCGCCTCTTGTGGAAAGGCCGCCAATGGTAACTCCCTGATAAATCTTAACGTGTTCCCCTATAATTGATGTCTCACCAATAACAATACCGGTTCCGTGGTCTATCATCAGGTATTTGCCGATGGTAGCTCCCGGATGAATGTCGATTCCGGTTCTGCTGTGGGCGTATTCCGTCATCATTCTTGGAATAAGCGGCACCTTGAGAAGATACAGCTCGTGTGCGATTCTGTTGATGGTGGTGGCAAGAAGCCCGGGATAAGAAAGAATGATCTCTCCCTTGCTGTAAGCAGCCGGATCACCGTCGTAGCAGGCCTGAAGGTCTGTGTCTATATACTCCCTGATCTTAGGAATCTTTTTAAAGAACTCATGAGTGATGCATCTTGCGCCGCACTCCAAAGTCTCATCAGTTGCGTTTGCATACTCGGGACTGTGATGGAAGGCAATAGCAATCTGCTTCTGCATATTATAAATAACGTCCTCGATTACAATGGCAATTCTGTGGCTGTCATTGTAGCTCTTATAAACCTTATCTCTTGAATACCCCGGATAAAGAATTCTAAGGAGCTTGATCACAATATCTTTTACCGCGTCCCTGTCGGGCTGATTAAAGACATCCATCCTGTCCACATCACGGCCCTTCTCGTAGTCCTCAAGAATAAGGTCAACGATATTCTTAATCTCATTCTTAAGCTCATTTGTGCTTTTCTTCGTGTTAAAGTCCATAGCTTTCTCCAAGAATAATCTGCTTTTTTACATAAGCATAATTATACAATCATTTTGCAGTGAGAGTCAAAAAAAAATGCGCTTTTCTCTTCAAGAAAAGGCCCCCGCTTACGCAGGGGCCTCTACTATTACTTTCCTGAACTTGCTGTATATTTTACCGGTACTGTTATTGTTTTATTTGAGCCATCCAAAGCTCTGATCTTTATCTTTACAGATCCCTTCTGATGGAAAGTAAGATATAATCGGCTTCCGGATGTATATGCTGATACCACATCACTGTTTGAGCTTGTAACTTCAAATGTTGGATAGCCGGTTGTATAGATTGACCAGTACCACTGAGATCCAATCATGGAATCATCGTACGTTAGAGCACTATGTTTGGTTTTAGCATTGCCTATCCACAGGTCTTTAGCAACCCCTGGATTAATTCTGAATGTTTTTGAATCCGAATAGTTGGTGCCATCAGTTGTGGTTGCAATAACCTCGAAGCCAAAAACATATGTTCCACTTGTTGGCATATAATTGTTTTGGGCCTGTACATACTTTTTAACATCTCCTACCTTAACCTTTCCGTTGGAAACAGTGAAGGCTTTAATATTTTTTACAATATCATTCTGTGCTGCTTCAGGTAGATATTCCATATTCTCGGATAGATATCCCTGACTATCCACAGAGAAAATACCTACCTTGCAACTCCATTTTACCTTTTTATTTGAAGGAGCTCCGTAATTTGCGCCCACAATGGCTTTCATACTTGCGCTCTTTCCAAGAGAAATCCAGCTTGACTGGCTATTGTTTGCTGTAACAGAAATCCCTGATGCAGGAACCACAACATTGATTTTTACAGAAGCTTTTTTGCCAGAGCCGTCTGATGCTGCACAGGTAATATTTGCAGTTCCCTTACTGCAAGCACGGACATATACCACTCCGCCTACGTAGAAAACTTGCACTACTTTTTCGTTGCTGGAGGTCCATACAGCACCATCTGCTGAGACACTCTTTCCTGCCTTATCCAGGAACTCTGCTTTAAGAATAATTACTCTTTCATCTGTAGCAAAGTTTGTGCCATCAATGTCAGCGTTATACAAGGTAACTGAGGATAAGCTATTCTTCTTGATAGCAGACTTAATAGGCTTTTGGTCTCCATATAGTTTAATCCTTACTGAGTTCACCTTGGAATCAGTAACCTCAACATAATATTTCCCGGTTGCCGCCTTATCGGCACTTACTGCAGATACTACTATCTCAGTTCCTGCTTTAACAGTTGCCGGTACTGTAAGCTTACCTTTATTGGAAATTGCGATTCCGAGAGCCTTTGAAGTATCATCAACGGCCCACTCTACAGTCTTGTTCTTAGCCTTGGCAGGAAGAACTGTTGCCTTATAAGTAGCTGATCCGCCTGCCACAACACTATTCTGTCCGGTAATTGTAACAGAGGAAATAGTTGTAGTAGAAGCGGTCTTATCTACAGTAAATTTAAGGCTTGTAACTTTGCTGACTGCGCCCGAGTAACTTAAAGCAATAGCCTTTACTGTAATGGTAGTAGAAGTATCCACATTTCCTACAATTTCTTTTACCGGTAATTTCCCGTCGTTCCAATAATTGTAACTTAGAACATTTCCATTTACAGCATAGTAGTTTGAAACAGTCGGTACTGTTCCATCAGTTGTGTAAACTATATACGTCTTATCTTTTCCGGCTTTATTATCCGCAGAAAATGTAAGATATGCATCTGCCGGTATAGTTCCCTTTAGTGTGACAGCCTTATTATTTGAGGCGCTTCCAAGATCCTTTCCATCCTTATCTTTTAATGATATTGTAGGAACCGGAACAGTTTTGCCAAACATATTCTCAAGGCTGACAATGCCTGCACCCATACCGGAACCAGATACCTTCTTGGCATTGCTCTTCAGAATCTTCTCCATGTCATCAGGTTTTTGATATCCGTAAACACTCATGTAAAGAGCACAGGCACCGGCTACAACAGGTGATGCCATAGAGGTTCCGTCCCAAGAGTCGTAGGATGATGTACTTCCTGTAACTGTTGAGAAGATATCTGAACCCGGAGCAGAAATATCACAATTTTTACCAAAGGTTGAAAAATTGGATTTTTCTCCTGCCTGGTTAACAGCTGCAACACCGATAACGTGGTCATAAGCAGCCGGATAACTTACATTATTGGCGCTCTCATTTCCCATGGAAGCACAGATAGTTACACCCCTGCCATATGCAAAATCAACTGCAGTCTTGACTTGGCCGGTACCCATCACTCCGCCAATACTCATATTGATAATATCAGCTCTACGGGCACTAGTTCCTTCACCTGCTACATAATTAATTGCCTTTGCCTCATCAGCAGATAGGAAAACATAGCTTATTTTGCCTGTTGAGGGATTCTCATACGGATAACTGTCATTCAAAGCCAGAATAGTTGCATCGGGAGCAACTCCTGCGCCACCAACTCCATTCCCAATCTTGGCAGCAATGATACCGGCAACATGAGTTCCATGTCCCACCATATCCTGATTATTAGCAAGGCCATAGCCCAGATTAAAATCTGTGGGGACAATGACCTTTCCGCTGAGATCTTCGTGTGCATCATAGACACCTGTATCAATAACAGCTACCACAACAGAAGGTTTTCCTGTGGATACCAACCATGCAGAATAGCTTCCGATCATTTCGTGGAACCACTGATAACCATAGCCATTAAAATTGTTGGGATTAAGGGCCGGGTCGTCAAATTCATAATTATAATGGATGAATTCCCATATATCCCCAGGTGAAAACGCTGAGTTACTATTATCGGCTTCTATATATACTTCAGAAGTCTCAACCGGATCTGTCAGATATGTGATGTAGTTAGGCTCTACCTCAGGCAGCTGAAGCTCCTGATCCAAGCCTGCGCAATAAGCCTTTGCAACAGTATAGGAGCTCTCTTCAAGTCCTATTACTGCAACGCCGTAGCTATAGCTCTTTAAATAACCGCCATAGGCAGCTGCAATCTTCTGAGCTTCTTCCTCAGAGTCAGCAATGGCAACAACTTCGTTGGGCATGTAATCTACGCCTTCAACCAGTTTTTCGAATTCGCTTACGTCTGCCATAGCTATGACATTCTGCTGGAATTCTTTTGACATAGATGAATACTCAAAGGCCTCCGGAGATGCTTCATCTGCCGAAAGAACAACGTCGTATTCAGCATCAGTCATTTCATCAGAAATCTCGATGCCGTCTGCTTCCAGGCTCTCGTCAGCTTCACCCACATCCTGAATGTCGCCTGATTCCAGATCGCTTTCCACCACGATTTCTTCTTCCGAGATTTCAGATATCCGGTCTTCATCCAGTATCAGAATCTCGTCGGGGTCCACGGCAAATGCACTGATGCTCTGGCTTGCCACCATGCTCAGCGCCAATATGCTAGCGATATTTCTTTTCATGTTTCTTATCATAACAACCTCCTTGTGTGTTTTTCACAACAGTTAGTTAAAACATAAACATGTTTTTTATTTAGCACCGGCCGGAACAATCTTAACTTTCACTGTACAAGTCTTGTTGGAACCATCCAACGCTCTTATTTTAATCTTTGCAGTGCCGGCTTTTTTGGCAAAGAGATACATCTTGTTACCACTTGTATATGCAGAAGCAACATCATTGTTAGAGCTTGTCACTTCATAAATGCCATAAGTATCCGAATAAATTGGTACTATATGGGCGTATCCATCCGGTAATACTTCAAATTCGAGTGAATTATACTTATGTTTTTCATCTCCTACCCACAGTTTGGATCCAAGGTTACCAGCTACTATAAATGGCCTAGAAGCAGAATAATTGGTTCCATCGGTGGTTGTTGCTATTACTTCAAAGATAAAAGCATAAAAAAGTACAGATTCTGATGGAGTAGGCAGGTATTGTTGTGCAGCAATATCATGCTTCTTTTGGTTTCCAACCTTTACTTTTCCTTTAGATAAAGAAAAGAGTTTAATATTTTTCACGATATCATCAGCATCTTTTTGGCTCAAATAGCTCATCGTGCCATAATATCCATTTTTAAAAACAGGAAGATAACCGACCTTATAGCTCCAGTTGACCTTACTGCTTGATGGAGTTCCATAGGTTTTACCCACATTAGCAATAGCTGTGGCACTCTTTCCAAGAGAAATGTAATCACTCTGACCATTTGCTACTGTAACAGATATATCTGATGCAGGAACAACAACGTTGATCTTTAAAGTAGCCTTTTTCCTTGATCCGTCTGTAGCTTCACAGGTGATAGTTGCTGTACCTTTAGATATCGCAAATACATATGGTGTTCCTTCATACACATTGACAAATGCTACCTTCTCATTGCTGGATTTCCATATTGCATTATCAGAAGGTAAAGTTTTTCCTGATTTATCCTGGAACTGTGCTGAAAGTAAAAGATATCGTTCATCATACTTAAACTGTTCACTTATAATATCAACTTTGAAAATTGTCGCAGCAGTAAGGCTCTTTGTCTTCTTGTTGTAAACTGCCTTATTATAAGGTTCGATGTATGGTGCTGAAATCTTTATTGAATTTACCTTGGATTCGGTTACGGTAACTTCTAATGTACCGGTTGCTGCCTTATCGGCACTGACAGCAGATACCTTGATCACTGTTCCTGCACTTACTTTATCCGGAACTACCAGTTTTCCTTTATTTGAAATAGTAACGCCAAGTGCCTTTGAAGCATCATCTACTGACCATTCAACAGTCTTATTCTTGGCCTTTGCGGGAAGCACTGCTGCCTTATAAGTAGCATTACCTCCCTTAACAATGCTTGTCTGACCAGTAATTGTAACCTTAGATATAGTTGTAGCTGAAGCTGTTTTATCAACTTTAAACTTAAGTGTTGTAACTTTACTGGCTTCACCAATAATATTAATAGCAACAGCCTTTATTGTAAGATTGGTTACAGCATCAACATTTCCAATAATGTCTTTTACAGGGAAAGTCTTACCATCCCACTCGTCATAATATAACAGTTCTCCATTCAAATAATAACCGTCTGACAAAACCGGATCAGAACCATCCGTTGTATAAAGAATGTAGGCGCCATCTTTTCCAAATTTGTAATCGACAGAAAATGAAAATACTGCATTGGCAGGAATAGTCTTCTTAAGTGTAACTGTCTTGTTTGATGCACTTCCAAGATCCTTTCCATCAGGAGTCTTTAAGGATATTTTAGGAATCGCAGCATCTCTGCACATCATTTTTTCAAGATCGACGATGCCGGCTCCCATGCCTGAGGATGAAATCTTTTTGGCATTGGTCTTTAGAATCTCCTCCATTTTTTCCGGAGTCTGGTGTCCAAATGCACTCATATATAGAGCACATACACCGGAAACTACAGGGGTAGCCATGGAGGTTCCATCCATGAAGGTATACGATGATTTACCGGCTGCATAAGTTGATAAAATGTCAGCTCCCGGCGCAGCAATATCACATGTCTCACCAAAACTGGAGAACGCGGTCTTTGCTCCTGCCTGGTCAACAGCGCCTACGCCGATTACATGATCAAAACCAACCGGGTATTGAACAGCATTTGAATATTTATTACCTGTAGAAGCACAGATTGTTACACCACGTTCATTCGCAAAATCTATCGCAGTCTTAACCGCAGCTTCTGCTACAGGTCCACCAAGGCTCATATTGATAATATCCGCCCTACGCTTATCTGTGTCTTTTCCACCAACGTAATTTATTGCTGTAGCTATATCAGCATTATCAAATTCATATTGAGTTTTTTCCTCATTTAATTTACTGGCATTTATTGCCATAATAGACACATCAGGAGCAACACCCGCTCCACCACGTCCATTTCCGGCCTTTGCAGCTATAATTCCGGCAACATGCGTACCATGTCCAACCATATCCTGATTGTGATCAAAGTTAAACTTGAGATCTGTAGGCACAATAACCTTTCCTGCTAGTTCCTCATGCTGGTCATAAACGCCCGTGTCTATAACCGCAACAACGATATCTTTTTCTCCTGAAGTTACCCACCATGCAAAATAGTTTCCGATCATTTCATGGAACCACTGATAACCATAGATATCATAGTTAGCCGGATTAAGAGCAGGATCATCATACCCGAGATAATCAATTACTTCCTGCCAGGCTTCTCCCGCAGAAACTCCGCCATTACTAATGATCGGTCCTGCATTTTCTTCATTGTCCTTAACAGGATCATCAAGATAATAAATATAGTTGGGCTCAACTTCAGGAAGATTAAGTTCCTGATCCATGCCGTCATAATAAGCCTTCGCAACATCATAGTCGCACTCTTCAAGGCCAATTACCGCAACGCCGTATTTAAAACTCTTCAAATAGCCGCCATAAGCCTTGGCAATCTTCTGAGCTTCTTCCTCGGACTCAGCAATTGCAACAACCTCATTGGCGACATAATCTACGCCTTCAACCATTTTTTCAAAACCAGCCGGATCTGCCAACTCTATGACATTCTGCTGGAATTCTCTTGCCATGGAAGAATACGTAAACTCTTCCGCAGGCGCTTCGTCTGCCGAAAGAACTATATCGTATTCAGCATCGGTCACTTCATCAGCGATCTCGATGCCATCTGCCTCCAGGCTTTCGTCAGGTTCACCCACCTCCTGAACATCGCCTGATTCCAGGTCACTTTCTACCACAATTTCTTCTTCCGCGATTTCAGATATCTGCTCCTCTTCCAGTATCACGATCTCGTCCGGATTCACGGCAAATGCACTGATACTCTGGCTTGCCACCATACTCAGCGCCAATAGCCGCGCGATATTCCTTTTCGCATTTCTAGTCATAACAACCTCCTTGTGTTCACATCACAACAGCTAGGTAAATTATAATATTTAGGTCACTTTTATATGATAAAAAGCACATAAAAGAAATATAAACATTGAATAAAGTGCCTTTAGTTTTATCTATTAAAAGACTATAAAAAATAGTCAGATGGTCATTTTCAGAGATATGCAATGGTAAAATAATATCAGATAGATTGAATATACAAGTATCGATACCTGCAAAAAGGAGGCTTGAGCGGGATTTAATATGGAACGTATGAAGATTTTAATAACTTCTGATGGATATAGGGATGAAATAAACGGTGTTGCCCAGATTGCAGCAATCTGCGCTGACGAAATGAGAAGACGCGGGGTTGACGTTAAAGTCCTTACTTTATCGGACCAGAAGATCAGCTACAAAAATGGTGATGACTACTATTTGCGTTCATACCGGTCAGCGTTTTTCCCGGAATGGAAAAAGAGCCACGTCCGCAAGCATGCTTTTATCGAAGAAATAATCGCATGGAAACCTGATATCATCCATATTCACACGGAGGGCCCCACCGGAATCATTGCCAATATGATCGCAGATGCCAGCGGCGCGCCCACCATAATGACCTCTCACACAGATTATCCAAAATATGTTTTCGGCAGACTTCACAGTTTTTTTCCATTAACTATATTGCCCATTGTTTGGGGATTTTTTGCATATGGACATGCTGATCTTGTGATACTGCCATCAGAAAAAGCCCTGGCATTTTATCAGCACAAATTTATAAAAGATAAAGCTGTAGTTCTGAATAATGGAATTAATCTGCAGAGACTGCAAAAGCAGTTTCCCGAAAATGAGCACAAAGATTTAATGAAAGAATATGGCATCCGGGACAACAATAAGATTCTCCTTGTGGTAGCAAGGCTCGGCAAGGAAAAGAAAATTACAGATATTCTAAAATGGCTGCAGATTCTTTTAGAAAAAGATCCCGATATTCAGCTTGTTATCGTGGGCGATGGATTATATCGGCAAAAGCTGGAAAAACTGACATTGAAAATGAATTTAGAAAATGCGGTAACTTTTGTAGGAAAAGTGCCTCCTGATGAGGTCTACCGCTTCTATAACATAGGAACAGTATTTGTTTCAGCATCAGATTTTGAAGTAAACAGTCTGGCGTATCTCGAGGCCATGGCCTGCGGCCTGCCAATTATCTGTCGAAAAGATCTTTGCCTTAAAGGCATTCTTGAACACGGCGTAAATGGGTATTCTTTTGAAACAGGAAATGAGTTTTGCAGGTATGTCCTGCAGCTCCTTGATAATGACGATTTACGTCTTGAAATCGGGAATAATGCCAGGGAGATGTCTTCACGTTTTAGCGACAGGCAGTTCGTTGACAGTATGTTTGAGTTGTACGAAAGAATATGCACTAAACAGGAAGAGGTTTTTGTTCAATGAGCGGATTTGATAACCTTGATGGGATTATGGAGG
>JAEEGF010707587.1_pt1 | contig 17866 bp, 15 predicted proteins | sample 9134171 | NCBI WGS metagenome assembly JAEEGF01 (sample SAMN16246542, study PRJNA631951) | gut metagenome | biome: gut microbiome; feature: rumen; material: AP-attached | host: Bos | place: Iran: Karaj | collected 2018-10 | reverse complement strand
ATTCAAGCTTGATCTATTTAAGCCATTCTTGCGTATACAGGCAATGGCGATTCTTTCTCTGCCATTGATCCTATGGCCGCGCTGTGAGCGTACGGCGTTTCCTAAAGTACTGGCATATTCTGTATATCCGGCACACCTTGCGGTGCTGTGGCTTGTACAGATGCAGATGGGGCTTATGAGTAAAGGATTGAGCATGCATCTCCTGATGCCATGGTGGAAATAAGTTGTAATTTTCTGATGGTTGTGATATAATTCTTCTGTTGCACATTTCTTTTTTGGAGGGAACGCATGCCGACGACTGTATTTGACAAAGAATCGATTAAACGGTCTATTGTTGGTAAAATTCAACGTTATAATGGACGTACGCTGGAAGATGCGACTGAACAGCAGATCTATCAGGCGGTGGCTTCAACCATCCGTGACCAGATCATGCAGAAGTGGGTTGCAGCCCGCGAACGTGATAAGACATATATGGGCAAACGTCTCTATTATCTGTCTGTGGAATTCCTTACGGGACGCAGCTTACACTGTAATGCCGTGAATCTCTGCAGCATGGATAATGTACGTGCTGCACTGAACGAACTGGGCATCAACTGGCGTCATATTATCCGTGAAGAGCCGGAACCCGGACTGGGCAATGGCGGCCTTGGACGCCTTGCAGCCTGTTTCATGGATAGCCTTGCTTCTCTTGAAATGCCGGCTATGGGCTGCACGATCCGTTATGAATACGGCCTATTCCGCCAGCGCATTATTGACGGTCAGCAGGCTGAGATGCCTGATAACTGGCTCGAGAATGGCAATGTCTGGGAAGTTGTTGCTCCGGATGACACGATGGAGGTTCATTTTGGAGGCCAGGTGGAAACGGTAGAGGAAAATGGCCGCATGAGTTTCTATCTGCGTGACTCACATACCGTTCTGGCTGTACCTTATGACATGCCGATAGCAGGATATGACTGTGATACAGTTAATACGTTGCGCATGTGGCGTGCCCGCAGCCCGCGTGAGCTGGATCTAAACGCTTTTTCCAGCGGCGATTACGGGAAGGCTCTTGAACAGGACCTGGCTGCCATTATCAGCAAGGTCCTATACCCGGAAGACAACCATGCAGAAGGTAAGCGACTGCGCCTGACCCAGCATTACTTTTTCACAAGTGCCACACTGCAATACGCCATCAAGGACTTCAAACGCCGTTTCGGGACGCGCTTCCAGTTGTTGCCGGATAAGATTGCAGTACAGATCAATGATACACATCCTGGTCTTGCGATTCCGGAACTGATGCGCATTCTGATGGACGAAGAAGGATTGGGCTGGGAAGAAGCGCAATCGATCGTTTGCCGTACAGTGGCGTATACGAATCATACAGTCATGAGCGAAGCACTGGAAAAATGGCCTGAACAGATGGTCAAGGAACAGCTGCCGCGCATTTATATGATTCTAGAAGAAATGAACCGTCGTCTGTGCGAACGCCTCTGGAATGCATTCCCCGGCGACTGGGATAAAATTGCCCATATGGCTATTCTTGCCTACGGACAAGTGCATATGGCAAATCTGTGCGTTGCTATGTGCTATGCCGTTAATGGTGTAAGTAAACTTCATGGTGATATTCTGAAGAATGTGACCTTCCATGACTATTATACCCTGATGCCGGATAAGTTCACCTATATTACAAACGGTATCACGCATCGCCGCTGGTTGATGGCCTGCAACACAAGGCTGAGTTCCCTGATTACTGACGCAATCGGCGATAAGTGGTATAAGGAACCGGAACGTCTTGAGGAGCTGACTCCTTTTGCGGACGATGCTGCGTTCCGCGAAAAATTCCAGCAGGTAAAGCAGTTCAACAAGCACCAGTTTAATCATTTGCTTGAGCAGCGTCAGAACATGCAGGCTGAGGAAGACTTCATGTTTGATGCACAGTGCAAGCGTCTGCATGAGTATAAGCGCCAGCTGTTGAATGCCTTGCATATTCATGTGCTGTATAACAGAATCATGGACGATCCAAACTTCACCATGACACCACGTGTATTCATCTTTGCGGCGAAGGCAAGCCCTGGATATTACAAAGCAAAGCTGATTATCCGCTATATTCTTGCTCTTTCAAAGCTGATTGACCGCTCACCGCGGGCACGCAAGATGCTGCGTATCATCTTTGTGGAGAATTATGACGTATCTGCTGCTGAGGCTATCATGCCTGCTTCTGAACTTTCCGAACAGCTGTCTACTGCTGGCAAGGAAGCAAGCGGTACCGGCAATATGAAGTTCATGATGAACGGCGCGGTGACGATTGGCACCATGGATGGCGCTAACGTCGAAATCAGTGAACGGGTCGGAATGGACAATATCTACATCTTCGGCATGCGTGCAGATACTGCTGCTGCTTTGGAGATTGCCGGGGGGTATAACCCCATGACGATCTTTGAACACAATGCGGAGGTGCGTCGTGCGTTGACACAGATGATCGACGGTACAGTGATGCCGGATGCACCCACAGCGTTGCAGGCGCTATATCATGACCTATTGTTTGATGACAGATATTTCGTGCTCAAGGACTTCGGCAGCTATTCTATGGCTCAGCGTCGTGTGGATGCTGACTATCAGGACCGCGAAAAATGGCTGCGGATGGCAATCATCAATACGGCAAAGTCGGGCGTATTTGCCTCTGACCGTACGATCCGCGAATATAACGATAAGATCTGGCATCTTAAGTAAAAATATCAAGCTGCAGCGGCTCCCCTTGCCGCGGCTGGTAAGATAACGGTGAGTTCGAAACCATCCTCACCTAAAACAAAACTAAGGAGCGTACCTTTAGAATGAAACAAAATGATGCCAGGAAACTGGCAGTAGGTGGCGTAATCGCCGCCTTATATGTGGCACTGACTTATATTGCTGCTGTGTTCGGACTGGCCAGCGGAGCGATTCAGGTGCGGTTGTCCGAAGCACTGACGATTCTTCCTGTATTTACCTCAACTGCAGTACCTGGGCTTACCGTTGGATGCGTTCTTGCAAATTTGCTGACAGGCTGCGCACCCTGGGACGTTGTATTCGGGTCTTTGGCTACATTGCTTGGTGCTGTTGGAACAAGGCTATTGAAAGACAAGCCTTATATTGCTTGGATTCCTCCCGTAGTGGCAAATGCGATAATTGTACCTTTCGTACTTCAGAAGGTATACGGCGTAGAAGATGCTTGGTGGTATTTGGCGCTGACTGTCGGCGCCGGTGAAGTCATTGCATGCGGAATCCTTGGAATTCTGTTGTACCACTCGATTAAGAAGATTCCAAACTTGAAGAGCCTGTTGTAATCCAAATCCAGTTTGTTTGCTGTTTGCGTTATTTCCGTAATGATCACATGAAAGGGGTGGGGGACAGTGCATGTATACTATTGCAAGAAATGCAAGCAGGACAGCGCGTCGCCTATTTGTGAGCATTGCGGAATGCAGATTGCCTCACTTCGTCAGAATGAGCGCTTCAAGTGGTGTCATATCCGTACCCCGCTTGGCGATACACCAACACTGCTCGGAGCATTAAAACTGCTAGCTCTATCAGTAATCGGACTGCTGCTGGCGATCTTTCTCGGTGAACTGATTGTTTCACCAGATAAGAAGAACGCGATGATGATCATTTCGGCCAGCGGGCTTCTACCATGGTCATTGATTCTGTTTGCAGTCTGTGCTGCTGCCATTTTGCTGGTACTGGGCCTGAGAGGACAGGAAGAATTGCATTTCGTCCTGGATAGTCGCGGTGCACACTTACAGGTGTGGATCTCACCGACCAGGATCAAATGTCTGACACGCTTTGTTGCGTTTGATCGCTATAATCTGTCACAGGCGCCGGACGGGAATCTGCGTATGCTTGTGGATGAACAGCATCTACTGTGGAACGATGTCAGCCGTTGCGAGATCCGACGGCATGCAGGGCGTATTGATCTGTATCGACCTGGCAGCTTCCGCTTTATGAGTTTGTATCCGGAAGTAGAAGAAATGCAGTCAATAGAAGCATATCTTCAGCAGAATATGAAACATTTGGCACGCTAATTAATAAGGAAAAGCGGCTTTCCAATCCCAGATTAGATTGGAGAGCCGCTTCTTTAAACATGCAGAAAAGGTTATCTGCTGCCTTGGTCGTAGGGGATACCTTCAGCCTTCGGTGCACGGGAACTCTTGGAGGTAAAAGATAGCACAACCAAGGTGATCACGTAGGGTAGCATACGATAGATGTTGGTATTGATGTTCAGATTCTTAAGCGCATATATACCGTCTCCATTAATATCCAATGTAGAATAAGAGGCAGCAATACACTTGAAAAGACCGAACAGGAAAGCTGCACCGCAGATATTGCCTGGTTTCCAGTTGCCGAAAATCATTACAGCCAAGGCCAGAAAGCCGAATCCTGCTACTTCACCGTTGGCAGAGCAGTTTGCAGTGGTGAGGACGTATACAAAGCCACCCATACCTGCTAGTGCACCTGAAATAACGGTGCCGGCGTAGCGCATTTTGATTACGTTAATGCCCAGCGAAGCTGAAGCTTGAGGATTCTCACCGCAGGAGCGCAGACGCATTCCGAACCGTGTTTTGTAGAGAATAATGGCCATGATAATGAACACTATGATGCAGATATATGTAGCTACATATACTTTGTCAACAAACGTACTGCCTAGGAATCCCATCTTTTCAGTACGTCCATAGCCAAACATGGCCTTTTTCAGCATGAACCAACTGGCTGAGTCACCGGTATACATATTCAAGGTGTTCTGATTAGCAATAATGCGGATGAAGAACAATACGAACGCAGGAGCCAACAGGTTCAGCGCAGTACCGCCGATTGTCTGGTCTGCCTTCAGGTTGATGGCAGCGAAAGCTAGCAAAAGGCTGAAAACTGCGCCAAGTAGTACTGAAAACAGTATTGCTAACATGCAGAACCCTTGCAGTGCCAGATAGTTTTTTGCATCATATGCTGACTGGAACCAACCCCATTGCTGTACCATATGTACAAAGAGTACGCCCATGAAAGCACCGAAGATCATGATACCTTCTAGTGCTAGATTTATGATACCACTGCGCTCTGCGTATACGCCCGCAAGAGCTACAATCATAAGCGGTACCGCATAAACCAGAGTTTGACGAATCAGAAACGGCATTATCTGCTCACCGCCTTTCCTTTGCGCAGCTTGGCAATCCAGGTCTTGATTACCAGCATGAAGGCTGCCAGATAAACAATAACAGCAATGATCACGTTGGTAATATACTCATTATATGCTGTTAATTCGGTCAGCTTCTGGCCACATATCTGAAGCATAGACATGAACATAGCTGCGAACATTACACCAAGGGGATTGTTGATGGCCAGTAATGCCACGGGGATGCCGTTAAATCCTTCCGCTGGCAGAGATTGATAGGTGTTCCAAAAGAACTCAGTATTGCCGGACAGGAAGTATAGTGCTCCACCTGCTGCAGACAGTGCGCCGGCGATGGCCATTGTCAGAACAATGTTACGTTTGTCGCGAATGCCAGCATAACGTGCGGCATAACGGTTTGCACCGCAGGCTTTCATTTGATAACCCAGAGTTGTTTTGGAAAGCAGGATATAGATTACAATAGCAATCAGAATTGCAACCAAAATACCAGCATTCACCTGACTACCGCTAAACAGCTTGTCAAGGCCCATCTTTGCGGTGGCTACGCCTCCGCGGGTAGCTGTAACAGTTGCACCTTCCGGCACGGCTGCACCTACAGTGGAGCGAATGCCTTCGATCACTACGTCATTTAGTACTGTTGAGGTCTTATAAACATATCCAGACTTTGTACCTTCCAGCATGTTTTTCAGGTTACTTACATCAAAAAACCAAGTCACTACGTTGGCGGCGATCCAGTTGGTCATGATGCACGCAAGTACTTCATTGATGTTCAGAAACGCTTTTAGTAAACCAGGGATTGCACCCCACAGTGCGCCGCACAACATTCCGAACAAGAATGCAATGAGCCATACCAACCATGCGGGGAAAACGCTTGTTGGTAAAGTCAGTGCTACGTATAAACTACCAGCAGTACCCGCAAGATATTGGCCGGATGCACCGATGTTGAACAAACCAACTTTGTTGCCAAGAGCCACCGAAAGGCCGGTCATAATCAGCGGTACTGCACGGAAAAGCATATTGCCAAAGGAGGTAGGGTTAAAACCAAAGGTCAGCTTGCCGGCTGTATTGCGGCCGGTAGCAAACAGGCCGCCCACCACCAGGCGGATGCCTTCCCATGCGCCTTTAATCCCCAGCGAGGGATTAGTCAGACCAACGATTACGATTACGATGCTGCCCACAAGCATGCCAATCAATATAGCTAGCAATGATGCTAACACCGAGCGAGTGGCTTCTTTATCTAAAAATGATGCTTTATTCATGCCAGCGCCTCCTTTTTCGCGTTCTGACGCTTTGCGCCGGCCATGTACAGACCTAGTTCCTCTACGGTGGTCTGCTTGGGGTCGAGTTCACCAACGATCTCACCCTCATACATCACCAGAATGCGATCAGAGAGGTTCATAACTTCATCCAGTTCCAATGAGACTAATAATACTGCTTTTCCCGCGTCGCGCTGAGCTACGATTTGTTTATGAATGTTTTCAATGGCACCCACATCAAGGCCGCGGGTCGGCTGCACTGCTAGCATCAATGGCAGATCACGGTCAATCTCGCGCGCCACGATGGCTTTTTGCTGATTACCGCCTGACATTGAGCGCGCTTTGGTTACGGGCCCCTGGCCACTTCGGACATCGTATTCTTCAATCAGACGCTCAGCATACTTGCGTATATCACCAAATTTGATAAAGCCCATATGCTGAAAACGTGGCTCCTGGAAAGACTGCAGAACAAAGTTTTGCTCCAAAGTGAAATCCAGTACCAGACCATGCTTGTGACGATCTTCGGGAATGTGGCTGATACCAGCCTCGCTGCGCCGGCGAATTGGTGCATGGGTAATATCCACCCCGCATAATTCGATTTTTCCCTGGGAACACTTTTCCAAACCGGAAAGACCAAACACCAGCTCAGTCTGGCCGTTTCCGTCGATACCAGCGATACACACAATCTCGCCCTTGCGTACAGTAAAGCTTACACCTTTTACAGCATCGTGCTTATATAGACGCGAGGGGACATGCATGTTTTCTACATTTAGTACTATTTCACCAGGTTGTGCAGGAGTTTTGTCCACTACAAGTTGCACGTCGTGACCTACCATCATCCGACTCAACTCGGGTGCACTGGTTTCAGCAGTATTGACGGTGCCAATATACTTTCCCTTCCGTAACACGCTTACCCGGTCGGATACTTCCATGATTTCATTCAGCTTATGTGAAATGAATAGGATGGACTTGCCTTCTTTGGCTAGGCCTTTCATGATGTGCATTAATTCAACGATTTCCTGCGGCGTTAGTACTGCAGTGGGCTCGTCAAAAATCAACACTTCATTGTCGCGGTAGAGCATTTTCAAAATCTCTACGCGCTGCTGCATACCTACTGTGATATCCTCTACTTTTGCATCCAAATCAACGGCGAGGCCATAGCGCTTAGAAATCTCCTCTACCTTTTTTCGTGCTTCTTTACGCTGCACAAATCCCAGCTTTGTATCTTCAGCACCTAGAATGATGTTATCCAGTACTGTAAATACTTCGATTAGTTTAAAGTGCTGGTGCACCATACCAATATGCAGAGCGGTAGCATCGTTGGGATTGTTGATTTTCACCGTTTTTCCGTCTTTGCGGATCTCACCCTTTTCAGGTTGATATAAGCCGAAAAGCACGCTCATCAGCGTGGATTTTCCGGCTCCGTTTTCACCCAACAGAGCATGAATCTCACCGCGACGCAGCTGCAGAGTGATATCATCATTAGCGATGATCCCGGGAAACTCCTTGGTGATATGCAGCATTTCGATCACGTAATCCTGTGCGTGATCCATATGCCATATTCCCCCTTTTTGTTGCTTTCAGCTATAAGCTTTAATGTAAGAAAAGCAGGAAGGGCAACAGCCCTCCCTGCATGAAGTAGTTACGATTACTCGTACTGAACGGTTACGTTGCTCCACGGACCCTTTACGTTGGGGTCAAATTCAGCAGCTTCGCCATCGATAGTCAGTTCGCCGGCAATCAGAGCATCTACCAGGCCCTGATAATCTTCAACACTGAAATTCTCCAGCATCCAGTTGTCAACGGGCAGACCTACAGCGTTCTCAGTAACGCCCAGGGATACAGAGCCGGCTTCGAATGTGCCATCGAATACCTTGGCCAGCATCTGATAGGTACCTTCGCTCAGACCTTTCAGAGCGGAGGTGATAACGGTTTCGGACTGACCAGACTGGTCAACGTCAACACCGATCACAAAGCCATCATTAGCAGCTGCAGCAGCGGCAATGGAATCAAAGATCGAACCACCGCAGGCAAACACGATTTCGGTACCGGTTTCATACCAGCCGTTCATCATGGTCTGCAGTTCGGGAGATGCGTTAAAGTTAGCACCATACTGCCAGGTGAAACGGAGCTCAACGTTTTTGCCCAGCTTAGCAGCAGCATCATTTGCACCCTGAATGAAACCGTAGCCATAACGCTCGCAGGCAGGGTTGGTACCGCCACCGCCACCGGAGAAGCCCAGCTTGGTGAACCCTTCCATAACAGCGGCATAGCCGGCGAAGTAACCGCACTGCTCTTCTTTATAAGCAACGCCAACAACGTTATCCAGGCCCATTCCCCAGCCATCGATGAAGATGAACTTCACATCGGGGAATTCCTTAGCAGCCTTTTCCAGAGCACTGCCCTGCATCCAGCCGGCGGCCACGATAGCTTTGGCGCCTGCCTGAGCAGCAGCCTTCATGGCATCATAGCGGTCGTCGTCGGTCGCAGCAGAGCCATTGGCGGGCTGATAATACTTGTAAGCCAAGCCATTATCATAAGCGAAGGTCTTTGTGCCATTCCAGGTACCTTCGTTGAAAGACTTGTCTTTCAGCTGACCGATATCAGTTACGAATGCCACAGCATAGGTGCCGTCGGGGGAGGTGATGTTGTCCTCGACCGTAGCGGGATCAGTGGCAGCAAGAGCGCTTACAGTGCCCAGGCAAAGAGCCAAGGCTACAAGCAGAGCAAGAAGTTTCTTCATAAAACCGTGCCTCCTGTGAATAATTTTGTTGGATTATGTAACGCACACGCGTTATTCCTTAGTCATTATAACAAGCTTCCATGGAACATTCAAGGGGGGCAAAATCTTACATTTTTACAAGCAAAAATCTTACATTTTTATGAACAGAGCCGAATGCTCTGTTTAACTAATAAAAAAATGTTCGCAATCACGCTTGAGCTTTGAGTTCGAAATTCCCAACAAAATGATTAACGACTGACAACATTTCTTCTTGTTAAACCAGCAGAATTAATTAGTATAAAATTATGAGATCTAAATTGTCGATTATTACAGGTCTTCTTCTTGGCGATAACCTCTTGGATTTAGTTTCTGCCAGTGCCAGGCGTCGCGGCACATATCCTCGAGCGAACGGCGTGCATGCCAACCAAGAACGCGCTGTGCCTTTGCGGCATCGGCATAACTGACGGGCAGATCACCGGGACGACGGGCTACAGTTTCCTTATTTAGTTGCAGATTGTTGACGGTCTCAAAAGTGTTTACGACCTGGTAAACACTGTAGCCTTCACCGGTACCAAGATTAAATGTCTCTACTCCGGTATGTTCTATAGCATATTCCAGAGCTTTGACATGTCCCTCTGCAAGATCCATCACATGAATGTAATCACGAATGCAGGTGCCGTCAGGAGTAGGATAGTCATTGCCGAATAGGAACAGCTTTTCTCGCATGCCCGCAGCAGTCTGGCAGATGAAGGGCATGAGATTGTTGGGAATGCCGCTCGGATCCTCACCGATTAGGCCGCTTTCATGTGCGCCGACGGGATTGAAATAGCGCAGCAGGACGACAGACCATTCAGGGTCAGCGACTACGGCATCGCGAAGGATCTGTTCATTCATCCATTTTGTCCATGCGTAGGGACAGGAACAGACACCCAGCGGCATATCCTCGCGCATGGGCGGCTGCTGGTCGCCGTAGACAGTAGCGGAACTGGAGAAAACGATCCTCTTGATACCATGTGCAGCCAGACGCTTGCACAGAGCGATGGTCGAATCCAAATTGTTGCGATAGTAGTCGAGAGGAATGCGAACTGATTCACCGACTGCCTTGAGACCGGCAAAGTGAACGGCTGCGTCAACAGGCTCATTATCCAGTACACGATCCAGATCAGCTTCATTGCAGCAGTCACCTTCGTATACAGTGACATGCTTTCCGGTGATTTTTTCCACACGGCGCAAGGCTTCAGGTGAACTGTTGATATAATTGTCCAGTACAACGACCTCATGTCCTGCATTCAGCAGGGCAACGCAGGTGTGAGAACCGATAAATCCGGCACCGCCGGTGAGCAGGAAGCGCATAGAGTCCCCTCCTTAAAATAGTGCCTTAAGTATACGATTTTTGCATAATGCTGTCAATTGCGCCGACAATTTACAAATGCGGATTTGAAAATACTCTAAAGCTTGGTATAATAAGTAGAACAAAAGAAGGAGGTGCGGGGGATGAGCCTGCTGAACCGCAGAAGCAAAGCAGAACGCTTTGAAGCGGCAGTGATGCAGCATGAACGTGGCATCTACCTGCTGTGCCTGCGCATGATGGGACGGCGTGAGGACGCTGAAGACTGTGCGCAGGAAGCACTTTTAAATGCTTACCGTGCATACGACAGCTTCAGAGGTGAAGCGGATATTAAAACATGGCTGTACCGCATCGCCAGCAACACCTGTATGAGCGCCCTGCGCAAGCGCCGCGGTGATTCTTCGCTTGAAGTGCTTCGTGAAGAGGGCTTTGAACCGACAGATACGCGTATGCCTCAGCCAGAAAGGGAGGCTGAGCGAAATGACCTGCGGGCCAGACTGTCTGAGGCAATCGCTGCATTGCCGGATGATCAGCGCGAGATCGTTGTGCTGCGCGAGTACCAGGATCTTCCTTATGACCAGATAGCCAGCATTCTGGAGATAAGCGAAGGTACGGTTAAAAGCCGGCTGAACCGGGCAAGGGAAAAGTTAAAAAAATATTTAACTGATGTGGAACAAATTGGCGGAAAGCGCGTCCAAGAAAATGAAGGGAGGCAAGGATGATGGACTGCAGAACGTTTTCTTTGCTTCTTGATACGCCAGAAGCGGAACGGACGCCTGAGCAGGTGCGTGAAATGGAAGCGCATGCCGCCGAATGCAGGGACTGCGCATTGCTTCTTGCTATACAGCGTGAAATGCGCTGTATGGACGAGGAAGAAGAGATTCCCGCTGCATTTTCCGCTTCATGGCGCGAGAGAATACGCGCTGAGGAGGAAAATAAGACAATGAGCAGGTTCCCGTGGAAAAAGATTCTGGCTTATGCGGCTGCATTCGTTTTTGTAGCAGTCGGTACAGCGGTTTCGTATAATAATGGCTGGGGTACGGCGGGTAAAACCGCAAATCAAACGGCCGCGCGGACAACATATACTAATGACGGTGCTGCTGATTACGGTGTGACAAGTGGTACGTACCTTAACAGCAAGGCAGCCGGGACATCAGCTTCCTATGAAGCCCCGATGATGCTTGCGGACAGTTATGCGAGTGAAGAGATGGCTGCCGAAGAAGCGAGCGGGGCAGAACGGGAAGCCAAAATCGTCCGCACTGTGAACTTTACTGTACGTACTCAGCAATATGAGCAGGATTATGATGAGATCCGCATGCTGGTCGAAGAGTACGGCGGGCGCATTGAGAGTCTGAATACTTCCGGGGACGGCACGGCTTATTCCCTGCGCAGGGCGAACTACACACTTCGTATTCCGTCACAGCGTCTGGAAGCGTTCCTTGATGCGGCTAAAGGTGTTGGAAATGTCAGCAATTATTCGGAGAGCAGTGAGGATGTAAGCGAGAACTATTATGACATGCAGAGCCGGCTGGAGACTCAGGAAGCCAAGCTGCAGCGGCTGAATGAAATGCTGGCCAAAGCCAAGAACATCTCCGACCTGATTGAACTGGAAGAGGCTATCAGCGATACACAATACTGGATAGACTACTATACTGGACGCATGCGCGGATATGACAGCCGAGTCGCTGATTCATATGTTTACATTACCCTGCGTGAGATCAACAACGCAGATGCAGCTGAACAAAAGGAACTGAGCTTGGGAGAGCGCATTGTCAATGCTGTCAAGGCTTCTCTGGAAGCGGCAGGTGAGATGCTGCAGGCATTTGTTATCTTCTTCATTGCCGCGTTGCCGTGGCTGATTGTATTGGCAGGAATCGTGCTGGTTATACGTGCTGTCGTGCGTTCACGCAGGAAACATAGGAAAGCCGCCGAAAAGGCAGAGTAAACAGAAGCAAATAAATATCTCCACAGTATCAATTTGGGTGCTGTGGAGATTGTTTTTTTGAAATTAATGCCGTATGTGTAATGGGACAATCAACAATTGTTAGTTTGCTGAGTCTGAATAATCAATGAGCAGATTAAGTGCTGCTGCCTGCTTTAGGAGCACGTCCGTAGACACCGGTCGTGATTTCCTGGATATATGCTTCACGATGAGGCATATTCTCTGCTGATTCAGCATCATGGACAGCACGAGCAACATCGTAAGGAAGATATACATATTGCAGGTCGAAAGGGGCGGGTTGCTCACCTTTTTCGCACTCGAGCAGCGTATACTGGGCAAGGGGGATACGGATGCTGTTGCCGACACTGCCGACGCTGAACAAAATGCGGTTTCCATGCAAGGCGCGAAGACCGGCATGGTGGATATCGCCGTATCCAACTACATTGAAATCCGGAGCAAATAGCCATTCCAGTTCCCTTTCGGGATCAAATGTGGACAGCAGGCGTGACATGATAGGCCTTCCGTGAAGCAGGCGCATATGACGTCCTGAGAGTACGGCATGATGCTCATAAGGAAGCTCGAGCAGCTGCCGCATGCGTGTGTCACCAAGCTGTGCATAATAGAACTGGTCGTTTGTGGCAAAATAACGCTTGCCGATTCCTTCGTCCCAATTCCCGCACAGGATCACACTGCAGTTTTGCATGGCCCAGTCAAACGTCTCAGCTGAGGACGGTCCTTTTCCGGCAAGGTCCCCCAAACACCAGATCTCGTCTGCCCCGCGGCGGCGGATATCAGCGTCTACTGCTTCCAGTGCGGGTAGATTGCCATGCAGATCAGCTACAAGCGCTATCTTCATTTTTGGGCCTCTTGCACTATCCAGCGGAAGAGAGAGAGCTGGAGCGGAAGCCTCTCAATGAGACCTTCCGGATGCCATTGCACTCCAAGTACAGGCCGCCCGTCTTCTGCTTCAATGGCTTCGGGCAGACCGTCAGGAGCCCAGGCACTGATGCGCATTCCGGGAGCGATACTCTTGAGCCCCTGATGATGACGGCTGTTGACAGGACATTCCTCAGCGTTGAAAATGCTGTACAGCAGAGACCCTTTTTCTATACGAACAGTATGCGCATCGCCGATGGGAATATCTGAGCGCGGATGCTTCAGCTGTGTGCCAAACTGCTCTGCGATATCCTGATAAAGAGTGCCGCCGAGAACTGCATTTAGAATCTGGATTCCACGGCAGATGCCCAGAACTGGGATGCCACGTTTGAGCGCATGACGAATCAGCGTCTGTTCCAGACGGTCACGCACCGGCGTTGTCTCACCACAGCAGGTCAGCTTTTCTTCACCATAAACAGAGGGATCGACATCATCGCCACCGGTAAGAATCAATCCGTCGGCTCGGTCGAGAGCGGCACAGACAGCGCTGTCGTTTTCAGATGGCGGGATAACAAAAGGAGCGCCTCCGGCCTGAAGTACGGCAGCAACATATGTATAGGGAACGCTTACCCGCTGAGCTTCAGCATTCCAGCTGGGTGTTAAAGCAATAACCGGCATATAGAACCTCCGTCATGTATCGGTGTTAGCATATATTTCACGCATGGTTTCCATAATCTCACGGGCAGCCCGCATCTGGATTTCCCGTAAAGCACGAGGGAGCCTTCCCAGCTCACCGCCAGGTTCCATGTTCAGTGTGCCGCTGTAGCCGATCTCTTCAAGTGCAGAGAATATCTCTTCCCAAGGCAAACGCCCATAGCTGGGGAACAGATGCAGGTCTTCATAAATAGGACCAATCTTCCCATAATTATCATTCAGATGAAGGGAGCCCAGCAACGGTCCGAACTTGCGGATCATGGACGGAACATCCATCGCATTGATGTTGGCGTGACCCGTATCCAAACAGATACGCATCAGCGGGTGATTGAGTTTGTGTACGACATACAGAAGGTCTTCAGGTTTGCTGAAAGGGAAAATGGGGTCGCCTTCCTTCTGCACATGTTTGTGGTCAAACAGGTTTTCAATGTGAAGCTCAACATCGTATTTTTCGGCAGTGGGCAGCAGGGCACGGAACCATTCGACATTGATATCAAGGACACGCTGCCGATCACTTTCCTGTGTCATGCGATACCAACGCTGGACCGGATGGAAGATAAGACGACGGCATCCGAGCATGTTGGATGCTTCGATACAGTCATAGTGGACCTGAAGCGGCAGATCGTATGTAAAGTCCTCGTGGATCTGGTACGGGTGATTCCAGTGTGCATGTGCTTGGCCGACCGTGATCCCTGCCTGTTGAAACAGTCTTGAAGCTTCGCTGACCCATTGACGCCAGTCTGTCCGGAGCATAGGCGGATTGGGTTCAGTGCAATACTTGCACAGCCAGAAATCCGTGACATGGTATCCGGTGCGAGCCAGTGCTTCTATACAGCCTGGAAGGGATGTGTTGCCGGACAGCTTTGCGGCAGAAACGCTGATCGGATTGTCCATAGCCATCACCTCTAATATAATCAGAAGAATAGTGGTATTATACACCCCGTTATGATCATGTGTAAAGTGTGGCGCCATGGCGAAACATGCTGAAAAACGTTGTGTTTTATTGGATTTTGTGTTAAAATCATTTTTGTATTTTTTCTTCGGAGGGGATCTGTATGGAAATTAAGGCCGCAATCGCCCAAACGATTCTGGAGGCGGCGAAAAAGGCTTTTCCCGATTGTACGCTCGATGTGGATTTCGAAGCGTTGCTTGAAGTGCCGCCGGACAGCAAGATGGGAGACTTTGCGTTTCCATGCTTCCGATTGTCAAAAGCACTGAGAATGGGCCCTCCTGTGATTGCACAGAAATTGTGTGCTGCTGTTGACAAGCCTGAGCTTTGCCGTTCAGAAGCCGTAAACGGCTATCTGAATTTCTTTCTTAACCGGGCGAACTTTGCCAGAGAGACGCTTAGCAACATCCTGGCCGCTCCCGATCGCTGGGGTTCCAGTGATGATGGTGTCGGCAAGACTGCGTGCGTTGAGTACTCTTCCATTAACATTGCCAAGCGTTTCCATCTTGGGCATTTGTCGACCACAGTGATCGGTAACAGCCTTAAGCGCATTTATGATTTCCAGGGCTGGAACACGGTATCGATCAATCATCTGGGCGACTGGGGCACACAGTTTGGAAAGATGATCTGCGCATATAAGCTCTGGGGCGACCGTGAGACAGTCGAAAAGGGCGGCGTGGATGAAATGACCCGCCTGTATGTACGCTTCAATCAGGAAGCAAAGGATCATCCGGAACTTGAGGATGAAGGCCGTGCCTGGTTCAAACGCATTGAAGACGGTGATCCTGAAGCCATGGAAATCTTCCGTTGGTTTAAGGATGTGACACTGAAAGATGCCTTGCGGGTATATGATGTCCTGGGCGTGCATTTTGACAGCTATGCAGGCGAAAGCTTTTATGCAGATAAGACTGGCCGTGTCGTAGATGAGCTGCGTGCAAAAGGATTGCTTGAGGAATCCGACGGTGCCCAGATTGTTGATCTCAAGGATTATAATATGCCGCCATGCCTGATCCTCAAGAGTGATGGCGCAACCTTGTATGCAACACGGGATATCGCTGCTGCTATCTATCGTAAGGAAACCTATCATTTCGATACAAGTTTATATATTGTCGCGTATCAGCAGGATCTGCATTTCCGCCAATTCTTTAAAGTCCTGGAGCTGATGGGCTATGACTGGGCCAGCCAGTGCAAGCATGTGGCCTTCGGTATGGTTTCGTACGAAGGCGAAGCGCTATCCACACGCAATGGCGTGGTCGTATATCTGGACGACCTTTTGAACCGTGCACAAGAGAAGGCACTCGAGATCATTCGCGAGAAATCACCGAATCTTGAGAACAAGGAAGAAGTTGCACGGCAGGTAGGTGTCGGTGCAGTAGTTTATGCAACGTTGCAGAACAACCGTATCAAGGACATCGATTTCTGGTGGGATCGCGCACTGAACTTCGATGGAGATACCGGCCCGTATGTTCAGTATACTTATGCACGCTGCGGGTCCGTATTGCGCAAAGCAGGAGAACAGAACGCGGAAGCAGACTATGATGCCCTGACAGATGATGAGGCGCAGGCAGTCCTGAGATTGCTGGTGCGGTTCCCTGAAGAAGTACGCTCCGCGTGCCGGGCGAATGAGCCGTATATGGTGACACGCGCTGTGACGGAGCTTGCTAAAGCATATAATAAATTCTATTATGAGCACCGTATTCTGGATGAAAATGTCGCAGCGACGGCTGCACGTCTGGAGCTGACAAAGGCCGTACGCAGTGTGATTAAGACGGGGCTGTATCTGATTGGCATGGAGGCTCCGGAGCGCATGTAAGCGCGGGGGGAAAGGCAATGCGTTTTACGAAGATGCATGGAAACGGCAATGATTTTCTGCTGATCGACTGCTTTGAAAGCTATGTGAGTGATCCGGCAGGGCTTGCGATGCGCGCATGTCAGCCGCATACGGGCGTCGGCGCGGACGGCCTTGTGCTGCTGGAACCCGGAGAAAGCGCACCTTATGCTATGCGCGTATTCAATAAGGATGGCTCGGAAGCGGAGATGTGCGGGAATGCCGCGCGTTGTGTCGGCAAGTATCTGTATGAGCGTGGAATCACATGCGATAAAGAGATTACGCTAGAAACCGGAGCCGGGCTGACTAATCTGCAGATCGAGACCGAAGGAGGCCGCGTTACTCGGGTCACCGTTGATATGGGCACACCTGTGCTGGAACCGAGATTGATTCCTGTAGATATGGCGGGACAGACGGTGCTTAACCATCGCATGCAGGTTCTTGGACAGATGTGGTTCGTCACCTGCGTCAGTGTAGGCAATCCGCACTGTGTGATTTTTGTACGTGATCCTGAAGTGATAGATCTTCCTGTAGTCGGCCCTGCTTTTGAGCATCATCCGCTTTTCCCGAAGCATACAAATGTAGAGTTCGTACATGTTGCTGACCGCAGCACACTTCAGATGAGGGTGTGGGAGCGCGGTGCTGGCGAGACGCTGTCCTGCGGCACCGGCGCCTGTGCGGCACTGGTAGCTGCCGTTTTATGCGGGCATTGCGACCGGACGGTGCGGGCCGAGATGGCAGGCGGAGAATTCTCCCTTCATTGGAATGCTGACGATAATCATGTCTATCTGACGGGACCAGCAGCCTTCGTCTTTGATGGCGAATGGGCAGAAGAGTGACGGAGGGGCAGATATGCCGGCTCTTAATTCAAATCTCGCGTCCATGCCTGCCGATTATCTATTCCAGGAAGTCGCGCAGCGGGTCACGGCATACGGACAGGTACATCCTGACTACCCAGTCATCAGTCTGAGTATCGGGGACGTTACGCGCCCGCTTCCGCCTGTGGTATCAAAAGCAATGGCGGACGCAGCTATGGAAATGTCAACACCCGAGGGCTTCCGTGGCTATGGACCGGCATGCGGTTATGAGTTCCTGCGAAG
>JAEEGF011192301.1_pt1 | contig 17867 bp, 12 predicted proteins | sample 9134171 | NCBI WGS metagenome assembly JAEEGF01 (sample SAMN16246542, study PRJNA631951) | gut metagenome | biome: gut microbiome; feature: rumen; material: AP-attached | host: Bos | place: Iran: Karaj | collected 2018-10 | reverse complement strand
TGCAATTATCAGTGTTTGAAAGGCGCAGGAAAGTTCGATCCCGGTTGCCGGCAGTAAGAGAAGCGTAAGATGCTTCTCTTTTTTGTTGCTATCATGTACTATAAAGTAATCCTAGGTAAGAAATCACTATGAAAGGGTCAGAGTTAATACTGATAAACATGCCATGAAAGTACAACTACCTGGGTATTTTGAGAGAAAGCCTGGTAAAGACCTTATTGCTTTTGTGGCAGGACCAAATAACAGAACTTGATGGAAAAAGGATAGAAAGGCTGTAGCCATGCCTATACTTATTGAATTATTTTTGACCTTCGCCAAGATCGGACTCTTTACTTTCGGCGGAGGGTATGCGATGCTCTCGATCATTGAGAACATCTGCGTGGAAAAGAAAAACTGGATCACTCATGATGAGATGATGAATGTCACGGTTATTGCGGAGTCGACGCCGGGGCCGATTGCGATAAACTGCGCTACTTTTGTCGGATATAAAAAAGGTAATATCCCCGGAGCTGTTCTGGCAACATTAGGTGTGGTGTTACCTTCGTTTATCATAATCTTTGCTATATCTATGTTCCTCGAGGGATTTTTAGAGATCACGTGGGTCGCGCATGCTTTTCAGGGAATCAAGATTGCTGTAGGCATACTGATACTTGATGCTGCGCTTAAGATGATAAAGAAGATGCAGAAGAAACCCTTACAAACAGGAATTCTCACAGCCGCTTTTGCTGTGCTCATGTTTGTAAATATTCTGAAGATGCATCTGTCCTCCATAGTGATCATGTTGGCTTCGGCGTTTGTAAGCCTGGCCTTCTTTCAAATTGATAAATTCAGGAGGAGGGACAGGGATGATCTATCTTGATCTTTTGATTGGATTTCTGGAAGTCGGACTATTCTCCTTTGGAGGCGCGTATGCAGCAATTCCGCTCATCAGAGATGTAGTGCTGGCCCATGGCTGGATGGATGATGAGATGATCTCATACATGATAGCTGTCAGCGAGAGTACGCCCGGCCCCGTCATGGTGAATCTGGCTACATATATCGGAAGCAACAAAGGCGGGCTCTTGGGTGCTGTGATCGCAACAACAGCGGTCGTGCTTCCGGCGTTCTTTATCATACTGATCATAATGGGACTCGCGAAGAACCTTCTGAAAAACCCTTACGCACAGGCAATTCTTGCGGGACTTAAGTCCTGCGTTATTGGTGTCATTCTGGCGACAGGAGCGTATATGATTCTTGTCAACTGCGGTTTTACGAATGAGAACGGTATCGATGTAACAGCGACTCTCATAACCTGTGGTCTTGCGATTGTATATTATGGCATGAGAAGAGTAAGGAAAAACGGCATATCACCCATTGCACTCATATGCATCGCAGCAGTAGTAGGAGTGGTTGTTTATGGAATTTAACGACAGACTTCGGGTGAGACAGCAATGATATTCCAGAAACCCACTGACTCTCTTATCGGCTGTTCTCATCAATACTCACTGCCACAAACAGGTCGCGAAACTCATTTCTGCCGGGAACCCAGGCTTTCTCATAGATATGAGTGAAATGATTTTTAACGGTCTGCTCCGAAATCCCAAACATAAATGCTATCCTTCTGTTTGAAAATCCGGACACCTTTAAAAAGCCCAGTTCCAGTTCGCGTTTTGTAAGGCCAAACTTCCGGGCGACTTTTAGATATTGTTCTTTTGTAATCTCAGGTTTTGTCATTCCCCAAGGTCCATTTCTTCATTCATCTTTCGTTCTGCATTAAGTCTTAAGGGCAAAAGCAGAAACTCAATAATAACTGCATAAAATCCGGAAAGAAAACACACTGCCAGATTAGGCCCTATGGTAGATGGGTCATCCAGCCTTCCCATCAACAGCACGCCGGAAATAATGATTGCAAAGAGCGCAGCGTATATGGTAAGTTTCTGAGCTGCGCCCACAGCTTCAATTATGTTTTTTAGCTGAAAAAGAGTGTACGGCTTTATCCCCACTGAAAAAGCTTTGATAAAATCCTTCCAGGCACCCATGATCAACAGCCCCGGAAAAAAGACCAGTGCTATCAGCAAAAATGAAGGTAAATCCAAAAACCATGCGACAGAGGAAAATCCCCAGCCTCCGGCAAGGATGGTAAATAAGAATATTACTAAGAACAGTATAAGCTCCCCGAGCAAAACGAACCTGATGTTTTTCATGGCAATCTCCTTTCGGCTCAATATTCACTGTATCTATATTGACTGTAGCACATATGGATCCGGCGTTATATAGTACCTTTTTTAGGAGTCAGTGGGCGTTCAGCTTTGAGTCAGTGGGCCGCTCAGCTTTGAGTCAATGGGGACGTTACAGTTTGACTCACTTTGGAAAAGCGAGTCAAACTGTAACGTCCCCATTGACTCAAAGCTGAACGGCCCACTGACTCCCCACATCTCATTATTTAATATGGATTTGGTAATTTTTTATTGATTCATGCGATAAGCTCTAATTACAATAGAAATATGAATAATTTCCAAATGTAAAGACACTCAATGAAAGAGCCAGAGACTATGTATATACGGAAAAAAATAACGCTTGAAGAATTATTAAAAGACATGCAGGATCAGCCATATAACGATCAGTACGTACATATTGTTAAAATGATCGAATCCGGGGCGCTGGAGCCGATAAAGGCTTCGCCGCTCAATGGAAAGAACCCGCCTCTTAAAACGAGATATTATCAGATAGAAGAGGATAAAGATTATTCTGAACTTCTTGATGAGCTCAAATTTAGTATCAGCAGCAAAATAAATATCGATTACTATTTGAGTCATCCCGGAGTTTATGATGAAGAAAAAGAATATGTCAGGGCGCTCAGCAGATATCTGAATAAACTTAAAGTGCAGTCAGGCGGGGAACAGGCTGTATCATTAAATGAAAGAAGCTTTGAGATTTGGGGGAGAGAGAAATTCCTGCAGAGAGAGAATGGGACGACCATACTGAAGCACTGCAAAATCTCAGTCAATGATCTGAATATCTATAAAACATCAGAACCGGTTTCTTATTATAGTCACAATAAAGTAACACCACAGAATTTAATTATCATTGAGAATAAAGATACTTTTTTCAGCATGAGGAAGTATCTTATTGAAGGTGGAACTGATATATTAGGAATCAGTGCAGGAACTCTTATATATGGCGCCGGCAAGGGTGTGATCAGAAGCTTTGAAGATTATGAAACAAGTGTTGAACCATATATGACTGACAGTGCCAACACTTTTTTATATTTTGGAGACCTGGATTACGAAGGAATAGGTATATATGAGAGGCTCGCTGAGAGTATGCGGGATAGGATATCCATAGTGCCGTTTGTAAGTGCCTATTGCAGAATGCTGGAGAAAGCATCGGAGCGGGGAATTAACTTTTTACCTGATACAAAGGAAGGCCAAAATAAGGCGGTTTCCGGCATTTTCTACTCTTTTTTCAACTCAGACATGGTGGCAGAGATGAAATCGATACTTGAAAGTGATAAATACATACCTCAGGAAATACTGAATATTTCAGATTTCCGGATAACTTAATGATGAGGCTTGGGCTAACTAACTGTCCTGGCTGATGGGACAAAAGATAATGAAAGAACTGGATTATAAAAATGAAATATGATTTTTTGACAGGCTATGACGAGCGAATGAAAAACGTAGGCAGATACGCTGCTCTGATCTCGGCAAGCATGCAGAAACAGATTTGGAAGAACTACGGTTTTAATTCTGTAGACGAGCAGATGAATGTCCTATTTGCAATTCTGTTATATATAATGGAACAGTCATTGAAGGATGAGATATGTACCATCGACGATATGGCTGTTTTTTTGGATGAAATAAACTCCCGAAGTTTTCACAAAAAAATGAGTTTTGAAGATGTAAGAGATCTTACTGATTACATTGTTAATGTCATCCTGTCCAACGAGGGCAGGGAGATCACTTTTGAGTGCATGGATTTTGAAAAAAGCACATATAAAACGGTGCCTGTCAGCTATATCGCCAATAAGGTCAAATACAACGAGACGGGAAACAAGCGCATATCCTATTATTTGACCAATGATGGATACAACCTGGTACTGTCTACGCTTGAAGTTGAAAATAATCTTAAACTTACGGTTCAGGAGATGATATTCAGGCTGCATCTGGAAAAACAGAGCTATGACAAGGCAGCAAAGGATATCCGTGAAATATTCAATCGCATCAGGATGCAGATACAGCGCATCATGGATGATATGACGAGGATAAGGCGCAATGCGCTGAGTTTTTCAGTGGCGGATTATGATGATATTGCGCAGACCAATCTTGAGATGATCAAATCTACAAGAACTCAGTTCCGGGAGTACGAAGCTATAGTGAAAAGCAGGATAGCTGAGTTTGAAGATTTGAACATAAGCGGACAAAAGCTGGAAGCGGATGAAGAAAAGCGACTTGAATACTTAAGAACTATTCAGGAATATCTGAAAAGGTCGATTGATGAGCACCAGAAAATACTGAATCTTCATTTTGACCTTAAGTCTTTATATGATAAGGAGCTTGAGGCGCTGTCACAGATGTCCTATATCAAGAGGTTCTCGCTCAGAAATGAAGTCTATGACAGGATCCTGGATAATCCCGAGAGACTTGAGAGGTTAGATGAATTTCTAAAGCCTTTGTTCATTGCAGATCCACATAAGATATACAATCCTTTGACTTCAATGGAACCCCAGATTCTTCAGAAAGAGATAGAGGAAAACGATGAGGAGCTTATGGACTTTGGAGATCCTGAGTGGCTTTTGAGGGAGAGAGAAAAGAAACTTGAAAAGCTCAGAAGGTACAGGAAATGCCTGGAATATATCTTTAACAGTGCTCTTGAAAACGGTGAGGTAACCCTTAAAAGGCTCCATAAAAGAGTGGGAGAGTACCCGGGAGAAAAAGGGATACTTCTTCCCTCTGTATCTGTTTTTAAGGAAGTTATGGTGGAACTTTTAAAGGCAGCACACATCGACATTCGGGCGCTTAAGGAAGAAAAAGAGAACTTTTTTGTGGACAGTAATCTTGATTTTCAGGTAAATGAAATGCTGCTTGATATATGTAAGGAAACAGGGACAGAGGTTAGAGCTGTCGATATTTTCAAGGTGGATGATAAGTCTGTTCTTGTATTTGAAGATATCGATGATGAAGGGATGATGAAAACCATCAAATGCTCCAACGTGCTTATCAGAGTTGTCAGGTAAAAAAGCTGTAAATAAGGAGTTTATATATGAGCTATGAAATGGAAGAAATAAGGCAGTCTCAGGAGATTTTTTACTATCTTCTCAAAAACCACAAGCTGACGGAACAGGGGAATGAGCTATATTATAAGCTCTACACCGAAAATGAAAAGGTTCAGATACTGGTGAAACAGCAGGCAGTGGCAGCAGAGAGTACAGTAGAAGGTTACGGAAGTGTTATTTACCTGATTCCTGACAGTGACAATAATTATCTTGGCTACTCCAAGGCGATGCTAAAGGCAAGGTTGTGTAAGTCGGGTGGAACGGATAAGGACTATTATCTGGCGCAATTTACGATATTGACGATACTCATGATGTTCTATGACGGACAGGGCGTTACCAGCAAGACGAGAGACTATATAAGAGTAGGTGAGCTTCAGAACGAAGTGGCAGAAAGCCTTAAAAACGGAGTTCAAAGATATGATGAAAACCAGCAGGAACTGGTGGGAATAGCTTATGGTGATATGCAAAGTGCGTATGAGGCGCTCAAATCCGTCGCCGGGTCAAGGGCAAAGACTACAAAGGAAGGCTTTTTGGCTGGGATTCTCATATTTTTGCAGGAGCAGGGCCTTGTGGAATACATTGAGAGCGATGACATGATCAAGACAACCAAAAAGCTCGACAATTTCATGGATTTTAATCTGCTTAACAGAAATAATTTTTTCAGGATAAAGAGTATAGTGGAGGACGCAAAGCTTGAGCAGGATTAATGCTATCAGGATTATAAATCTTAACTACAATAACAATACAATAAAGATCAGCGATGAGCTGTTTGAGCTTGGCGGCAGAAACACTCTCATGTCACTTGCAAACGGAGGCGGAAAAACTGTTCTTATACAGGTGATATCTGCACTGTTCATGCATGGGAGAAAGCGTGATACCACAGACAGGCCTTTTGCCGGTTTTTTTCTCAGCAGCAAGCCAACCTTTATCATGGTGGAATGGCAGCTTGATTATGGTGCAGGTTATGTCCTGACCGGTATGATGGTCAGGAAAAATCAGAATATAAGCGAGGAAAATGCAAATCCTCTTGATATCATAAATTTTGTTTCCGAGTACCGCTTTGCATGCAATCTGGATATAAAGTCGATTCCGGTTACCGAGAAGAATAATAATGAAGTTGTGCTGAAAAGCTATGGAACCTGCAAGCAATTGTTTGATAGCTTCAAGAGGGACAGGGAGGCCGGATTCAGATATTATGATATGAATAGTCAGGGGCAGTCCAGGCAATATTTTGATAAGCTGCTGGAATACCAGATTGATTCAAGAGAGTGGGAGAATATCATCAGAAAGATCAATCTCGATGAGTCAGGACTGTCCAAATTCTTTGAGGATTGCAAGGATGAGAGAGGGCTCATAGAGAAGTGGTTTCTGGATGCTGTAGAGAACAAGCTGTGCAAGGATAAACCAAGGATCAGGGAATTCCAGAATATATTCGAGAAATATATCCTCCAGTACAAGAATAACGAGAACAAGATAAAAACCAGAGATGCAGTGGCTGAGCTTATAGAAAAACTGAATGCTGCAGAATTGTCGGTAGCAGAGTATTATGGGAAAACTCAGGAAAGGAAAGAAAAAGAGAGCGGGATATCTTTTTTCCTAAATGAGCTTAAACGACTGGCATCCGAGAGAAGCTTAAGGTGCAGTGAAAGTGAGGAAGGGCTTTCGGCGCGTGAGGCAGAGCTTGAAAGGCTTCTCTATGAAAAGATATCCGCAGAGCTGTATAAGATACTGGATATGATAGAGGAAAATGATAAGGACATCGCGTTCTTGGGTAACGAAAAATCAAGTATTGAAAGGAATGCAGAAAAAATAAGACAGGCCATTAATAAGCTCAGACTGTCGCATTTAAGGGAGGAAGCTGACTCTTTGCATGAAGAGGTTGAGCTTTGCAGAAGCAGGCGCGACCTTGTCCTTCAGGAAAACATAGATCTTCTTCCTGAGAGAAAGCGCATAGGCAGCAGCCTGAAGGCGTATTACTCGGAAATCCATAACAGATATGATGGCGATATAAAAAAGCTGGATGAAGAAATCCTTAAATATAAATCCGAAAGGCAGAGTCTTAGGAGTGAGCGCGAAGAAATTGCTATAGCCAAGGACGCCGTCAACATAGAAGAAGGACGCCTGATCTCAAAGAAGGGCGAATTTGACAAGATAGAGAGCAGATTCAATAAAAACTATTCGGAAGACTGGCATAGGAATATTCTGGGCTTTTATGAAGACGGGCAGCTGGACATAGCGGGGGAAAAGTTACGAAAGGATATTGGTGAAAAAGACAAGGCGCTAAAACTCCTGACTGAGAATAAGGACAAGCTCCTGACGGAAGAATACGCAGGAGAAAGACGCCTTCAGGATCTTCATGTTGAGAAGCAGAAGCTAAGCAGCAGAGTAGAGGTTGTTGAGCAGAAGCTAAAAGAAGCAGAGGCTGAGCTTAGTGAAAGGAAGAATATATTAAGGCTTCTGGAAGAACCAACGGAACATGTCTTTGACACGGACTATATCAGAGACAGGATAGATCGAAGACTTAAAGATATAGACATTGACAGAGCTAAGCTGATAGGCATTCAGCACGAGAAGAGAGAGCAGATTGACAGACTCTTTGGCGGTCACATGGCAAAGCTCCCGGAGAAATTAAAGGAACTGCTGGAGGAAAATGGGGTCACCTATGTCGATGGACTTGATTGGCTGAGAAAACAGGAAATATCAGATGATGAAAAAGCTGATAAGGTATCTGCGAATCCTTTTTTACCCTATTCAATCATCATATCAGAAAGAGATCTGGAGAAGCTGGAGACTCTTAATGCGGATGTATATTCTGTCGACCCGATTGCCATTGTCACCAGGGAGAACCTTTCGAGAAAAGCAGATAAGGAATCCGACGCCATATACAGGATAGGTGATGCGGCTTTCTATGTCCTTTTTGACAAAATGCTTCTTAGCGAAAAGGGGCTTGAAAAAGAGCTTTCCGCCATGAGGCATGCACTCTCTATAATTGATGAGAGAATAGCTGTCAGAAATGATGAGTATGATAAGTATTCTGAATACAGATCTGTCGTGATGCGGCATGAGGTCACGGGAAAGGGTTATGAGGAATTAAAGAAAGAGACTAAGACTGCTGCGGTACGACTTGACGAGATACAAAAAGCCATAACTGATGAGATGAAGAATCAGGCTGAATACAGGGAAAATATAAGGACCATAGACAGCAGACTCTCCGATGCAAGAGTTGAATTTCAGAGTGCAGAGAGAAAGCTTAAGGCCTTTGAGGAATTTATCCTGGATTATGAAAACTATAAAAAAGTCCTGAGAACAATAGCTGATAACAAGAGGAAAAAAGAGGAGCTCCAGAACAGAATTGCTGTCAACAACAAGAGGTTTGAAATAGTGGATGAAAGCCTCGACAGCGCAAAAATTGCCAGGGAAGACAAGAAACGCACTCTTGAAGAAAACGATGAGAGACTCCGGAAGTTTAGCGAGTTTGAAGATGGCTCGGAGATGATATCCGAGGATGAAGCAAGAGGGCTGTACGCCAGATTTGAGGTGATCACAAAAGGAGTATCCGATAAGCTGGAGGACGTGGAACAGAGCCTTGCCAAAGCCTCAAAGCAGTACGAATCCAAGAACAAAGAATTGCAGCGTATGTTCAAAAAATACAATCTTGTTCCGGAAAGCATAGAGGAGGTTATCTACAGCATAGAAGAGGAGAAGCATCAGGAAGACCTTCTTGAAAGGCGAGAAGCGGAGCTTGAGCTTAAAAAGGATGCAATCAGGAAAATTGAGATGGCAAATGCTGCTCTTTCTTCTGATGAAAAGCATAAACGAAGGGAACTGTCGGAGGTGTGCCACACTCAGGAAACTATGGACAGGTCGGAGATATCCACGATTGACATAGGGACCGCTATAGCAAGAAAGCGAGAAGAGATAAGCGGAATAAAGGATGAATTGTCTGCATGGAAGAAGAAAAGGGAAGAGTGCAGTATAATATATGATTCCATGGCTGAGTACAGCGATTATACTTATCCCGAGGATTACATCGCAGGATATTCATTTGAAATAGACATTCCCGTGGATGAGCTCAACAATACCAAGAAGACACTGCTGAGAGAAAATAATCAGGCCGCCCTGGCAGAGCAGAAAGCTCGCAGGGCTCTTGAAATATTGCTTGATGATATAGCAAGAGACAAGCGGTTTGAGGAGGATATTTATCAAAAGCAGATTGCAGGAATGAGGGCTCATACTGATGATGCGGCTATAGTATTAAAGCAGGTTCAGGTTGTGCTGCAGACCCAGCATATGCAGCTGGATAAGCTCACAGCAGATCTTTCTCATGCAGAAAAAGAGAAAGAGGGACTCATTAGTGTAATCATGGATTATGTGCGGGATGTGCATAATGAGATGGATAAGATTGACTCGAATTCATCCATTACAATAGGTGAGAGATCAGTCAAAATGCTGAAGATAGAGATTCCATCCTGGGAAGAAAATGCAGATATCTACAGACAACGCATAGAAGATATGGTCTACGAAATCACCATGAAGGGCATGGCTGTTCTTGAGCAGAACAGGGCTTTATCGGAGCTCCTTGGCCTGTATGTCACCACAAAATATATATATGACACTGTGGTAGGAATAACAAATATTCAGGTAAAACTCTACAAGCTGGAACAGCAAAAGGGCAGACAGATAGCCTGGAGTGAAGTTGCCAAAAACTCAGGTGGAGAGGGGTTTGTATCAGCATTCGTAATAGTTGCGGCTCTTCTTTACTACATGCGAAAGGATGATCTTGACTTGTTTGCTGATAAAAATGAGTCAAAAGTGCTTATTATGGATAATCCCTTTGCAAAAGCACAGTCAGATCATCTGTTGATTCCGATGATGGACATTGCAGCAAAAGCCAATGTCCAGATAATAGCGCTGACAGGAATCGGCGGAGAATCGATATACAACAGGTTTGACAACATATATGTGCTTGGACTTGTATCTTCAAATCTGCGCGTAGGCATGCAGTACCTTAAGAGTGAGCATGTAAAAGGGTCTTATGAGAGGACCATGCTTTCATCCAGAATAGAAGTGCTTGGGCAGCAGGAGCTGATTTTTTAAGGGAGTCAGTGGGCCGTTCAGCTTTGAGTCAATGGGGACGTTACAGTTTGACTCACTTTGGAAAAGCGAGTCAAACTGTAACGTCCCCATTGACTCACTCAAACTGTAACGGTCTCACTTACAAAAGGAGAAATTATGGACAATAGCATTTTTTCAAAACCAGTAAACATTAAGGACGTAGAAATTACCGACGAGTTTTGGGGACGGGAGCAGGAGCTTGTACGAAAAGAAGTAATTCCCTATCAGTGGAATGCTCTGAATGACAAGGTTCCCGGGGCAGCGCCAAGCTACTGCATGAGGAATTTTAAAGTGGCGGCAAGGCTGATGCGCCAAAAGAAAGAAAATAAGCAGTTCATTGAACCTAAATATACATTCAGGGGATTCAATGCTCTCCCGGAAGAAGGAAAGGCTCCGGAAGATGACAAGTTCTATGGCTTTGTATTTCAGGACAGTGATTTTTCAAAATGGATCGAGGCTGTAGGATACAGCCTTGCGGTGCATCCTGACAGTGATCTTGAGAAGACCGCAGATGAGGCGATCGATATAGTGTGCGCTGCTCAGGCAGAGAATGGCTACCTGGACACATATTATATCATCGGCGGAATGGACAGGATCTTTACAAATTTGCAGGACCATCATGAACTGTACTGTTTTGGCCACCTGCTTGAGGGGGCAATCTCATATTATCAGGCAACGGGGAAGGATAAGCTTCTTTTGGCTGCAAGAAAATATGCGGATTTCATTGCCTCTAAATTTGGTCCTGAAGATGGGAAGATCCATGGATATCCGGGGCACGAGATCGCGGAGATGGCTCTTTGCAAACTCTATGAGCTGACGGAAGACCAAAGGTATATTGAGCTGGCTAAATATTTCATTGATGAGAGAGGCAAGCAGCCCTATATATTTGATGAGCAGGCAAAAGAAAGAGCTCAGCATACGGGAGATACATTTGCCCCGAACAACGATGCAAACAGGTACAGATACTACCAGGCGCATATTCCTGTGCGTGAACAGAAAGAGGCTGTCGGACATGCGGTAAGAGCGGTATATCTTTACAGCGGCATGGCAGATGTTGCCAGGCTTACAGGTGACGATGAGCTGCACAGTGCCTGCGAACGCATATGGGATAATATAGTAGGAAAAAAGCTTTATATTACCGGCGGAATAGGAGCTACGCATCTTGGGGAGGCATTTTCCCACGACTATGACCTTCCAAATGACCTTGCCTATTCTGAGAGCTGTGCTGCAATAGGACTTGTCTTTTTCGCAAGAAGGATGCTGGAAACTGCTCCCAAAAGAGTATATGCGGATGTTATGGAAATGGCGCTTTATAACACGGTTCTGGCAGGAATGGCGCTGGATGGAAAGAGCTTTTTCTATGTAAATCCGCTGGAAGTAGCGCCCGAAGACTGCAGGCAGGACGAAAGAAAGCAGCACGTCAAGAGCGTGCGTCAAAAATGGTTTGGATGCGCATGCTGTCCTCCAAATATTGCAAGGCTGGTGGCATCTGTAGGGAGCTATGCATTTACGGTCAGTGAGGACTGCCTTTATACACATCTTTATATAGGAAGCAATGTAAAGGCCGCTTTTGGGAAAAGAGATGTCGAATTTGAAATGGAAAGCGGATTTCCATGGAAAGGCAGCGCCAAAATGCGCATAAAACCAAAGAGCTCAGGAAGTCCTTTCTCTGTGGCATTAAGAATTCCGGGATGGTGCGGCGAGAAGTATGAGCTGCGCATAAATGGAAAAGAGCTGCCACCACAGGGAACAGAGAGCATCAGTATGAATGAAAGGGACGGATATCTGTACATTACGTCAGACTGGAATGAAGCAGCTGAGATAAGTATTGATTTTGAAACAAGGATCCGGGCAATTGCCTCAAACCCTTTGGTTAAGGAGAATACAGGCAAAGTAGCATTCACAAAAGGTCCCATCACTTATTGCATGGAAGAAGCTGACAATGGCGGCGATCTATGGGATATATCCGTTTTGCCGGGGAATCCCGAACTTTTCATGGAAGAGGAAGGGGAAATAAATGGTGTTCCGGTATCATTTATCAGAGTCCCAGCGGCTCGGATAAAAGGGCAGGACAATAGTTCTTTATACATGGATTACAAAGAACCTGACGTTGAAATGATAAATGTAAGACTGGTTCCATATTTCGCATGGGCAAACCGCGGGGAAGGACAGATGAGAGTCTGGATTCCGGTGCTTCGATAGAGTCATTGGGGGCGTTACAGTTTGAATGAGTCATTGGGGACGTTACAGTTCGAGTGAGTCAATGGGCCGTCACAGTTCGAGTGAGTCAATGGGGACGTTACAGTTTGACTCACTTTGGAAAAGCGAGTCAAACTGTAACGTCCCCATTGACTCACTCGAACTGTGACGGCCCACTGACTCACTCAAACTGTAACGTCCCCAGTGCCTCACCCAGTGCCTCCCATTCTGAAGGATTGAGGTGTCATTCCCGTAGTTTCCCGAAAAACTTTACAAAAATAACTGGAAGAGCTGAAGCCACAGGCTTCAGCTATTTTTTGCATGCAGGCATCCTGAGATGACATGAGCAGGACTTTTGCGTGATGAATCCTTACACGGCGCAGATACTTCATGACCGTCTCACCTGTGCTGGCCTTAAAAAAGCTGCATAAATACTCCGGCGTACGACTAAACTGCTTTGACAGATCGTCCATTGAAATGTCCTCGGAAAAGTGGTCTTCCAAATAGAGGATCATCTCACGGCCAAGATCGGTGTTTTCTGTTAAGCGGCTGTCCGGAAGACGGGTCATACTCTCAGCAAGATCTAGAAGGAGAGCATATAACACCTTGGAGCATTCGGTACGGCAACCAGGTTTTCTCTGCTTCATCAGCTCCTCAAGAGCATTTGTGTGGCGTAAAAACTGATCCGGAGATGAGAGACTGTAAATTCCTGAACGGGTCATCCCCAGAGTAAAAAGAAGTTCCTTGCATAGTCCGCCGTCGAAACAAAGAAAGTGCACAATCCATTCACCCTCTACACTATGATAGCGATGTGCTTCATCGGGATAAAGAAGAACGATCTGGCCGGGCTGCAAAAGTCCAAGACTGTTATCCAGATAAAATTTGCCGCTGCCGGAAACACAGTACAAAATCTGCCAGAGGGGAAAACCATTAGGCCGGTCAAGCTCTTCCTGCCTGTGGTCAATGCCCAGACTGCGAAAAATGAGTGGGATTTTCTGATATTGGCGCTTGTTGATATTGAGAGAGTAGTACATTTTGCCACCTCCCGGACATATATTAATAATTTTATATGTATATTAGGATATTAATATAGTTATTCTATTTGTGTCAATGTACAATATTTATAAAAGAAAAAGCTGAGAAGCTCACATTCATTGTCAGAAAGGAGCATTATACATGAGCATTCCCGTTGTTAAACGAGACGAAAAATACATTGCAACCCTTTACGTGAATGATCGGCCTTTTTTCATGAGAAGCGGAGAGATCCACAACTCAAGCGCGTCGGACCTTGCTTATATGCAGGAGAAGATCTGGCCGGCTCTGCGGGGGTTGAACATGAATTCCGTCATTGTTCCCATTTACTGGGAACTGATCGAACCGGAAGACGGCTGCTTCGACTTTACCACCGTGGACGGCCTCATAAGCCAGGCCCGCCAGGAAAACATGAAGCTATGTTTCCTCTGGTTTGGACTTTGGAAAAATGCTGAATCCATGTACGTTCCCGCCTGGATGAAGAAGGACAGCGAAACCTACTTCAGGGCTGAAAAGCGCAATGGTGACAGGATGACAACAATATCGCCTCTGTGCACTGCGGCAGTGGAACGAGACCGCCTGGCATTCACGGCTGTTATGGAACGGATCCGCTCGCTGGATGAGACGGAAAATACAGTCATCGTGATGCAGGTGGAAAATGAAATCGGCTTGCTGGGCACAGACCGTGACTACAGCGCCGCTGCAGAAAAGGCTTTCTTTTCACCGGTGCCGTCACAGCTTGCAGATTCCATCGGACGTAAGGGTAACTGGGAAGAGGTGTTTGGCGAAGATGCAGGAGAGTGCTTTATGGCATGGCACTTCGCATCGGCTGTAGAAACCATCGCATCCTCCGGAAAAAAGGCCTATGACCTGCCCTGCTACGCAAATGCATGGCTGAGGCAAAGCCCGTGGTATCCCGGTTCTTATCCGTCAGGTGGTCCTGTTACTACGGTTCATAATATCTGGCGCATCGCAGCTCCGTCGCTGTTCACTTTTGGCCCTGACGTTTACGTGCCGTACTGCGCAGATGTAATGGATGAATACACGACACCGGACAACTCTCTTTTCATACCGGAGATCCGTAAAGATGCAGTGGCATCATCCTATGCACTCTATGCATTTGGGGCAAAGAACGCCATTTGTTTTTCACCCTTTGGAATCGAGGATCTGAACCTGGATCCCGACCAGGTGGACAGACCGCCCATGGAGGTTATGATCGCCCTGAATATCGATCCTTCCGCTTTCGATATCACAGGAAGCCGGGACTGTCTTTCAGCGACTTATGGTCTGTTAAAGGAATTTGAGCCAATTTATCTTAAGTATCGTGGCAGCAGTCATCTGCAGGCCTGTGTACGTCACGGTGAGACGGATTACAGTGCATTTCTTCGCTTCGAAGATTATGACCTGTCCGTTTCCTATGGACCGCGCCAGTCCGGAAAACCTCTTGGTGCATGTCTGGCTGTGGAGCTGGAAGACGGCCGTTTCCTTCTTATGGGACTTAATTGTTCAGTAAGGTTTAGCGTTAAGCCCGGAAACAGGAAGCAGATGGACATCCTGACGCTGGAGGAAGGTGCGCTGCAGGATGGAAAATGGCTGAAAAAACGTGTCATGAACGGCGACGAAAAAATGAGCCTGAGATTTGGAGACCTTCCACAGGCGATGATGGTTACACTTTACCAATTCTGAGACAACATTCAGTAATTAGAAAAGAGCAGGAAAAATTAAATTTTCATTTGAAACAGGAGGATTCTTTCTATGGAAAATACAAAAACATCGGTAGAAAAGGCGAGCCCGCAGCTCCTTGGTGGATATGCGCTCGGTGAGATAGGCTGCCAGATGAGCTGGTATATGATCAACAATTATCTGAACATCTTCTACACTGATGTAGTAGGTTTGACAGGTGCTGCTATCTCTGCAATCGTGCTGATCGCACGAATCTGGGATGCGATCAATGATACTATGATGGGACAGATCGCAGACAAGACCAACACCCGCTGGGGCAGATTCCGCCCTTATCTGTTGTTTGCACCGCCCGTACTTGCAATCTTTAATATACTGACTTTCACTGTTTTCCCGGTTCAGGGACTTGCGAAGATCATATTGTGCGGCGTTTGCTATATAGGCGCAGGAATGGCATACACTGCCTGCTCCATTGCCTATCAGGCTCTGCTGAATGTTATTGCCATTGATTCAAGAGTGCGTCAGCTTCTTGCAACAGCAAGAAGTACCGGAGCTTCCATCATTGGAATCATCCTTTCCATGGTGGCAATGCCCATGATCCTTCATTTCAGCTCAGCAGTGAATGAGAGCGGAGAGCCAATGGCAGACGGCCACGGATATTTCGTCGCTACCGTTATCTTCTCTCTGATACTGATCCCCATTTTCTGGGCCTGTGCTGCAATATGTAAGGAAACCTACACAGACAAGCTCCACGGCAGCGCTCCAAAGCAGAAGGAATCCTTCCTGGGTAACCTTAAATCTCTGGCTCAGAACGATCAGCTGCTGATGGTGGTTATTGCTACAGTTATCGGTACTATCTGCGTTACAGGACGTTACGGCATCCTTGTATATCACGTAATCTATGTCGTAGGTGGCCCTCAGTACATCGCAACCATGTTCACTGCAATGACCGTTGGACAGCTTGTAGGAACACTTACAGTTCCAATGGGAACCAAGATATTCGGAAAGCGCAATTATATGGTCATCATGAATATCATCATGGCCGGCGGCTTTGTTGCACTGTTCCTGAATCCCACCAACAACCCGGTTTACCTGATCGGAGCATCCTTTATCGGATCTCTTGGATTTGGAGCACCCGCAATCTGCTACGGCATGGTTGGCGACTCTCTCGAGTACGGCGACTGGAAGCTTGGAAAACGTCAGGAAGGACTTGCAGCATCCATGCTGAGCTTTGGTGTTAAGCTGGCTACAGCAATATGCGCTCCCGTAGTACTTCTTCTTGAAGCAGTTGGCTATGTTCCCAACGCACAGCAGACTCCATCAACACAGATGGGCATCAACTTCATGGTTAACATGCTGCCTGCGATCCTTGCGCTCGTTTCCTGCATCCCGCTTATCTGGTACAAGCTTTCAGATAAGCGCGTGTCTGAGATCAGAGCTGATCTTGAAGCCGGAAAGCACGCATGGGACAAGTGATTGAGGTAAGAACCTGCTCTTTTGCATAGATAAGGTAAAGAATCTCCCGGTCATCGGCCTTAGCCGACAGCCGGGAGTATTTTTTAAATTTGTTTAATACATAAAACCAAAAATGTCTGATACAATGTTATCAGAGGTATCAGATATGAGAATTATCAGCGGAGTAAAAACAATAGCTGGCTTATTGAAAGAACTGTGGTCAATGAGTCCAAGTGAAAGGTCTGATTTTTTCAAGGATAAATGCGAATACTATCAGGGTATTGTTGAGCTTAGCCTTATAGTGGCATGCCTTACCACAATATGTTTTATTTATTCGGATTACATGATCAACGGATCCGTTTTCCCGACGCTCATTCCAAGGTTGTCCATCCTTGCGTTTATTGCCGTTTTTTTTATTGTCACCAGTAAAACAGATAATCCCCGGGTGATGGTTATCATGGACTTTTTCCTTGGCCATGGGATGGTCATTGCGGCAAGCTGGACAGCCTACAATCTGATTGACAACAGCAACTCGATTACAGGGATCATCATTGTAAATCTTCTCTGGATCGTAATAGGATTTGTGTCAAGACCCATAGATAACATCATTAATGGGATTTTGTTTATAATCGAGATCGTCATCACAAATACTTTTAACCATTACACTAACTATGATCTGATCCTGTCGCTGGAGATCCCGTGTATTATCGGTCTTATGCTCGTCCATTACATCATGACCGCTTTCTACCTGGATCACTACAAAGTTACGCAGAAGCTAAAATTGTCTATGGTCACTGACCCTCTGACGATGGTCTATAACAGGCATCTTTTGGAAAAGATCCTTTCAGGAAATGCTTTAAAGTTTGAGTCGCCGGATGAAAGCATATCGGTGGTCATGTTAGATATTGATGACTTCAAGAAAGTCAATGATGAGAACGGCCATTATACCGGTGATCTGACTCTTTTTTACATCGGAAGAAAACTTGGCGGGGAGACGCATGACAATGATTATGTCATCCGCTACGGAGGCGAAGAATTCGTAATCATCCTAAGAAATTGTGACGTGGACAATGCCTTCGCCCGTATGGAGAAGTTCAGAATTGACATTGAGAATGCAAAAGACACACCGGTGCCG
>JAEEGF010264526.1_pt1 | contig 17867 bp, 13 predicted proteins | sample 9134171 | NCBI WGS metagenome assembly JAEEGF01 (sample SAMN16246542, study PRJNA631951) | gut metagenome | biome: gut microbiome; feature: rumen; material: AP-attached | host: Bos | place: Iran: Karaj | collected 2018-10 | reverse complement strand
AAATCAGTGGGTAAAAACGCTTCCTGCAGAATTATCTGAAGACATAGCGGCACTTTATAAAGAAATGGATGCACAAGAAACTAAGGAAGCTAAACTTTATAAATCACTAGATAAACTAGAAGCCTTGATTCAGCATAATGAATCGCCACTTGATACTTGGTCTGAAAATGAGTTTGAACTTAACAAGACTTACGCATTCGATACAGTAGCGTTTTCCTCTTGGCTTACAGAATTACGAGAGGTAATTTTAGAAGACACTATGAAAAAGATAGAATCGGGGAGTTAAACAACTTCACGTTTGTAGATTTATACTATCCATGCTTATTGTAACTGAAATTAAACGATTTATCTTTTATATATGAGGACAATAAATAATGAAGCAACAATTAAAGATATTATTTGTAACCATGTTATCCGTTTCATTGTTCACTGCATGTGATGGAAAAAAGGAAGATTTTTCAGATAGTATCCCAATCATTAATAGTTGCTCTTTTTATGGAAATAGCGACGGAAATGGTTCTTCTCAAATAATTCCATATTCCTCCACTCACAAGATGAAATATACATTAAATGATTGCTACAAAAGAAACGATTATTATGAAGCAGTTTTTCGCTCTTATGAAAACATTTTAGGATATAGTGAATATTATGAAATAGAGCAGGTAGATTATACTCTTGATGAATTGATGGAAAATAGAGTAGAACACTATCATTTCATTGTTATGGATGCAGAAGATCCTTGTTTGCCAAATATTAACAATGATTACAAAACGCTAGTCTTTGATGTTGAAACTGGAGATTATTGGGCTGGTACAAATATTCAGAGTTTAAATATTTATGGTAAATGCCAAAACAATGACTATAATGCTGACTCACAATTGATAAGTTACGTGGAAGGATACTGGGAATTTCCTAAATATGATAATTTCTACGAATATCTAGCATCAATGGATTGGTTAAAAGAAAGCGCAAACAACATTGATTAGTAATTCATTATAACGATACCAACTAGAATAAAGACATTGATAAATCGGAATTTTTAGAGGCAATGGCATGATTATTGAAACAGAACGCTTAGTTATTCGTACTATGTCAGAAGATGAGATGCATAGTTTAATTGAAAAACAGACAGATAAAGAGTTAATAAAAGCTTATAGTGAAATGTTGCAGGAATCTCTTGATCATCGTGATGCCTGGGAGTGGTATGCAGCATGGGCAATAGAGAAAAAAGCTGGAACGCACATTGGTGATTTGTGTTTTAAAGGTTTAAATGAAGATGGTTCTGTTGAGATTGGTTATGGAATCACAGAAGAAAATCAAGGAAAAGGATATGCGACAGAAGCGGTTGAGGCGGTTATTGTTTGGGCATTAGCACAACCGGGAGTTCGCCAAGTTGAAGCTGAAACAGAGCAGGATAATAAGAAATCACAAAGAGTACTTGAAAAGTGTGGCTTTTCGCCGTTGGGAATAATGGGTGAAGAAGGACCACGTTTCTACAAATCAGTTTGAAAAAAACTCAAATTTGTAAATTAGAAAGAAACCTAGGAGAGGGATATGCCAAAACACGCGCAGAAAAAGAAAGGGTTACTATCGTACATATTAATCGTCATCGGTGCATTGATGGCTAGCTTTTCCGTAGCACTGATTTTGTTGCCTAACGATGCCATCGACTATGGAACGGCAGGTGTGGCTATCATCATCAGCAAGCTGACGGGATTCCATCTGTCTCTATGCGTGTTGGCAGTATTCCTGCCATTTGTGATTGCAGGATACGTGGTTTTGGGCAGAAGCTTTACCGTGAAGGCGACCTTAGGGTCCTTGGTGTATACGGTTGGACTTGCCTTTTTTGAAAAAATTCCATTTGAACTGAATACGGAACATTTTCTGGCGGTGGCCTTCGGAGGTGCAATCCTTGGTGCCGGCCTGTCCCTCATTCTTCGCAATGGCGGATGTATCGATGGCTCTGAGATTTTGGCGAACATTGTGGTAAAAAAGCTTTCAGACAACACAGGCCACGACTATAGTATGACGCCGGTGCTTTTGCTTTTTAACGCGTTGGTGTATCTGACGGTCTTTGTTGTGATTGATGCCACGGCGGCGCTGTTAAGTCTGCTGGTATACGTTGTGGCAACCACCGTCATCGACCATTACACGGACCATTTCGAAGCAATCAAGCAGGTTACCATCATTACCCAGGATCCGGATGGCATCATTCGGGATATTCGTGAGAAGATGCACAAAACCTGCACCATCATGGAGTCCAGAGGGGCTATCGCCGGGGAGAATAATACGCTGATTTGTTATATCAGCTACTTTGAGCTTCCGATGATGAAGGAAATCATTTCCACCCACTCCGGAAGCTTTAGCACGGTTTCAACGATTGATGAGATTCTGCGATAGTGGTCCCTGGAAGACGGGGACAATGGTCCATAAGGAATGATATGCATAAAAAAGAATTATTGAAAAACAGAGGAATCGTGCTCCTCTTGGCAGTGCTATGTTGCCTGCTGTGGGGAAGTGCATTTCCGGTAATTAAAATTGGATATCAGTTGCTGGGGATTGCAGCTGCGGATGCAACGTCGCAGATTCTGTTTGCAGGAGTTCGATTCTTCCTTGCCGGAATTCTGGCAATTGTATTGGGAAGCATCTTGCAGAAGAAGTTCCTATTCCCGGCGAAAACATCCTGGGGCATGGTGACAGGTCTAAGCTTATTCCAGACGATTCTGCAATATTTATTTTTTTACCTGGGATTAGCACATGCTTCCGGCGTGAATGCATCGATTATCAATGGAGTGAATACCTTTTTTGCGATTCTGTTGGCAACACTGGCCAGAAAGCAGGAGCGTCTTACGGCCGGAAAGCTACTGGGATGCGTTCTTGGTACCGCAGGTGTTGTATTCGTAAGCATATCCGGCGGCAATGTGGGAGGCGGATTTGCCCTGAACGGTGAGGGATTCATTGTGATTGCCTCGATGTCTTATGCTGTTTCTTCGGTGTTGATGAAGGAGTATTCTTCCCATGAGAATCCGGTTACCCTGAGCGGCTACCAGTTCCTAGTGGGTGGCGCCGTCATGATGCTCATCGGCGGATTCGCAGGTGGCAACCTGGGCAGTATATCAGCACAAGGCCTGTTGCTTATCCTCTATCTGGCCCTGGTTTCATCCGTGGCGTATTCCATCTGGGGAGTTTTGTTGAAATATAATCCGGTATCTTCGGTTGCAATTTATGGGTTTACGACCCCGATTTTTGGAGCGATGCTCTCAGCCCTCCTTCTGGGCGAGTGGAGCAGCGTCACCATTCGTCATGTAATTGCGCTGGCACTGGTAAGTATTGGAATATATATCGTGAATCGAAAGTGAGGCGAGTGCATGGAAAAGCACAATTACACATATATTTTACGGTGCGCGGACGGCACTTACTACTGTGGGTGGACCAATGACTTAGAGAAGCGCCTAAAGGCCCACAACGAGGGCGCCGGGGCGAAGTACACCAAGGCTAGACGGCCGGTGGAGCTGATCTACCACGAGGCCTTCGAGACCAAGGAAGAGGCCATGCGCCGGGAATACGAGATTAAGCAGCTATCTCGCAGGCAGAAGGAAGCTCTGGTGCAGGGAAAGAAAAAATGACTCAGGAACCCCGTCCCGGGGAGTCACTTCCCCGGAGGGGGCTTTGGGTATATAATGGTAATAACCTATCAGTTGCGGTTGTTCTCTTTGGGGGGGAATATCATACATCAGATAGGAGAACATGATATGGGAAACGGCATTTCAACAGAGTACAACGAATTCCTGAAGACGAATCGTGGTGTGGTCAATCGGTATCTGAACCGTGCGCTGTGGTTCTTCGCATTCACAGGTCCGGCAATTGCCAGCGGAATCAAGGGAGGCATCTTCCATGATATTACGTACGCCACTTGCGTGGGAATTACGCTGATGGTGCTGATTATGGCATCCGTGCATCTGGTATTGCTGCGCACACAGCCAAGCTCCATCGTGACCGGAATCTTCGTGTTGACCGCGTTGGATTGCCTGCTTGTATATATGTCCCATGCCCATGTCAGTATCTATCTGACCTGGTTTTTGGTGCCACTTCTGAGCCTGCTCTATTGCGACAAGGGTATCTTTTTCTACTCATTCTTCTTGAATTATCTTTTGATGTTCGGGGTGACCTATGTGAATTCGTTCTACAGGGTGACGCTGCGGGCGGACTATGAGGAGGCAAAAGCACTATTTGCCGATGTGATGAGTGGATTTACCATTGAGAGCATTATCATGTTCATTAGTGCCTATGTGATTGGGAAGCTTACCATCAATTACTTCAAGAGTCTGTTTCGACAGAACGAGAAGATTCGCATGCAGGATGCAGACATGCGGGAAAAGATGGGCATCTTAGAGTCTATGTCTGAGATTTATGAGAACGTGAATCTGATTGATTTCGTAAACAATACAGAGATGTCCCTGCGGGATAACGAATACACCAAGTATCCCATTGATTTGCAGTCCCAGACCCATAGCCGCATGAACCAGAAGCTGATGCGAACCGTCATGCCGGATCAGCTGGATGACTTCGAGGCTTATACGAATCTGAAGACGGTGCGTTCCCGCCTGTCCCAGAAGAAGGTCATCAGTGCGGACTTCATTGATGTCATCTCCGGATGGTTCCGGGCCCAGTACATTACGGTGGATTCCACACTAGACGGCATCCCCAACGTGGTAATCTATACCACCCGTAACGTGGATGAGGAAAAACAGAGAGAAGAGCATCTGATTCGCATCTCTATGACGGATGAGATGACAAGACTGTTTAACCGTCGTTGCTTCGACGAAGATTTGAAGGAGTTCCGCCGTGGAGAGTTGTCCAACGACTTTGTCCTGTTTGCCATAGATGTAAACGGGTTGAAGCGCGTGAATGATACCAAGGGACATGCAGCAGGTGACGAGCTGATTAAGGGTGCGGCAGACTGCCTGGCACTGTCTGTGGGCAACAAGGGCAAGGTATACCGTACCGGCGGCGATGAATTCATGGCAATTCTCCACACCGAGAATCCGGAGTATATTCGCCAGATGATTAAGAACAAAACAGAGAGCTGGCACGGCATCTTTTCTACGGAGTTAACCATGTCCATCGGATATGCAACCCACAAAGACCAGCCCAACGCGTCGGTGGATGACTTAGAGCATATCGCCGATGCCAAAATGTATGAAGATAAAGAAGCGTATTATAAAGAGAAAGGAATTGAGCGTAGACACGCGAAGTAAGGAGACAATACATGTTACTTGTACAGGCAATTTCGGACAATTTTATTAAGGACTTGGAGGATGGCGTACTGCGCCGCTGGTTAGAGGCAGAACTTCCGAAGGCATTGGGATTTTTCTGGACCATTGTGCTGGCTTTTGTGGTATACTTCATCGGTGCGAAAATCATCAAGGGACTGCGCAAGGGCTTACGGAAGTCCTTGGAGTTCAAGAAGACAGACATTGGTGTGGTGCATTTCGTTGACCAGGTGCTGAAGGTGGTGGGCTATGTTGTCCTGATCCTGATTATCCTGCATCTGTTCGGATTCGAGGCCACCAGCTTATCCGCAGCCATTGCATCGGTTGGTGTAACGGCCGGTCTTGCCTTCCAGGGATCCTTATCCAATTTTGCCGGTGGCGTGCTGATTCTGATTCTGCATCCTTTCCGCATTGGAGACTACATTGTGGAAGACACCCATAAGAACGAAGGAACCGTTATTGAGATTTCCATTTTTTATACCAAGTTAAAAACCTTGGATAACAAAATCGTGGTGATTCCAAACGGTATCTTAGCCAATTCATCCCTGACCAACATTACGGACCAGGACAAGCGGATGATTAACTTAATTGCATCAATCGGTTATAATGATGACATCGATGCAGCCAAGGCCGTGATTCAGAAGATTATCGATGAAGAGCCTGAGGTGATTCGTACCGAAGATATCAAGATATTTGTACAGGAGTTGGGGGCAAGTTCTGTAGACATCGGATTCCGTTTCTATGTTCCGATGAATGAGTACTGGAACGTGCGTTGGAGAACTCTTGAGAGAGTAAAAAAGGAATTTGATGCAGCAGGCATTACCATTCCTTTCCAGCAACTGGATGTACATATCAATCAATAGAATGGAGAACATTACATGAGAGAAATCCCAAGTAGTTATGAGCTGATCGGCAAGACCGGCTTAGGAGACTTGCACGCAGTGGGCTACGTATTGCGTCATCGCAAGAGTGGTGCCAACATTGCGTTAGTGGAGAACGACGACGACAACAAGGTATTCTACGTCGGATTCCGCACACCCCCGAAAGATTCTACCGGAGTTCCACATATCATTGAGCATTCCGTATTATGCGGCTCTAAGAAGTATCCCACCAAGGATCCTTTTGTAGAGTTGGTGAAGGGTTCCCTGAACACCTTCCTCAATGCCATGACCTATCCGGACAAGACCGTATATCCGGTGGCAAGTTGTAACGACAAGGATTTTGATAACTTAATTGATGTCTATATGGATGCAGTGTTGCATCCAAACATCTACGAGCGGGAAGAGATTTTCCGCCAGGAAGGCTGGCACTACGAGATGGAGAGCGAGGACGACGAGCTGACCATCAATGGTGTGGTATACAACGAGATGAAGGGTGCCTTCTCTTCACCGGACGATGTATTAAACCGCGAGATTATGAACTCTCTTTTCCCGGATACCCCATACGGCGTGGAGTCCGGCGGAGATCCGAAGAACATTCCGGACCTTACCTATGAGCAGTTCTTAGAATTCCATAAGACTTATTATCATCCATGCAATTCCTACATCTATTTGTACGGTAACATGGATTTTGTTGAGAAGTTGGAGTACTTAGACCGGGAATACCTGTCCAAGTACAGCCGCATCGATGTGGAATCTGAGATTCCGATGCAGAAGGCTTTTTCCAAACCGGCAGAGATTTATAAAAAATACCCAATCGCCTCCGATGACGACGGGGAGGACGGCACCTATCTGTCCTTAAACTACGTGGTAGGAGATGCATTGGATGCCGAGTTGTATCAGGCATTTGATATTGTAGATTATGCCCTTTTAAGTGCACCGGGTGCTCCGTTGCATCAGGCTCTGATTGATGCAGGCATCGGCAAAGATATCTTGGGCGGATATGATTCCGGAACCTTACAGCCGGTATTTTCCGTCATTGCTAAGGGTGCCAACGAATCCGATAAGGAACGTTTCTTAGAGATTATTCATACCACCTTGGAGCAGCAGGTGAAGAACGGCCTGGATAAGAAGGCACTTCTTGCCGGCATTAACAGTGCCCAGTTCCGTTACCGCGAGGGAGACTTCGGAAGCTTCCCGAAGGGATTGATTTACGGACTGCAGTGCTTAGACAGTTGGATTTACAACGACGCACAGCCATTCATGCACATGCATGCAACCGAGGTCTTAGACCGTTTGCGTGACAAGGTGGAGAGTGGATATTTCGAGGAGATTGTGGAGAAGTATCTTCTGAACAATACCCATGCGTCGATTGTTGTTGTGACTCCGGAGCAGGGATTAACCTCCAAGGAAGACGAGCAGCTGCGTCAGCGCTTGGCCCAGTACAAGGATACCCTCACCAAGTGGGAGATTGCAGACATTGTAGAAGGTACCAAGCATCTGAAGGAGTACCAGGAGACACCATCCACTCCGGAAGAGTTGGCCACCATTCCGATGCTGACCCGTGAGGACTTAAGCCGCAAGGTACGTCCTTACTACACCGATGAATATGAAATTGCAGATACCAAGGTGTTGCACCACAACATCAATACCAACGGCATTCATTATCTGAACCTGGTATTCGATATTGGCCACATCAGCGAGCAGGATTACAGCAAGTTGTCCTTCTTAGTACGCATCCTTGGACTGTTAGATACCGAGCAGTATGCCTATGCGGATTTTGCCAATGAGGTGAATCTCTACACCGGTGGCCTGTCCGTCAGCCAGCAGCTGTACAGCAAGTTAGAAGGCGGTTGGATCAATACCATCGAAGTCAGAGGCAAGTTCCTCTTCGATATGGCAGATAAGGCAATTCCGCTGATGGAGCAGATGGCCTTCCATACCACCTTTACCGATACCAAGCGTATTCATGAATTATTGAATCAGGAAATCTCCCGTATGCAGCAGCGCTTGCAGTCTGCCGGCAGTGCGGTAGCAGCCCTTCGTACCAGTTCTTACTTCTCCGAAGTGGCCCTGATCAATGAGATGTTTACCGGTATTGCATACTATGACTTTCTGAAGGATTTCGAGGAACATTTCGATGCACAGGTGGATTCCTTCCGAAGCGATGCGGCAAGACTGTTAAATGCCATCTTCCGCAAGGAGAACCTCCTGGTAAGTTCCATCGGACCGAAGGAGTCCTTAGAGCAGGTACGTACCTATCTTGCAGATATCTGCAACGAGCTCTTCGTAGGCGACTATGAGCGCACCACACCGGAGCTGGTACCGACCCGTAAAAACGAAGGTTTCATGACCGCCGGACAGGTACAGTTCGTAGCCCGTGCCGGTAACTTCAAGGAAGCCGGATACGATTACCACGGCGCTATGAAGATTCTGAAGGTCATCTTAAGCTACGACTATCTGTGGATTAATGTCCGCGTGAAGGGCGGCGCTTACGGATGCAGCAGTGAATTCGGCCGTCATGGTAACGTGTATTTAGTATCCTACCGCGATCCGAACCTCTCTGAGACCAACGAGATCTTCGAGAAGACACCGGAGTACATTGCCAACTTCGATGCCGACGAGCGGGATATGACCAAGTACATCATCGGAACCATCAGTGGTATGGACACACCGTTGACCCCATCCCAGAACGGACTTCGTTCCCTGGGCGCTTACATGACCGGTGTTCCGATGGAATTGTTGGAAAAAGAACGGAACCAGGTTATCGATGCAACGGTAGAAGATATCCGCGCATTGGCACCGGCCGTTGAAAAAGCTTTAGAACAGAATTATATTTGCGTTGTTGGTAATGAGGATGCCATTCAGAAGAATAAGGAGCTCTTCCAGACCACCGCACCATTGATTTAGAGAAGGGAATATATGACAGAAGAATTTAAATCCGGGTTCGTCACCATTATCGGACGACCGAATGTTGGAAAATCAACATTGATGAATCACTTGATCGGACAGAAGATTGCCATTACGTCCAACAAGCCACAGACTACCCGTAACCGCATCCAGACCGTATACACCGATATGGAGCGGGGACAGATTGTATTCGTGGATACCCCGGGTATTCACCATGCCAAGAACAAGCTTGGAGAATACATGGTGAAGGTAGCCAAGACTTCCATGAAGGATGTGGATGTGATTCTATGGCTGGTAGAGCCGGATACTTCCATCGGAAGCGGTGACCAGGAAATCGCCAAGCAGCTTAGCGGCGTGGATATTCCGATTATCCTTGTCATTAACAAAGTGGACACCGTACCCCGTGAGAAGATTCTCGAAGTCATCAATACCTATAAGGAACTCTTAGAGTTTGCAGAGATCGTTCCGTTGTCCGCACTTCGCGGCCAGAATTGTGATGAGTTGGTAGATTGCCTCTTCAAGTATCTGCCGGAAGGCCCGATGTTCTATGATGAGGACACGGTGACCGACCAGCCGGAACGCCAGATTGTGGCAGAGATTGTACGTGAGAAATCCCTGCATGCATTAAGCGAAGAGGTTCCACACGGAATTGCCGTCTCCATCGACCAGATGAAGAAGCGCAAGGGTAAGCGGTTGTACGATATCGACGCCACCATTATCTGCGAGCGGGATTCTCACAAGGGCATCATCATCGGCAAGCAGGGCGCCATGCTGAAGAAGATCGGAACCAACGCCCGTTATGAGATTGAGAAGCTTTTGGACGCCAAGGTGAATCTCAAGCTTTGGGTGAAGGTGAAGAAAGACTGGCGCGACAGCGACTTTTTGATTCAGAACTTCGGATACCGAGAGGACGAATCCGAATAACAGAATAGAGGAAGAACCATTGGACAACAATCTGTTGCTCCACGGCATGGTCTTATCCGCCATGCCCATTGGAGAGTATGACAAGCGCATATCGATTCTGACGAAAGAGCGGGGGAAAATCTCCGCTTTTTCTAAGGGCGCCCGTCGTCCCAACTCCAGCTTGTTGGCAGCCAGCAATCCCTTCGTGTACGGGAGCTTCGAGGTCTATCTGGGCCGCAGCAGCTATACGGTACACAAGGTGGACGTGAGCAACTACTTCGATGGTTTGAAAAACGATTTGGAGGCAGTGTGGTATGCCTCCTATTTTATGGAAATGGCAGAGTACTTCGGCCAGGAAAATAACGACGAGTCCGAGCGGTTAAAACTTCTGTATGCAACCCTTCGGGCCTTAGAGAGCAAGAAGTTCTCCAAGAACTTGGTGCGTATTATCTATGAGCTGAAGACCATGGCCATCAACGGCGATTATCCCAACGTATTTGCCTGTTTGGGATGTGGCAGCACCGACAACCTGGACTATTTTTCCATGGAACGACGGGGCTGCGTGTGTATGGAGTGTCACGAGAAGGAAGGGGGCTTCCGTATCCAGAACTCCGTGCTGTATGCAATGCAGTTCATTATCAGTACGCCGGTGGAGAAGCTCTTTACGTTCCGGCTGTCGGAGTCGGTGGAGAACCAGCTGGATTACATCGTCACCAGCTACCGCAGGCGCTATATGGAGCATGAATTTAAGTCTGAGAGTTTCTTGCACATGTAGGACATTCATTGTATAATTTATCAAGTTGTGTTTTTAGTAGAAAAGAAGGGAATTTCTATGGCAGAACAGAAGGAACAGGTTCGCGGAACCCGTGAACAGGCATTAAAAAAGCGCCAGTTACAGCGTAAGAAGGCACTTCGCCGCAGAAGACGCATTCTGATTGCATCGATCGCAGCAATCGCCGTTGCAGTGGTACTGATTATTGTGCTGTTGGTAAGAGGTCTTGTGGGTAAGAAGGTGGAAGAGACTGCACTTACACTGAACGAAGACGGAAGCGTAACCTTTGAAGAAGTAATGGAATTCGACAGCGATACTTATAGTAAGGCTGAGATGAAGAAGTTCGTGAAGAACATGATCGACTCCTACGACGGAGCCGGTGAGGTGACCTTGAACAGCGTCTCTGCCGATAAGTCTAAGGCTTATGTATCCGTTACTTATGATAGCATGTCTACTTATGCAGAGTTTACCGGATATCCGGCATATGCGGGAACCATCGCAGATGCCAAGGAAGACGGGTATAGTTTCGATTTAACCTTCGAAGAGGTAGCAGACGGACATATCGGTGATATCGTAACTGCAAGCGATGCAGTATCCGATGAGAACCGCAATGTTGTCATCCTCCAGGAGAATGTAGTAGTGAACGTACCGGGCAAGATTTCCTACATCACCACCAACGGTATTAGCGTACGTGATGCGGATACGGTAGAGATTGTTCCTGTGAACGGTAATGCAGATGCAGCAGTATCTGCCTACATTATATATTAGTAATAAGACGGAATAGGAGAATAGAGTAGCAATGGAAAAGACAATGGACAAAATCGTAGCATTGGCCAAGGCAAGAGGATTCGTATATCCGGGTTCTGAGATTTACGGTGGATTGGCAAACACATGGGATTACGGTAACTTGGGCGTTGAGTTCAAGAACAACGTAAAGAAAGCATGGTGGAAGAAGTTCATCCAGGAGAACCCATACAACGTAGGTGTGGATTGTGCCATCCTCATGAACCCACAGACCTGGATCGCATCCGGTCACTTGGGTGGATTCTCCGATCCGTTAATGGATTGTAAGGAATGCCATGAGCGTTTCCGTGCAGATAAGATTATCGAGGACTTCGCTGCTGAGAACGGAATTACTTTAGAGACTTCCGTAGACGGCTGGTCCCATGAAGACATGGAGAAGTTCATTGCAGATCACAACGTTCCATGTCCATCCTGTGGTAAGCACAACTTCACCGGCATCCGTGAGTTCAACTTAATGTTCAAGACCTTCCAGGGTGTTACCGAGGATGCGAAGGATACCGTATATCTTCGTCCGGAGACTGCACAGGGTATCTTCGTTAACTTCAAGAACGTACAGCGTACCAGCCGTAAGAAGGTTCCGTTCGGAATCGGACAGATCGGTAAGTCCTTCCGTAACGAGATTACACCTGGTAACTTCACTTTCCGTACCAGAGAGTTCGAGCAGATGGAGTTAGAGTTCTTCTGCAAGCCAGGTACCCAGACCGAGTGGTTCAACTACTGGCGTACATTCTGCTACGAGTGGTTATTATCCCTTGGTATCAAGGAAGAGAACTTACGTCTCCGTGATCATGATCCGGAAGAGTTGTCCTTCTACTCTGATCACACTACCGATATTGAGTATGCATTCCCATTCACCGATTGGGGTGAGTTGTGGGGAATCGCATCCAGAACCGATTACGATTTGACCAGACATCAGGAGACCTCCGGCCAGTCTATGGATTACTTCGATGATGAGACCAACGAGAAGTACATCCCATACGTTGTTGAGCCATCTTTGGGAGCTGACCGTGTAACCCTTGCATTCCTGTGCGAGGCATATGATGAGGAGAACATCGGAACCGAGGAGAAGCCGGACATGCGTACCGTACTTCACTTCCATCCGGCATTGGCTCCAATCAAGATTGGTGTATTGCCACTGTCTAAGAAGCTCAATGAAGGTGCTGAGAAGGTCTTCGCAGAGTTGTCCAAGAAGTGGAACTGCGAGTTCGATGATCGTGGAAACATCGGTAAGCGTTATCGTCGTCAGGACGAGATTGGTACTCCATTCTGCGTAACCTATGACTTCGATTCCGAGACTGACGGCATGGTAACCGTTCGTGACCGTGATACCATGGAGCAGGAGCGTGTTGCAATCGCTGATTTGGCTGCATACTTCGAGGAGAAGTTGGCATTCTAATCCGGCGTTAATATGAGACGATAGGCGGGGTGATTCTATTATTAATAGACACCTCGCCTTTTTTATGTAGAATTGTTCCAAGAGGAGGAAAAACATTGAAAAAATTCGTTCGATGGTTTATTCTATTTCTCGTGGCATTTTTCGCATTCAGTGCCATAACCGTTGCACTTCATCGGAAGTACGAAGTGCAGAAGTTAGCTGATTTAGCCGAAGATATGTCGCATTCATATAGTCAGTCAAAATCTACATCCGAGAATGAGGGCAGCTTAGTTGATTTTTCTTCTCTTGAAGAATTGAATCCGGACATTTATGCCTGGATTTACATTCCAAATTCCGAGATTAGTTTTCCTGTTCTACAGAGTACAACCAAGCGTAATGATGATTATTACTTGCATCACAACTATGATGGAAGTTATGGTTATCCTGCGTCGATTTATACGCAACGACGGAATGCCAAGGATTTTTCCGACCCGGTAACCGTCGTCTACGGTCATGACATGAAGGACGGCTCCATGTTCGCCGGGTTGCACGAGTACGCCAGCGGAGACTACATGTTGGAACATCCTTATGTATTCATCTATCGCCCGGAAGAGATATTGGTGTATGAGGTATTTGCAGCGGTATCTTTCGATGACCGATTGATTTTGGAAGCATATGAAGACTTTGCGAATGAGACCGACGTGGATATGTTTCTGGAGGATTTACGGCAGGCAGAGGGTGTAGACCATCAGTGGGATGATAGTGTGATCACTTCATCCGACAATCAGTTTTTAGTATTATCCACCTGTGAGGAGCGATCCGATCAGCGATTTTTGGTAGTAGCAAAACGAATAAGATAAGTATGAATTGCGCATATCCAGGCTTTTAGAAGTTTTAAAAGTTTTTAGGAGGCGCAATTTTTTTATGGGAAAAAAGAGACTACTGGCCGGTGTCTTAGCAGTGGTGCTATTGATTACGGCCATTCCACATCTTGCGACGATGGGGTGGAAAGTCCGTGCGGAAGGAACAGGGAGTGATGTGACGGCTTCTTCGGAAGGCATCGAGAAGCTGGAACTTACGACGACTTATAACGGGGAACGAACCACAAAACCGTTTTCTATGAGCCTTCAGTTTGCATTGAAGGATTTGGTTAAGAATGATGACGGAGAATTCTTGCCTCGTGGTGTTGCGGACGGAGATTATATTACCTATACCTTCCCGAACACCGTGAAGGTAACAGATGTTGCCGAGACCCCGATTATGACCACGGGAAGTTCTCCGCAACAGATTGGTAAGTATGCCATCTCCAACAATACACTGGTGCTGACTTTCACAGGAATTAATAATATGCAAGGCGTGCAGGGCGAAGTGGCTATGGAGCTTACCTTGGACCCAAGCGTATTGGCCAATGAAGACGCCCAGGAAATCACCATTACTCCGGCCAATTATGCCAACGCCATTACGGTTACGGTGCCGGCAGTGCCGAAGACCATTGATGGAGTAAGCCTGGAGAATAGCGGCCTGGATACCAACAATGAGATCACCTGGACCGAGGCGGTTGGTACTTCTGCAGATTCCAAGGGTGCATCTCTAGCCGGGGTTACCGTTACCAATACCATCAATCCAACCTTCCAGGAGTGGAAGAGCGCAGTGATCGTTGGTGGCAATTCGGACGGAAGTGACCTCGCGGTGAATTTTACCGATAACAAGGATGGAAGTTACAGCTATACTTTCCCGGCAGAAACCACCTTGGTAGGCCCGGTGAATATGAAGATTGTAACTGCTGTGAAGTCCCAGGCCTATGAGCCAACCGATGGTACGGATGCTGTTGCCATGACAACGGCGCTGTCTTCCGAAGCAGCAGATAAGATTGGTGCCAACAAGACCGCCAATTCCGACCTGACCCTTCCTAAGGCAGGACTGACCAAGAAGGGCGAGCAGATTGACGGTAATACCCTGCGCTGGCATATGAGCCTGAACAGTAACAAGGCCAACGTATGGCAGGCGGTCGTGACAGATCCGTTGATTGCGGGACTGACGGTGGATACCACAGCCGGAATTACGGTAAAAAATGTTACCACCGGTGCGACCTATAACTGGAAAGGAACCAGTGGCAGTCAGGCAGACGGCAGTGCCAATATTACCTATGCAGTGACCGGAACGGATGAACAGACCGTGAAGCTCACCTTCGATACCTTTTCCAGTGAGTATGAGATAAGCTTTGATACCAAGATGAGTGCTTCCATGAAGGATAACGGAGAGGCGAAGAACGTTGCAACCTTAGAAGTATCTTATCCGAAGGGCGGCGGTACGGGAACATCTCTAATTACCTGGGGCGAGCCGGAGTTTACCGCTCACTATACCACGGCGTATTTGAAGACGGCCAGTACCAAGGCAGATCCGGCGACCGGAACCTTAAGCTGGCAGATTACGCCATCTACCAAGAGTACAATCTATGATAAGGCAACCATCAGCTGGACCATTCCGAATGATCAGGAATATATCACCGGAACCATTGGCGTGAAGGTTGGCGACAATACCTATCTACAGGGCAGCAGCCAGTACGATACTTATGTGGCTGCAACCGAGATCAACGGACAGAACGTATCTGTTACTATGAACCGTAGTGCTTTGGATGCTGCAGGGGTGACCTTAAGCAAAGTAGCAGTTGTTTATGATACCAAGGCGTTAGAATATTTTAAGAACGATGAAGCACATACCTATAGCTTGGGAACCGGCAATGGTGCCAAGCTTACGGTAGATGCTTTCGAAGTCGAGAAGAACGCTTCCGCCAAGCTTCAGAATAAGATGCTCAGTAGTGCATTGGAATCCCGTTACGACGATACCAATAACGCAGGTGCTCTGCATCTGACCTTAACCTTGAACCAGAACAAGATGAACCTGAACAATGTCCGGGTGGTAGATGATTTCAAGGGCAAGCTTTTTTACAAGGATGACAAGACGCCGGAGACCTTATTGGATGAGGGTGACTACGAGGTTGTTGTATCTCACGGAACGGTAGCGAACCATGTCTGGACTACGGACTTAACCTCCATCTCCGATAAGACTACGCTGACCGCAGATATTAAGCTAACGGAAGCAGGCAAAGAGAAGCTGAAGCTTGGCAATGCTTACTCCGGGGCAACCATTTATCTTAAGAACAAGGCAGATATGACGTTTACGGAATGCTTGTCTGAGGGATTTACCACAAGCGTTACCGGAAGCGGTGCAGGAGCAATCTTAACCAACCAGCAGGTGGTAAAAGCCTATAAGGACGAGGCCGGTAAGACCACATGGACCATTGACATTAACAACATGGGAGCGGCTCTTGGCAACGAAGCCACCATTACGGATGTTCTTCCGGAGGGTCTTAGCATCAATAAGGCCAGCATCAAGCTCTATGAGGGCGTTCATGGAACCACCGGAACTGCTATTACCGGAGCAGCAGCGACGCCGATTGATCCGTCTACTTATACCACCAAGGTGGTACGTACCAAGGACGGAGAGGTCACCTTGCAGGTAACTCTACCGAAGGCCACCAACGAATCCTATCGTCTGGTGTACGATACCTATGCGGATACCAAGGGAAGCTACAAGAATACCGCAACTTATAAGACCAATGGTGCCAGTGCTACAGCAACCTGTACAGCCAATATCACTGCCTGCAGCTGGGCCAGCGGAACACCGATTTCTCTGATTAATGTGCGTTTGAAAGATGAACTGGATCAGACCACACCGATTGCAGGTGCAGAATACGGAATCTATACCAAGGAGACTTACGAGTCTGTTGGTAAGGATGATACCAAGTTGACGGAAGACAATGCCATCGATTATGGATGGACCAATAAGAAGGGATTGATTTCCTTTTTATTAACACCGGGAACCTATTACGTGAAGGCCTTGGATGATCCGGAAGGTGGCATCTATGAGGTGGATACCACATCCATCGGTAAGGATTATGACCGGGGTACGTCCAACAACATTCTCTATGCCGGTCGTACAACCGGCAAGACCGGCAAGACCAACACTCTGGTACTGACCAACCAGTTCATGAACGGCGTGAATGACTTAACCTCTTCCTTCAAGCTGTACTTAGATGCCGGTAACGGCAAGACCTATGGCGTGGAGCTGAAGCAGGAAGCGGACGGAAGCTACTCCTATGTAGGACTGACAGATCCGGATGCTCCGGAGCAGAGTCATATTGGAACCACACCTTCTTCTGTAGGAGTTACCGGTAACACCTCCTCCATTGAGATTACCGGACTTCCATGGGGCAACTACTATTTTACCGAAGAGAAGACCGCCCACGGCTATGTTTTGGAAGAGTCTAAGATTACCGCAACGGTGGAGAACGGCAAGAGTGCCGAGGCTACGGTGACCAATAACCAGACCATTCTCTACCTGAAGAGCGAGTCCGATGAGATTGTTCCGACGGAGACCTATCGCATTACCACGGCGGTTGGAGATGATCCGGTGTTTAAGGAAATCGAGATTACCGGCGAGGAACTGCAGAAGGGTGTTTTTCTGCAGGGCATGACCAACCCAAATGTACGCTACTATGTGGTGGATAAGGACGGCAATGAAGTCTCCTTAACTGCGAAGAGCAGTGTGACCGACGAAGAGCTGGATGCGGCCAAGCCGATTGTGAACAAGACGGAAGTTCCGCAGCCATCCTTCGGACAGAATTCCAATCGCGGCAGCAATACCGGAACTACCGGTAACACTGCGCCTGCACCTAGCGCCGGAACCACCGGCAGCAAGGCGGTCGCAGGAAGCAACCATAGTGCAACCAACGGCAATGGCGGCGGAACCAGAATCGAAGGGGACTTCGTGGGCAAGACCGTCGAGTCAGAGAATCACAAGGCAAAAGTGTCAAGCGCATGGGTGCACAAATCTCCGAAGACAAATGACAGTTGGTTTGGTGATTTGGTGGAATGGTTTCTGACAAAATA
>JAEEGF011955976.1_pt1 | contig 17870 bp, 14 predicted proteins | sample 9134171 | NCBI WGS metagenome assembly JAEEGF01 (sample SAMN16246542, study PRJNA631951) | gut metagenome | biome: gut microbiome; feature: rumen; material: AP-attached | host: Bos | place: Iran: Karaj | collected 2018-10 | reverse complement strand
ACGAAGCAGTTGCGGCTGGAGGCCTTGTGGGCCAGTTCAATCCGCTCGCCTTCGGTGGCGAAAATGACGGTATGATCGCCGACGACATCGCCGCCGCGCAGCGAATGCATGCCGATTTCATGTTTCGTACGCGGGCCAATGAGACCGACGCGACCATGGCGCGTATCCGCCTCGTAGTCGATTCCGATGGCGTCGGAAAGGATTTCACCCAAGCGGACGGCAGTTCCAGACGGCGCGTCTTTCTTCTTATTATGGTGCATTTCAACGATTTCGATATCGTAGTCCGTTCCAAGCAATTTGCCGAGCTTTTCGCAGAGTGCGAACAGGATGTTGACGCCGACGCTCATGTTGGGGGAGAAGACGATGCGTGCGCCGCCTTCCGCAAGTTTCTTGAGAACGGCCTTTTGCTCATCGACGAGGCCCGTGGTGCCGATGACCATCGTGATGCCTTTCGCGGCGGCCTTCTTCGCAACGGTCATCGTGGAGCCTGGCGCGGAGAAATCAACGGTGCAGTCCGCATCTTTGATGGCTTGGTCCGGATCGGCGGTGATCAAGACTTTTGCGGCGGGCTTGCCCGCCAGCAGTCCCGCATCCTGTCCGATGAAGGGGGATTCGGAATATTCAAGCGCCCCGACGAGCTTGAGTTCGGGATCTTCAATGATGCGAGTGACCAACATGCGGCCCATGCGGCCGGCGGCTCCGATGACGGCAACTTTGATCATGGTGTTTTCCTTCAAAAAGACAAAAGGGACAAAAGAAAATGGGGGGGATTATTCGGCTTTGTTTTCGGCGGCGTCTTCCATCAGCGCCTTCACGGCGGCGTTCAGGACGACGTCGAAGCGTTTGCGTTTCTGGCGGAATTCGTTGTCGATTTTGATTCGTTCGGCTTCCGTGATGTCTTCTTTTTCACGCGCCGCAAGCCATTCGTCATCGAACTTCTTCAAGGCTTCGGCCTCTTTGGGAGAGAGCTTGATGACGTTGTCGGGAACGATGCCGTGCTTATGGATGGTCTTGCGGTTTTTCACGGTGTCCGGCTGGACATAGTAGTGGGCGATCGTAAGCTTTAGGGCGCCGCCGTTGTTCAAATCTATGACATTCTGGACGGATCCTTTTCCGTAAGTCTTTGTTCCGAAGAGTTTTGCGCGTTTATGGGTGCTGAGGCAACCGGACATGATCTCTGCGGCGGAGGCGGAGCCTTCGTTGACGAGAAGAATGAGCGGCTTGTTCGGGAACTGGTAGCCGCGAAGCGTCTTTTCAACATGCTTGTCTGTGCGACCTTCAAGCGAGACGACGAACGTGTCCGGCTTAAGAAACATGCTGCAGATTCTGACGGCGGCGGTGACGAGGCCGCCGGGATTGTTCCGCAGATCGATGATGAGGCCAGTTGTCTTGTCATCCGCGAACATTTCGCGCAACTTCGCTTCAAGTTCGTCAGGCGTCTTTTCCATGAACTGCGTGATGCGGACGAAACCGATCGTGCTGTCCGGAATGATACGCGCATCCGTAACACTGATGATTGGAATCTTTGCACGTGTCAGCTCGAGTTCTTTCATCTCCTCAAAGCCATCGCGCATGTAGGTGATTTTGACTTTCGTGCCTGGCGTGCCGCGCATTTTGCGGATGGCGGCCTCCTGGCCGATTTCGCCGACGCTCTCGCCGTCGATCTTGTAGATTTTGTCGCCCGGCTGGATGCCTGCCCGTTCGGCGGGCGTGCCGTCCATCGGTGAGATGACAATGATGGCGTCATCGTCGTAATCGACTTCGATGCCGATACCTCCGAACTCGCCTTCGGTTTCTTCCTGCAACGTGTTGAAATCACGCGGCTCCAGATATTCGCTGAAGGGATCGAGAACGTTGGTCATGCCTTTCATGGCGCCTTCGAAGAGCATGCGGTAGGTGATGTTGTCCGCATCGACGTAGTTTTTGCGGATCAACTGCAGCACCTCCATCATGACGTCGATCTGCTTGAAGACCTCGTCCTGTCCTGTTTTGGCGGCCTCCTCCGAATGGAGACGGTAGCCGACAACGAGATTGGCCGCAAGCGCGGCGATGAAGAGCCAAAGGCCTATCGTATGCTTTTTCATGGGTGTCCGTTAGAATTCGGGATTGATTTTGTCGTCGAGGAACTTGGCGAGCTGGTCGATGGCGATACGCTCCTGCGTCATGGAGTCGCGGTCGCGGACGGTGACGGCGTTGTCGTTAAGCGTATCGAAATCGAACGTAACGCAGAACGGCGTGCCGATTTCATCCTGACGGCGGTAACGTTTGCCGATGGAACCTGTGTCGTCGTATTCGGCGCGGAACTTCTTGAGGATGGAATGATAGAGTTTTTCGGCGGGTTCTTCCAGCTTCTTGGAGAGCGGGAGGATGGCGACCTGCACAGGAGCGACACGGGCGGGCAGATGCATGACGATACGGACGTCTTCATCCTTGCCTTCCTTCTGCGTGGCGGCGGTATCTTCGTCGTACGCGTTGCAGAGGAGCATGAGGCAGATGCGGTCGAGACCGGAGGAGGATTCGACGACAGTCGGGAAGTAGGATTCCTTGCGGTCTTGGTCGAAATATTTGCAATCCTGTTCCTGCTTGGAGAATTCGCAATGGCGGGACATGTCCCACTGGCCGCGATGGTGGACGCCTTGGATTTCGCCCCAGCCGAAGGGGAAGAGGAACTCGATGTCGAGGGCTTGCTTGGCGTAGTGGGCGAGCTTTTCATGCCAGTAGATGTGGAGTTTGTCTTCCGGAATGCCGAGAATCTTCGTGTAGAAGTTCCATGCTTGGTCTTTCCAGTAGTCGAACCACTTCAGCGATTCATCTTCATGGCAGAAGAATTCCATTTCCATCTGCATGAATTCGCGGGAACGGAACGTGAAGTTTCTCGGATTGATTTCGTTACGGAACGCCTTGCCCGTCTGCGCGATACCAAACGGGAGCTTCTGGCGGGTGGCGACGCGGATCGTGTTGAAATCGACGAAAATCGGCTGGCAGGTTTCGGCGCGCAACCACGCGACGTGCTCTTCGTCGAACACAGGGCCGACGAACGTCTTCATCATGAGGTTGAATTCGCGCGGTTCGGTCAGTCTCTTGGAGCCGCAGTTCGGGCAGGTCGTGGGATCGTCCATCTGATCGACGCGATAGCGGCGTTTGCAGTCCATGCAGTCTGTCATAAGATCGGAGAACTGATCAAGATGGCCGGACGCTTTCCATACCATCGGATGGCAGATGATGGTGGAGTCCAGTCCGACGACATTATCACGCTGTTCGACCATATATTTCCACCAAAGCTGCTCGACGGCGCGGCGGAGGGGCGCGCCATAGGGGCCGTAATCCCAGAAGCCGTTGATGCCGCCGTATATTTCGGAGCTTTGGAAGATAATGCCGCGCCGTTTGCAGAGTGCGACGATTTTGTTCATTTGTTCGTTTTCAATTTCGCTCATGGGATGCCTCGATGTGTTGTTTATGTTGTAAAGAAGATTGAAAAAATGTAAAAGAATGATAACATAACATAAATTTCGTGAGTTCCTAGTCTTGAGCCCGGTTAAAAGTGCGTAAAGTCGCATGGGAAGGCCCTCTTCCGGGCGAAGACGGCGTGTTTGGGAGATTTTTTTTCTTTTGGAGTGATGACAATGAAAATTTTGGTCACCGGCGGCGCCGGATTCATCGGTTCCCATTTGTGTCGGCTGCTGCTGTCGCAGGGCCATACGATTCTCGTGTTGGACGATCTATCGACAGGCTCCTACGAGAATCTGGACGGTTTGGAAGACGGCCGCCAACTGCGGCTCATCGTGGATTCTATCAACAACCGCGATATCGTGGATGACTGCGTGCGCGAATCAGACTGCGTCTATCATTTGGCCAGCGCTGTTGGCGTTAGGCTGATCATCGACCAGCCAGTGCGGACGATTGAAAGTATCGTCGGCGGCACGGAAGTCGTGTTGAAATGCTGTGCGCGCTATCGCCGTCCGTTCCTTCTGACTTCAACGTCAGAGGTTTACGGTAAGGGAAGCAAGGTTCCGTTCTGTGAAGATGATGACTCTGTGATGGGTGCGACATGCCGCCGCCGTTGGAGTTACGCCTGCGCAAAGGCGATGGACGAATTTCTCGCGTTGGCGCACTGGGTGGAGGCGAAGCTGCCTGTGACAATCTGCCGTTTGTTCAATACCGTCGGCCCGCGTCAAACAGGGCAGTACGGGATGGTCGTGCCACGATTTGTCCGTCAAGCTCTTCGCGGCGAACCGATTACAGTCTATGGCGATGGCACGCAGACGCGTTGTTTCGCCCATGTGCAGGATGTCGTGAACGCTCTCGTGAAGCTCATGGAAAGCAAAGCCGCCAAGGGGAAGGTCGTGAACATCGGCAACGCAGAGGAAGTGACGATCATGCAGTTGGCGGAACGCGTAAAGTCCTTGACGGGAAGTAATTCGCCAATCAAGTTGATTCCTTACAACGAAGCTTACGAAGACGGTTTCGAAGACATGCTTCGCCGCGTTCCGTCGCTTGAACGTGCGAAACGCCTCATCGGATACGAGCCCACCCACACGTTGGACGACATCCTGCAGGATGTCATCGCATTCGAACGTAGCAAGATGGCTTGATTTTACCATATTCACATATCATTCAAGGAGATAAACATGAAAAAGTTCAAAGTCGGTATCATTGGTTGTGGACGTATTTCACCCTTCCACGGTATGCCCGCGAAATCGCAGGAATGCGTGAATCTCGTGGCTTGCTGCGATGTGGACATCGAGAAGGCGAAAGATCGCGCCAAATTGTTCGGTTGCAAAAAGGTCTATACGGATTTTGAGGAGATGATCAAGAAGGAGAAGCTTGACGTCGTCCATATCTGCCTGCCGCACTATTTGCACAGTCCTGTGGCCGTCCGCGCGTTGGAGCTCGGTTGCAATGTGTTGACGGAGAAGCCGATGGCCATCTCCATGAAGCAGGCGAAGGCGATGATCGACGCCGAGAAAAAGTCGGGCAAGACGTTGGGCGTTATCTTCCAAAACCGTTACAACGCAGGTTCACAGCTTGTCCGCAAGTGCTTGGATTCAGGTCTTTTGGGCAAGATCAAGGCGGCAAAATGCAATGTCACATGGTGCCGCAAGCCAGAATATTACACGAGCAGCAATTGGAAAGGCACATGGGAGATGGAAGGTGGCGGCGCCATCATCGACCAGGCCATCCACACCATCGATCTCATGTGCTGGTTCATTGGTTATGGCAAGAACGGCGCTAATTTGGACTACGTCGATGTTTCCATCGCCAACCGTGCCCACCACAATATCCACAACGCATCCGGAGCGTTGGTTGACGTGGAGGACAGCGCGGATGGTTTGATCGCCTTCAAGAACGGCGTCAAGGCCTCCTTCTGGTGCATGAACTACTACAGTTTCGACGACCAGATCGAAATCACGCTGGACTGCGAATACGGCAATGTGAAAATCACGGCGGAGGAAGCCGTCGTGACGTTGTACGACGGCCGTACGTTCAGTGCGAAGCCCGATCCGAACGATACGTTCGACTACGGCGGTGGCCCGTCCTACTGGGGCGCTTCCCACGCGAAGCAGATTGATGATTTCTACGCGGCTTTGGAAGACGGTGAAGAGCCCGAAATCAGTGGCAAACTGATCTATGCGACGACGCACAAGATGATCATGGCCCTGTATGATTCTGGCAAGTCCGGCAAGCCTGTGAAATTCTGATAATCGGGAGGGACCCGCTCCTGCGGGACCGTGTTTGAGATTTATGCGCAAATGGTCCCGCAGGAGCGGGCCCCTCCCATTGTTTCTCTATTTTTTCTCCTGCGGAATTTCTTTACGCGGCGTTAATTCGATAGATTCGCCCCAGGAGAGAACTTCTCCACAGCCTTGCGTGACGTATGGGCTGTAAATGCCTGTGAAATTGCCTGAAAAACTTTGGCAGGCAATGCCTGGTTCGCCGCGTTTACGGTGCGTGAACTCCCATTCGTGGGCGGACATGATGAACGTGTCCCACCGCTTGTGGCTTTCCGGCAAGATTCCCGCGCCCGGCGAGACGGACGCATAGTGCACATACGCGCCCTGCGACTGAAAATATTCACACATGCGGACGACTTCCGGCGGTTCGTAGATGTCGCCGCGAACAAGCAGATTCGTGCCTGGAACGAGTTGAACGACGAATGCCGTGTTCTGCACACGATAGTTGCCCATGTTCTGTGAACTGTCGAAGACCCAGTAGCCTGGCTCGCTGTGTTTTTCCGCGCGGATGACGTTTGGGTATTGTTCGCATTTGTAGTACTTTATCGCATTTCCCGTCATGAAGACAAGCTTCTTTTTTGTGATGAGTTTCTGCAAAAGATCGTAGCCTGTGTGGTCAGAATGCTCATGGGTATGGTAGCTGCGGTCGATAAGATCAGTCAGCGCCTCCAGATTTTCATCAGAAAGGTTGAGCTTGAAGCGACGGCGGTTTTTGCTGGTGTATTCCCATTCGACGCCACAGTTGACGTCAAAAGCAAGCACTTTTCCGGCGGCTTTCACGAGAATGCCTGAACTATAGAGCTTCCACAATTTCGGAACAGGCGAATCCCATGCCTTGATTTCGTCTATCACCTTCTTGACACGCTTGTTGTAGTAGTTTCCAACGACATCGCTGTCCTCCGAATTCGCGACCATCAGCAATGAATCCAATCCGGAAAGTGCCATCGAACGGGAGATGATGTCTTCGCAACGCGGCGGAAATTGCGCAAGCTGTTTTTCCACGTCGTCATAAGTGGTTGCTTTTGCGAAAACAGGCGGCATATCTTTTTCTTCAATCTCTTGGAAATGAACGGATTCTAGATAGAAATCACAGATGCCGCTGTCTCGCATGGGACTGAACGTGACGCCCATGCCGCCATTCAACGGGAAGTCCATGACGCCGTTGGCGATAGGCCCGTGTTTGACGACAGATTGATAGTTCGTATTGACATTGTTGATGTAGAACTCGAGGCTCCACTGCCCTGCCTTGTTCAGGCGGACAGGCTGGTAGTAATAGAATGTCTCATTGTCTCGGTCCATGGGACGCATGCCGAACTGGAAGATTTTCTGAGGACCTGTCGTAGAGAAATTAATGGTACATTTACCGTATTTGAAAGGCGTTATGGATTTTGCTTCTAAATTATAGACATGCATCCAGCCGCGATTGGTCGTATCGCAGATGACATGCAAGGCCTGTTTGCCGGTCTGTGGATTGACGGCGTACTCTGCATAACATGCCTTCGAATCGTAGTTCTCCGCATAGATGTTAAAAGACGGCTTGCTGTTGACGAAGTCGTATTCCCAAGCGTTTGCGGTGACAGCGAGACCAAGTAGAAAGATAGTTGAAAGTGTTTTCATAGTATGACAAATGATAGGGATGGGCGGCAGCACGCCGCTTCAAACGGCGTGCATGGAATTGTCATAATATAGAATCATGATTTCTTTTTTCTACGTTTTGATTTTCTATTACGGCATGGATGCAAGCCATAATGCCGTTGCAGAAAGAACCAGATGTTCTGTGCGGTGGTTGTACAACCAAAGCGGGCTAGATTCATTGCTATATCGCGAACGCCCATCCCTTGATGCCGCCAGGCCAATATCTGAGCTGCATAAGGTTCCAGTTTGCTGCGTCTTGGGCCAGTTTTAAATGTTTTTCCGATAAGCCCACGGGAACTGTATTCTTCGTAAATCTGTTCTCCGCTTTGATGCCAGAGCTTGGTGCTTTCCATTTCCAGCATGTAGTATGCTTGGGAGCGATAGAATGCCAATAGGGCGTCTTTCAATTCCATACCACGCTCTTCCTGCATGCGACTGATGATCTGCCCGGCTTTGAAAGGGATGAATAAATGGACATTTTTTTGTGTTACTTCTTCGGACATGACACTTTCTCCTTTCCTGTAAACTCAAGAAACAGTAATGATTTTGCTGTATGGAACAGAATTTGGCCTGGAAGTTTACGGGATTTCAATATATTGATGAGCTGTATGCGTGTCATAAAACCGCTTTCGAAGGCGTTCAGGCAAGCATATCCATAGTCGTCTAGGGCGGGGCCCAAGACGATATCGTAAGAATGGCTTTTCTGTGGATTTCGCCTGTTTTTTAAAACAAAATTCAGCCATGCTTCATTAATGCCTTTGAATTTCCTGATCTTGAGCTCTGAATAGTTCATCAGGGCGATGGGTGTTTCAAAAATTGAGATGATGCCGTACGGAAGATGTTCCCGTCTAGCAATGATGCTGGCTTGGGTATGTGCATATGTCTTGTTTTCAGACATATAGACTCCCATGCCAAAATCGCCGCTTCTGGAAATGATGTTAAGTTTTGGGACGGCGACTTCGATGGTGTTGCTGTGAAAGATAAACATCAGGCTCCCTTTTGGTTTAGAAAATTCTTGATTTTGTCCAGAAGTTGCTGGCGTTCAAGTTGATGCAGGGTGCCGTAGTTTTCCAGCAGATAATCGAACACTCCGAATTCTTCGAAGAAATTCGCGATTTTCATGCCGGAGATGCCACCCATCATCGCCTTGTAGCTCTCGATGCAGAACGACAGGAATTCAGCTTGATTTTCTTCCATGTCAAAGTTCCTCCAGTTGTTTTTGTCAGAGACAATGATTCTGGATGTTCGATGGGGGCATGAATTACAATAGCGCAGTCAATTGTTTTGTCAAATGAATTTGTTAAATAATGTCAATGATTGTTAAATATAAAGAATGATATTTGATGGTCAAAATCCGTGTGTTGCCTAAAGTGGGAGGTGGCGCGTGCGTCTCGCCTGCGTCGTCAACAGTGGGATGCCAATGGCATCTTCCTACTGCTTTAAAAAAGGAAAAAACACGGTATGTTAAGAAAAAAGCAACTTGGAGATTATGCCATGAAGATACCGGATCGAATAGCGTCAGAAGAAGAATTGGAACAATTACTGTCGGAGCCGCATCCCGCATTAATTGAGATGATGAAACGGCTTGACGGCGACATCATGATATTGGGCGTTGCAGGGAAGATGGGCGTTACAATGGCCATGCAGGCAAGGCGTGCCGCAGAGGCGGCGGGTGTTGACAAGAAGATCATCGGCGTGGCGCGTTTTTCGAAAGCGTGTGAACGGGAAAAATTGGAAGCTCATGGCATAGAGACTGTTACATGTGATCTACTGGATCGCGGAGCCGTTTGCAAATTGCCGAAAATTAAGAATGTCATCTTCATGGCGGGGCGGAAATTCGGTACGGATGGCAACGAGCCTCAGACGTGGGCGATGAACGCACTGGCTCCCGCCAATGTGGCGGAGCATTTTGCGGATAGTCGGATTGTGGTGTTTTCGTCCGGCAATATCTATCCATTGCGTCATGCGTCGGAAGGCGGTTGCACAGAGGAAGTTACGCCAATGCCCATCGGCGAATATGCACAGTCCTGCCTTGCCCGTGAGCGGATTTTCGAATACTATTCGCAGAAATACGGAACGAAGTTGCTGTTGTTCCGTCTGAACTATGCCGTCGATCTGCGTTACGGTGTGTTGCACGATATCGGGCGGGCGATTTGGGAGGATCGACCAGTCGATAATACCGTCGGTTATTTCAATGTCATCTGGCAGGGGGATGCGAATGCGGCGGCGTTGCGCTGTCTGGAATTGGCGGACAATCCGCGTGTGATTCTGAACGTGACTGGACCAGAACAGGCAGGTGTGGAAGAGACGGCATTGGCCATGGGACGGCTCATGGGTCGTCCCATTGAGTTTGTAAAAAACGCAGCCGGCGATTTGAGCCTTCTGAACAATTCCAGCAAGATGCAAAAGCTTTTCGGCCTGCCGCGCATTGGGCTGGAGGATATGATCTGCCTGCAGGCTCAATGGATCATGGATGGCGGCATATCCATCGGAAAACCAACCCATTACGAAGTCAATAACGGAAAATTCTGATGAAACGGATTAGTGATATCCATCCGAATGTGTTGTCCGAAGTTCGCAAAGGAACGGTCATTCCCGCGATGGTTTTGGCGTTGGACGAACAGCGGCGCTTCGCGCCGCGTTATCAACGCGCTTTGGCGCGATATTTTATCGACGCAGGCGTTGGTGGAATTGCCGTAGGTGTTCATTCCACGCAGTTTGCGATTCGTGATCCGCAGATAAATCTGTTTCAGCGTGTGATTGGTGAAACAGGTCAGTTCATCGATGAATGGTGCGAACACAGAGGACGGTGCGTGTTGAAGGTCGGTGGTGTCTGCGGGCGGACAGAGCAGGCCGTGGCGGAAGCTGAATTCGAGGCCTCCTGCGGATTTGACGCCGCATTGCTGTCCATGGGCGCTTTCAAAAACGACACAATCGAAACGATGCTAAATCATTGCCGCAAAGTGGCGGAGATCATGCCGATCATCGGTTTCTATCTGCAGCCGAGCGTCGGCGGCAGGGCACTGCCGTTTGAGTTTTGGCGGCAATTCGTGGAGATTCCCAACGTTCTCGCCATCAAAATCGCGCCGTTCAACCGTTATTTCACATTGGATGTCGTTCGCGCTGTCGCGGAATCCGGCCGCGACGATATTACCTTATATACAGGCAACGACGACAATCTGCTGATAGATTTGCTGACGGAATACCATGTTTCCGGCAAGAGCCTGCGAATCAAAGGTGGTCTTCTTGGTCATTGGTCTGTTTGGACAAAAAAGGCGGTCGAACTGTTGGACAAAGTCCATGAAATCGTTGATTCACAGTCGCCTATACCGCCTGAATTGCTTTCGCTCGCTGTGCAGATTACCGACAGTAATGCGGCGATTTTCGATCCGCAGCATGGTTTTGCAGGTTGTATTCCAGGTCTGCATGAAGTGCTTCGACGGCAAGGACTTCTGTCTGGCATCTGGTGTCTCGATCCAAAGGAGACGCTGTCGCTCGGCCAAGCGGAAGAAATCACACGCGTCCATGATGCCTATCCGCATTTGCACGACGACGAATTTGTCGCCGCACATCTCGCGGAGTGGTTGGAATAAAAACAGTTAAAAGCCTAAAGCGAAAGGCAAGTTGCCTTCGGCGTAAGGCTTTGTATTTTACGGTGTGAAATGACAATGTAAAAATGCAAAAAGCGGCAGGCGGAAAAATCCGTCTGCCGCTTTACGTGTTTTTTAGATGGATGGATTACTTTTTAAAGATTTCGTACATCATGACTTGGACGCGGTCGGCCATCTTACGGCCTGCTTCGGCTTCCAAGCAGCGGGAGAGGATAGGCTTCGCGCCATACGCGCCACGTTGGGCTTGATCGGTCGTCGGAATGTATTGGAAATAACCGTTGGCGAGTTCGACGACAACCGTGAATTTCGCGGGCGACCAATGCTTGATTTCGAGGCCCCAGCTGGTGAAGATTTCACCGGGCAGACCGACGAATAAAATGTCGCCGCACTGCATGACCTGCACGGGAACATGGGCGATTTTGCCGTCAAACTGCCAGTTGTCCCGCATGACGACGATAGGCGACAGCTTGCCAGTCGCCTTCGATTTTGCGCGTTCGGCTTCGACTTCGGCGTCCAATGCCGCGTCGCGCGTATAGTACGGAATATCAAGGAAATCGACACGAGCCGCGATTTGATTCTTTTCCATCGGTTCGGCTTGCTCCGTGGCGGCGATGGCGAGACCGCCGATGGCGCGCCCCATGGAGATGTTGCGCGGCAGTTTGCTTGGGGTACGGCGTGACGGATGGTCAAACGACATGTTCAAGTCGCCACAGCATCCGTTCAGGAAAACCGTAACGACATTGTCGCCATAGACTTGAGCAATCGTCCGCCAGACCTGTCCGGGCCAATCTGCGGAGATGAAATCGGCGGTGGAGCCGCCGATATTGTCCGCATGCTGCGCGAAATTGACGAGCATGCCAATGGTTTCGCCGTTCATGTCGCAGACACGGATGGCGTGCAACTGTTTGTCAACAGGGCCGGCCGGGCCGATGCCGTCATGCGTAAAGCGTTCCGAACCATCAGCTTGCCGTGCAAGACGGTTGGAGCCGAGATCTTCTCCGATAGTCGTCGCGGGAACGAGCAGAACAGGCTGCAGTTTGTCATTTGCGTCGGCGACTGTTTCGGCGATTTTGCCCGGCAGGGCGGCGAGCCATTCCGTGTCGCATTTTAAGAAACTCTTCGGCGACATGACAGGGCCCGTATGGGTGTGGGTTGCGCAAATTAGTACATTGGAACCAGATATGCTTGTCTTTTCTTCAATCAATTTTTTGGCTTTCAGAACTTGTTCCTGCGGAATGCAGCCCAAATCAAGGGAGATCAAGACGATTTTTCCGCCGTCGCCTTCGATGACCATCGCATGGCAGAACAAGTCGTCTTTCACGTATGTGCCGATGCGGTCATGGAAATAACCATAGAGGCTAACGCCGACGGGCGGCGTGATACAATGGCGAGCGGCACCTGCCTTGAAATCCGGAAGACCTTCCGTTTTGAAGAATTGCATGTTTTCTCCTTTTACTATTGGTTTATTGTCAGCGTGAGATACAAGATAGATGAGACACAAGATGAAAGGTATAAGACGAGTCATGAGATAAAAATCTAGAAAAACAGAGCGACTAGAATTTCTAGTAATTATTTCTTCAGAATCAGCATGAAGGCGGCGGAGCCAGGCTCTGATTTCGTCAGATGGTAGAGACCGTTTTTGTCCGGTTTGCATTCAACGACGGCGTTTTCACGAGAATCGTCCAAAATCGTGCATGTCACGGAGGATGCAAAACCGAAGCCCTTGATTTCCACAGGGATATCCATGCAGGAACCATATAGGTCACCGATGAGCACGGCGGCCTGTTTGCCGTCGTCTGAAACGGCGGCGAGAGCGCGCTGCGTGTCTCCACCGCCTGAAACGGCGACTTTGTTCGGGAAGTCATAGACCATGTCTCGCATCATCAGCAGGGAGTAGTAGTTCTTGTTCCAACGTGTGCTTGGATATGTGATGCCCCAACTGCCCACGCCGCAGCCGTAATAGTATGCGTAATCGAGCTTTGAATCCTGCCAAATGCAGAATGTGGCGATGTTGAAGGCGGCGGAATTGATGCCCATCAGGCCGTCCTTCCCTTCGACGGAACGGCGGTAGGATTCCTCCGTGATATTCGAATGGACACCGCTCCAGGCCCGAATGAAATGCCATTCGTTAAGGATGGTTTCCGTTTCCGTCCAGCCGATTTTGTCCAGATATTCACGCGGAGCGTTGCCGAGATATTTTGGCGTGTCCAACTCATTGCCGTACATGTGGTAAGAATAGAAATCTGGCTTGACGTCCAACTTGTCGCATTCGGCCTTCAGCATGTCGATGAGATCCGCTCGGAAGGTGCAGTGGGCGGGGCCGCCGATTTTCAGTTCGGGGAACTCTGTTTTGAGACGTTTAAGAACGATGGCGAAGAATTTGGCGAACTGTTCGTCCGTTCCTGTCCACATGTTGATACGGCCTTCCGGTTCGTTCCAGATTTCCCAATATTTCATGTCATAGTGGAAGCCGTTGTTCCAGCCTTTCGTGTAGTGGCGGATGATGGCGGCGCAAACTTCAGCGTATTTTTCAAAATCTTCCGGCGGATTTGCGTTGAAATGAACGCCTTCCGTATGCTCAATACTCGTGCCCAGGCGGTAGAAGACTTTTGAACCCGCTTCATAGACAAGGCGGATCACTTCGTCCGAAGGACCGAAAACATAGTTCTTTTCGTCTGCGGGATCAAGATGCATCAGCGGGAAGATGTGATGCACATCGATCATTCGTTGGTTGGGGTTGTTCAACGCCCAGTCGTGGTTGCGGACGATTGGAAAACGGAGCGTTTTGAACACCTCAGTATTGTCATGGATGTGACGATGGGCGGTGAAGATGTGAAGACCCGAGCCGTAAAGCTCCTTGCGGACTTTACCTGTCGAGACGCTGAAATCAGCAGTGATTTTTTCTGCCATGGTGAATGCTCCTTATTTTGGAATTATTCGATGATGATATTGGATTTCAAAGCGCCGTTCGCGTCAAGCGACGACCACTTCAATGAATTGATGTACTGCTTGCCGAGTGTGAATTGGATCACATCTTTCGAACCATCTTTGAACAGGATTTCGAAGTTGTTGTCGCCCAATGATTTGATCTGCTTGACTGGCAGTTCTTCGCCTTGCTTGACAGGATACAGCAGATATGGTTCGGCGAAGGTTCCTTTTGCCTTGCGGACGAAGGTCGGTGTCGCAATGGGACGACATGTGTAACCACCGGCAGGAAGCCATCCTTGGACTTCGGGCTTCTCCTGCCCACAAAGGTTCTGCGCATCCAAGCCGTTGGGATTCAATGGCGCGATGAGCAGATTCGCAGTATTTTCATCGGCGCTGATGTAGCCGTTAAAGGCATCCAATTTAAGCGTCTGGTCTGTGTTGAAATGGAACCATGACGTGTATTCATGTTCCAAATCGTCTTCTGGCGACATGACGTCAAACAGCAACCAGTAGTTCGGCTTGATGAACAGGATGGCACGGCTGTGGCTGACTTTCAGCTGCAATTCCCTGCCAAAGCCTTCGTCATAGATGCCTTCCGCGAAATCGTACTGGTCATTCGTGATCCAACGGTTGTCCAACGGCTTTTCGGTGAGGTTGAATCGGTTGTCTTTCCAACGGCACTGATCAAGACCATCGACGCGCACGACATTATGGGCGCGGGCGGAGAGGACGTAGCGGCGCCACTGTGATGAATCATAAGCGTAAGTGCCGCCTTCCGTCAACAGCCGCGTGCCATAGGCGTGAATGGCGAAGGTAAGCTTGTCTTCATGCTGATGGCCCGCTCCGAAGGGGCCTGCTTCCATGTGGAGCCAAAGAGCTTGCGGATCCCATCCCGTGCGCATCGTAAACCACCCTGCATAGGGCATGAAATTAGAAAGGAAGGACGGAACGGTACCCTGCTTGCCATCGGTGCTCCAATAGAGGAAATCCGTGCGGTTTGGGAAGAGTTCAGCGGCCTCTCTGCATGGGCCTTTTGTTCCCGCCCAGCCGGAGTCGTTGAGCGCGGGTGTCTGGCCGGCGGGGGAGGTCACGTTGAGATACATGCCGTACATCTTTTCAAGGCGTGAGACATAGTCGGCCGGAAGCGGTTGATTGTTGAGCTGAGCCAACTTATATGTGCCGAGGAAGTTTACCAGCGAGACGCCGTGGTAGCCGGGGGCGAGCTCGACCTGCGCGCCGTCGGGATAGACTTGGATGTTCATTTCGGAATAGAGGCGGTCACCTGCGTATTGGCGCCATTCGGCGGCTTCCTTGAATTCGGGGAAGAGGGTGCCGATGTGGTAGAGGCCGTTCATCTCCATGCAGAGCCAGTTGTTGCGCTGCGGGAACATCCGCAGATGAATGGCGTGTTCGTAGAAAGACTTGACCATCAAGATGATAGAGTCATCGTCGAAGCTTGGCGACGCAAGGAAATAGAAGAAGGAGTTCGGCCATGACGAGAACGTGCGGATACCCGTCTCGATGGTGCGCCAGCGGGAATAGGCGACGTTGCCCGCGTCGAACGGGACGGGATTGTCGATGATCCATGAGCGGAGCTGGCTGACGAACGCCTTGGCGTATTTTTCATTGCCGGTCGCCCAGTAGGCCCGTCCGAGCTCCGTCCAGAACGGATGGCGGGAGAGCTGCCATGTCCATTCGTTGTATTTGAGTTCCGTCGGATTGATGTCCCATTCGACTTTGTCGCCGAACTGATGCCAGATGCCGCAGGACACGAGCAGATTGGAGGCATATTTGTCCGCGTTGGTCAGATTGTAGTTCGGATTGCGGGAGGACGGATCGTTGAATTTCCGCCAGTCGAAATACCAAAGCGGTTTTTCGCGTGTCTTCAAGTGCTTGACAAAAGCGGCTTTAGCGGCTTTGAGGTCGTTGTTTGCGACGGCGGCCTTGACGGCTTCCATGCCCGGATAGTCAAGATTCAGGCAGTTGAAGAATTCTTTGTCTTTGACACGCGGCCCATGGGTGGGCGAAATATAGACCAGACGGAACGGACCGACGTTGACGACGGATTCCGGATTGGGCGTGTTTCCCCAGCCTTCGGCGGTGAAGTAAACGGCGGTGATTTGATTCCAGCCGAGAGGTTCGCGGGCGATGCCGAAATTTTTCAATGGGACCGTGAATTTCCGCCAGCCGGAGAAATTCAGGGTGATTTTCATCTGATAGTAGTCCATGCCGTCCGTGTTGGGATTTTCGGAGGCGATGATGAACATGAACGATGCGCGGTTTTCCTTGTTGGAATGGAGCCAGAATTCGATGGCGTTGTGCGGTCCGGTCCAATCAGTTGGAAATTTTGTGGCACGGAGGGCGGGGGCCTTGGCGTGCTCCCATCGGATGGTGGCGGGAATGCCTTCGCGGACAATGGTCGTGTCCGGGGAGCCGCCGTTCCAAATGGCGGCGTCCTGTGTGTCAATCAACAGCCGTGGAGGCACTTCCGGCTGAGGCACTTCCTCCTGGGCGGAGACGACGTTCAAGGCCAGCAGGCCGATGCAGGCTAGTGGCAGACAGTGTTTGACAAACATGTTTACTCCTTTTGTGAATGGATTGGAGACGTTGTTCATGAAACTACATAGGAGTAAATATAGCATGTCAAACGGCAACAAATGGACTTATGATGTTTTTTTCAAGAAAAAAACATAATGTGACGTCAGCGTCCCCGCCGTCAGACGATGATGGACATGAGAAAACTACCGTGAAACCATGCTTTCCGCCCGCTCGAGCTCCTTCAGGGTGGCTTCCGGAAGATCCAGCCCATCCTGCAGGGCTTTCGCTTCGCGCCGCCATTCCAGTTCGCCCGGATAGAGAATTTCCGAAACGCCGTCCATCGTCGGGCAGCGTTTCAGTTCATCGATCATCTCGTCGACCCGTTCGCGGAAGGCTTCTTCGCCGCCCATGAATTTTGGATTGATGACGATGAACGTATGGCCCGTGTCGGCGTCGCGGCCGGGCTTGGTGTTCCATGAATGGACGCCCGACATCATGCCGGACATGCCCAGAACGGCCGTCAAGAGCTCCACCATGACGGCGAGACCGTAGCCTTTGTGCTCCGCGAACGGCAGCATGACGGCGTCATGCCAGATTTCGTTGGCGTCCGTCGTGGGCTTGCCGTCATGCGTCAGAATCCATCCTTCGGGGATGGGCTTGTTTTCGGCGGCGGCGAAGATGAGCTTGCCGGCCGCGACTTTGCTCATGCAGATGTCGAACAGCAGCCCGCGATATTTGCGTCCGGGGGCGGAATAGGCGAAGGGATTGTTGCCGATGGCGGCCGCGCGGCCGCCTGTCGGCGCGATGAGCGGACATGTGTTGCTCATGGAGAAGGCCAGATAACCGTTGTCGGCGGCCATCATGGAATAGTATCCGGCCGCGCCGTAATGGTCGCTGTGGTTGACGGTGGCGATGCAGATGGGTTGTTCTTTTGCTTTCTCCAGCAGCCGCCGCATGGTTCGGACGGCGGCTGGAATACCGAGGCCGCCATTGGCGCTGACTTGAAGGGAAGTGTCTGTCTCGCTGATGGTTACAGGCATGACAGCCGGTTTGATTCCGCCTGCCTGGATGCAGTCGAGATATCGTGCAAGACGGACGACGCCGTGGGAATGGACGCCGCGCATATCCGTTACGACCAGTGTCTCGGCCAGCATGTTCGCGTCTTCGGAGGGAATGCCGCCTTTTGTAGCGATGGACGCGACGCGTTTTTTAAGTTCTTCAACAGGAATCAGTGTCATGGGAGTGCCTTCTGTCTTGGTGATTGCGATCATTCATCAATACTATATTTCAAAATGGTCCTGTGGCAATGCAAACGCATTGAAAAGCGTTGCCGTGAATGTAGATTAAAGGAAGTTTGTCATATCGAAAAAACAATCATCAATAAAAGGGCAACGGACATGACACAGCTTTCCATCACAACGGATTA
>JAEEGF011093117.1_pt1 | contig 17873 bp, 15 predicted proteins | sample 9134171 | NCBI WGS metagenome assembly JAEEGF01 (sample SAMN16246542, study PRJNA631951) | gut metagenome | biome: gut microbiome; feature: rumen; material: AP-attached | host: Bos | place: Iran: Karaj | collected 2018-10 | reverse complement strand
GATGAAATTTTTACAATTGTATATTGTAATGATGAGGTTATAGATATTGATACGTTGGTTAAAAGTAATCCAAACTTAATTGAAAATCTTTACGCTATTTGTAAAGAAGAATTGCTAAAAGATGAAAAGTTTAAAAAGTATTCTCATAGTGAGTGGTTAAATAGAGGACTTCTAAAAAATAAAAATACATTTTCAAATTTTATTTTTGATAATAATAATATGATTGTAATATTTAACCCATACGTTGTAGCACCATATGTTGCTGGTGCTTTTGAAATAAAAATTTCTTGTAATTTAATATAATATATATTGATAATTTACACAAATTATGTTATTGTATTATCAGGAGGGGATTTTATGTATTCTTCATCATTATATAGTAATTCAAGTTCACTAACAAAAGCTGCTTCAAGCGCTCAAACATTAGGAATTTGGATGATTATTTCTGTTATAGTAGCAATCGTTGGGGGAATTGCACTATATTTTACTTTCCTAAGTAAAAAGAACGAAGGAAAGTTCCATGGATTCTTAGGTTGGATGTATGACACACTAACTTTCAAAAACATGGCAGTTGAGATGTTATTAAAAATAACATACTTAATTGGAGCAATCTACATTACATTATTCTCTTTAGGATTAATTGCTGTTAATATTTTAGCATGCTTAGGATTATTAATATTTGGTAACCTAGCTCTAAGAGTAACATATGAATTAGTACTAATAAGCATAATTACATGTAGAAATACTACTGAAATTAACAGAAAAATGAAAGTTTCAGAAACTAAAACTGAAGAAGGAAGACCTGAATAAAAACTATTTATATTTTAAACTGCTATATTCCGTTATAGCAGTTTTTTTGGTATATTATTTTGGTTAAATTAATACAATATAATGAGGTGGATTGTGTGGATAAATCTTTAAAAATTTCAACAACAATTGCTTTGTTTGTTGTATTATTTTTTTGTTTTAATTATATATTTGCAAGTAGTTACATATATGAACTAATTAAAAGCAGTGATGTGAGTAGTATAGCAACAAATGCGAATCCTTCTTTTACATTTGAGTCTCAAGCACAAGTTTTGATGGAACCTGAGACGGGAAATATAATTTATGCAAATAATGCAGAAGAAAAAATGCTCCCAGCTTCTGTTACTAAACTTATGACGTTACTTCTTCTAATGGAAAGAATTGATTCTGGCGCACTTAATTATTCAGATACAATAACTTGTAGTGAAAATGCATCACAAATGGGAGGGTCGCAAATATGGTTTGAAGAAGGTGAATCTTTAACAGTAGATGAAGCGTTAAAGGCAATTTGCATTGTTAGTGCTAATGACGTTACAGTCGCAGTTGCAGAAAAAATTGGTGGAAGTGAGGAAAACTTTGCTTCTATGATGAATGAAAAGGCTAAATCACTTGGAATGAATAATACTCATTATATGAATTCACATGGTATAGATGAAGAAGGACATTATACTTGTGCATATGATCAAGCAATACTTGCAAGAGAACTAATATCTAAGCATCCTAACATTTTAAAGTATACATCTATTTGGACGGACACTTTAAGAAATGGAGAAACTGAATTAAATAGTACTAATAAGTTGATTAGATTTTATGATGGTGCTACTGGCCTTAAAACTGGTTATACCTCTCTTGCTATGTATAATTTGGTTGGGACAGCTACTAGAGGTAATACCACATTTATTTCTGTTATTATGAAGGCTCCTAGCTCAGATGTTAGACTTAAGGAGACAAAGATGCTGCTTGATTATGGATTTTCAAACTTTGAAACAAAAAAGATTGCATCACAAAACAATGATTTAGACGAAATTGATGTGGATAAAAATATAAATGAAAATCTTAAAACTAAAATTAGTGGTGATGTGTATGCTTTATGCAAAAAGGGTGAAGATTCACAATATGAAACAAATATAATTTATGATGAGAATATTCGAGCTCCATTACACGAAGGAGATGTGGTTGGAAAGTTTCAAATACTAAATAATGGAGAAATTTTTGATGAAAAAGATATAATTTGTATAAATGATGTTTTAAAATCTAATTTTTTAGATTATCTAATTTATTTTTTTAATAATTATTTTCAAGCTCAGTAATTTTTTACTGAGCTCTTTTTACATTCATAAAACATAAGCAAAACAAACCTATTTCGACAATATTACATTTATATTTCAATTCAAAATACGACCTTAGTTTTGGTTTTTCTCGGTTGATTTTTTATAATATTATATATATAATTAAAAGAGAAATTAACTTAGAAAAATAAGTATTTTTAAATATTTTTATGGAGGTTGATAACAAATGATAGGAATGAGTCAAATCAAAAAGAAAATGATACAAGGTATTGTTATTGGTGCGAGTGCTGGTATTGTTTTAGCTATTGCTGTGGGAGTTTTTTCTTTCTTCACAATTAGATCATATAGCAATGGTACAAATAGAAATTATCTTAAAAAATATACAACACCAGTAGTTGTTTTAAAAAGAGATATTGTACAAGGTGAAGTTATAACTTCAGATATGATAGATACAGTAAATGTAAATAATAGTACAGTTCCAACTGGAACAGTTAGTGCTGGTTCTATAGTTGGTCTAACTGCAAAATATAACATTGCTGCAAAAGTACCTATCACAGAGAATATGGTAAGTAGTGAAGTTGTTGCCGCAGACGTAAGGGATGTTGAAATTAATACTGTTCTTATGCCTTCAGATTTAGTAGAAGGTGATACTGTCGATGTCAGAATAATGTTCCCTAATGGTACTGACTACATTGTACTTGCACAAAAAACTATAGATAAAATTTATGATACAACTTTCTGGCTAAAATTATCTGAGGATGAAATTGAACTATTAAACAGCTCAATTGTGGATTCTTTCTTAAATAGCGGTTCTAAATTATATGCTTTAAGATATACAGATAGTGATTCTCAAGTTAAATCATCAGAAGATATTGAAAGTGAAACTAAAGGATATCTTGAAACAGTTATAGAAAAAGATTGGGAAAAGATTGTAGATATGGATGCTACAGAAGGAGCAAACAAACTATATGAGTACATCTACAAATATAAAAACTTTGCTAATGCATCAACTAAAACAACACAAAACTATCAACCAAACACATATGTTATGACTGCAATGAAATCTAACCAATATTTATTGAAAAATGCAACTTCAGAACTTGCAAGATTAAATGCTGAAACAAGATCTACTATTGAAAGTGGAATTAAGAATTATCAATCTCAAAATAGTGGAAGTTACGAGAATATAGTAACTGGAGCTCAACAATCTATTATTACACAACAAACACAAAGAGAAAATTTACTTGAAGATAAATAGTAGTAATGTTTAAAAGGGGGAGATAAAATGCAAGCATTAGGAATGTACGGATATGTAGATAAATATGATTTCGTTATTTCTGTATCAAAAACATTAGGAATAATGGGAAAATCAGTACTAGTAATAGATGCTACATCAGACGAAAAATATAGGTATTTAATTCCTGCTATAGATAAAAGTCAATGCTATTTAACACAATATAGTGAAATAGATTTTGCGGTTGGTTTTTCATCATATGAACAATTACAATCTTATCTTGTTGAAAGAGGAATAGATATTCAACGATATAGCTATGTAATTATTGATGTGGAAAACTATGAAGGCTATAGAAAATTTAAAGGGTTAGAAGTCAATAAAGCATATATGTTTATCGATACAAATGTTGTATCAGTTGCAAGAAACGATGAATTGGTTCGTGTTATGCGTGGAGAAAATCCAGAAAAAGAGCTTTTATTTACTAAAGTTCTATATAGAGCGTATATGTCTAGAGCTGCTAATAACTATCTAGAAGAAAAGATAGGCAACTATGCTGTTAAGTGGACAGACGAAGTTTATGAAGTAAGTATGGATGAACAAGATGTTATGATTAACATAGATTCTCAATATAGCGGAATAGTAGAAATTAAAAAACATACTAAAACTTTTGTATTATATCTATGTGAATTTGTTTCTAAGATTTTAGGTGATACAAGTTCAAAAGATATATTAAAAGAGATTAAAAGGAGGAAGAACTAATGGCTAAGATTGTATTTTGGAGTCCAGAAGAAGGTAAATCAGGATGCACTCATGTTGCTATTGCTGTTAGCTCTCTTCTAGGAATAACACATAAAACATCATCACTACTTATAGATGCAAATTCAAATGCAAAAAAAATTGCATCTTCATATACAATGTATGATGATTTAGTAAATGCAAATAGTTTTAATGATACTAACATGGGAATGAATGCTATTATGAGATTAATTAAGTCTAATAAACTTTCTCCAGATATCATACAAAACTATTCAAAACCTGTACTTAAAGGAAGATTAGATATCTTGTATAGTGCAATAGCTAATACAAATACTGAAGCTAGAGAAAATCTTATAAGTATGCCTTTAATAGCAAAGAATGCAGATGAGGTTTATGATTTGGTTTTAGTTGATCTTCCTAAAACTATGACAGATGATAGTGCAATTAGAGTGTTAGAACAAGCAGATATAATAGTTTGTGTAGTTCCACAAGAAATAGAAAAACTATCTAATTTCATAAAGAAAATAGAATTTATAGATAGCATTAAAGATAAAACAAAAATATATGTAATTGGAGATTATGAACCAAACTCAAAATATAATTTGTTTAATCTAAAACTTAAATTTAAAATGCCAGATCCTTGTTTGGTGTTACCACATAACTATCTATTTGCTGATGCATGTAATGATGGAAATGTGCTAGATTTCTTATATAAAAATCTAAATGCTCAAGCAGGAGATTACAATGGTAACTTTATGCTAAAAGCAACAGAAATTGTAGAGGAAATAGTTAAAATATTAAAAATAAAAGAGTAAGAGGGGTGATATGATGTCAGTTGCATTTGTATTTAATATTTTGTTAATACTATTACTACTTGCGTTTATAGCTGCGTTTTTCTACTATAGAGTAAAAAAATCTGGTGCAGATCAAATGGTAGAAGATAGTTTAACAAGAGAAAAGACAACATACAGTCTTTCTACTATGCAAAATTATATTAAGAAACAATTTGATGAAATTACAAGAATGAACTTATATGATTTGGCTCTTTCAGAAGAAGAATTTGAAAGAAGAAAAAATGTTAAATACGAATTAAAGAGAGCTTTAAAAGGAGCTGGATATGCAGATTCAAATGATAAGAAATACGTTAAATCTCTTATGTTTGATTTGCTAAAAAATGATTATAAAGTAAATAACTTTAACATTAACCATGCTATACCTTTTAACAACTTTAATGAGTTAACATCTCAAGATAAATTCGAGATCCTAATGCATATGTATAAGAAAACATATAAGGCGGAAGCTTTAACAAAAATAATTACAAAGTATGCACTAGATTATCCAAAATATGAGTTTGATGAAACAGTTCCATCATATGTAATTACTCCAAGAGAAATAGATGAGATATTTACAGATGAAGTTTCACCTGAGACTTTATCTTTTGAAGATAAACTTGAAATAGTAGTTCAAAGAATATACCAAGAATATAAAGGATACTCAGTAGTAGATGATATCAGAGATATGAATATCGATGGTGTATCTGGTGGTGTATCTGGTATTCCGCCTTCATTCTTAGATCAGTTAAGTGATATGGATGATTATCTTCAACAAATGAATGATAATAGAATACCAATGTCATACGATTCAGTATGGATATTCTATAAAGGTAAAGCAATGTATCTTTCATTCTTATCTTTTGGTAGTGAAGCAGAGTTAAAAAGAGTATGTCAAAACATATATAAATATAATAATCCAGGACAATTATCTGAGTCTGTAGGTTATAAGATTAATGAAATGAAAGATGGTTCCAGAGTTGTTGTTTTAAGACCTAACTTCTCTGAATCATGGGCATTCTTTGTAAGAAAGTTTGCTCCACCTACATTAATATCTCCAGAACAATTGCTTATTCATGAGAATAAAGAAAATGTTATTGAATTATTAAAATATTTAATCAGAGGTGCAAGAGTTACAGCAATCACAGGTGAGCAAGGTTGTGGTAAAACTACATTGCTAATGGCAATTATGAAATTCTTATATCCTACTATTACAATTCGTGTACAAGAAACTGCATTCGAATTACATTTAAGAAAAATTTATCCATACCACAATATCTTATCTTTAAGAGAAACAGATACAATAACTGGACAAGAAGGTCTAGATGTTCAAAAGAAAACAGATGGTGGTGTTAACATCTTAGGAGAGGTTGCAACTGATCCAGTTGCTGCATGGATGATTCAAATGGCCCAAGTTGCTTCTAAGTTTACACTATTTACACATCACGCTAAGACTTTCCCTAACTTAATAACTTCTCTTAGAAACTCATTATTAAAAATTGGAATGTTTAATAGTGAAAATGTTGCAGAAGTTCAAGTTGTACAAGTTATTAATTTTGATATTCACTTAAAAAGAGCAGTTGATGGTACAAGATATATTGAAAGAATTACTGAGTGTATCCCACTAGAACAAACTTATACATATAATAACGATTATAGAAAAGTAAAAGATACTACTCAAAAATTAGATAAATTTATGGATAATGCTGTAGAGTATTTCCAACATATGACACAAGCGCAAAACTATACATATAAAAACATCGTAGAATTTATTGATGGAAAATATGTATTTACAAATCCAATTAGTGAAGAAAACATAAAAGCGATGAGAGATAATATGTCTCAAGAAGATATTAAAGCTTTTGATGAATTCTTAGATTTAGCTTGGAGGTGATAAAGTGACAAATATAGCAATTGTTTTAGTTGTTATTTCTTTAGTAGGCCTTGCAAGCTTAGGAATTTACTATGTTATATTAAAAAGAAAATACAGTAGTAGCACATTATTACAACAAAAAGATTCATTAGTTGTAAAAAACAAAGTTAATTTTAAAGATACTTTTGATAAACTATATCAAGTTCTTTATATGACTTATGTAAAAATGCCTTTAGTAAAATACTTTGCTAAAAAGGTAAGATTAAAATATGAAATGACTAATGATTATTCTGAGTATGAACTTAGAAGAAATACTGGAAGATTAATGACTTTAACAATGATTGTTGTATTCGTTGCTTTAGCAGTATGTGTAAATGTAGTAAATGACTTATATATGACTTTAATTATTCTTATTGGTTTAATTATAGTTGTAGAAAAAGTTGTAGATATAACAATTACATCTGTATCAAATAAGATATTAAGACAGATGCCAGAAGCATTCACAATCTTAAGACATGCTTTCCATGAACATGGAATGGTAGATGAAGCAATTAGTGATGTAATTGATGAAATGAGCGAAAAAGAAATAGCTCCACAACTAAAACGTATTAGAGAAGCTATAATTTCAGATACTCCTGAGGTTGAGCTTGAAAGATATTATGATACAGCACCTAATAGATTTTTAAAATTATTTGCTGGTATTTCATATTTAACATATGAACTAGGTGATAGAAAAATTGAAGATACATCAATTTATCTTAAGAACTTAAATAATATCTTAAATGAAATATATCTTGAAATATTAAAACAAGATAAATTAAAAAATACATTTAGAAGTTTAACAATAATTGCGGTTGCACCATTAATATTTGTAAAACCTATTGAATCGTGGGCATTAGGAAACTTCGCTGCCCTATCTAATTTCTATAATAGTTCAATTGGATTTATAATGCAATCTCTAATTATAGTATCAATATTTATGTCTTACATTCTTTTAAGAGTATTAAGAGAAGATGGTGAAGAAATTAAATTTGATAGAGTTTCTAAAGTAAAATGGCAAGAAAAATTATATAGCATTAACTTTATAAGAATGCTAGTTGATGCATTTAAAACAAAACAAAATACAACTAAGTACAAAAAAGAGACAAATCTTATTAAAGATACAAACTCTTATTTGACAATAGAGTGGTTGTATGTTAATAAATTAACATATGCATTTGTAGCTTTTGTTTTAGTATTGTTATTAGTTTTAAATATTAACATTATAACTAAGAATGCTGCTTATACAAGGTTAAGTAATGAATTCTTATCTTTAGGAAAATTAAGCGATGCAGATCAAGCTGCGGCACAAGAAGTAGCAGACTTTGATGCTCAATATATAAATGCATATAAAAATAAAAATGTATCAAGAGAAGAACTGGCCGAGAGTCTTACAGATAAAGCTACTGGTACAGTAGATACTGATGCGGTAGATAGAATCTATGATAAGATTATCACTATAAACGGTTCATATGTTAAATGGTGGCATATTATAGTTGCTTTAGTAATTGCTTATGCAGCTTATCATATTCCAAATATCATTCTTGCAATAAGAAATAATGTAAGAAAGATGGATAAAGATAACGAAATAATGCAATTCCAATCAATTATACTTATGCTAATGCACATTGACAGAGTAGATGTACAAACAATACTTGAGTGGTTATGTAGATTCTCATATGCATTTAGAGAACCTATAGCTACTTGCTTGAATAACTATGAAGCTGGTGCAGAACAAGCTCTAGAAGAGTTAAAAGATAATGTACCAAATAAAGATTTCCAAAGAATTGTTGATCAGCTACAATCAGCTGTTACAAGAATTCCTGTTAAGGCTGCTTTTGATGAGCTGGAAACAGAAAGATCTTTCTTCTATGAAAAGAGAAAAGATGCAAATGAAAACTTAATTAAAAGAAAAGCTTCAATTGGTCAAGTTCTAGCTTTTACACCAATGGTTTTATTAATTGGTGGATATCTAGTAGCTCCACTTTTAATTGTAAGTATGTTACAAATGGTTAATTACTTTAGCCAAATGAGTTTTTAGTTTAAATCATCTAAAAGATGTTTTAATAAATTGTGTAAAGGAGGAATAAAAATGGATAATGCACAAAAAGCAATAATGATAGGTGTTGGACTTTTCATTACATTATTAATTATTGCTGCAGTAATGGCACTTGTTAATTTAGCAACAGGGTTAATCGGTGAAGGAACAAATAAGGTTATTAGTTTAAATGATGCATTAGTTAATTCATTATATAGAGATTATGATGATGTTGACGTTAAAGGTGCTCAAGTTATAGCTGCTGCTGATCAATACTACAAAGATATGATCATTGAAGTACAAGCTACTTCAGGCGGAAATATCCTAGAATTAGGTGTTGCTAAAGGAAACGGAACTAACACAATAGATAAACCTATTCAATTTGCTGGAGATGAATCAGCTACTAAAGTTAGTTCTTTAAGATCATCAAGTTCTGAAAACTATGTACCAAACTCAGCTACATATCATGCAGAACTTATTAAAACTTCATCTGGAGATGCAGTTTTAGGAATACTATTTAAAAGAAAATAATTAATTTTATATTGGAATAATTTCAAGGTATATAATTCAAAAAATTATATACCTTGAACATTATATAGGGATATTTTAAAGATATTTGTTATAAAAATTTTTAAAATGTTTCTAGAAGAAAGGAGGTAGGTGCAATGGAAGAGGATAATCTTTATACTGCTATAATAATTGGTGTATCAGTATTTATTGGTATACTAACTGTTTCAGCAATTATTATTTTCTTTAATTCAAGTTTAGACTTGGTTAGAAATGTTGGCGGCGGTTATGACTATAGTAGAGTTTATCGTGGTGACATTGAATCTACACTTCTTATGAGTAATACTGGAAACTATATTAAAGGCACTAGCGTTAGAAATTTAATTAATTATTATGTACAAGACGTAAATGTTGAAATGATATTAACTAATATTAAGTACATAGATTCATCTGGGAATATTCAAAGTTATCCAGATATAACTATTCATTCTAAAGATAATAATTTAAGAAAATATAATTTTGATAGAGCATCTAGATATCTAATGGATAATCAAGATTTTGTTATAACTGTTGATGAATTAGATAGTGATGTTGGTTCAATGATAATAACAATAAGGGGAGTATAATATGGATGGGGTTTTACAAAAAGTAGTAGCAATACTAATATCTGTCATCATCTTTTTTATATTACCTGTATATATTGCTTATGAAAAAGAGGATGACATTTCTTATGCTTTAGCACTAAAAATTACTACAGATTTTGTGGATAGTGTTGAAGCAAAAGGATATATTTCAAATGAAATGTATAATGATTTTGTAGCAAAGCTTTCTACTACAAGAAATAGTTATGATATTTATATGGAACATACAGCTAAGGTATATAATCCTGTTATTTATTCTTATACAGATGATTTAACTACTATTCGTGCTAAATTTGATTATAATCTTTATAAATCTCAATATGAATCAGGAACAATTACTGTGGATTCTGGTTCGTTAGCAGGAACATATAACAATTTAGTACTAGCTTATGATTTAGCAGAAAAGAAATACACTGAAGAACAAATATTAGATGTAATTAGTTCTAAAGATAGAGCTCTTTCTGTTAATACATCACTTGATAGTTATAAGTTAATGGATTATAGAAATTTACCAGCTTTAAATAGTATATATATGCCAAATAGTGTAACTCAAGTATATACTATGAATAAAGGTGATGAATTTAATATTATTGTTAAGAATAAAAATACTACAGCTGCATCATTAATATTTAATTTGGTAACTTTTGGTGCTGCTAGAACACACAATACAAAAATATATGTAAATTATGGTGGCTCAATTAAAGCAGAAACTTATAGAGATAAAACAATTGTTGAAGATAGTACAAACTATAATCCAGAGGATGCACCACCAGATAGTGGAAGTAATACATTAATTAACTCATATATTACTACTGGAATGGTAATGCTACTTAATGGTGAATATAATAATGGAGCTACACACTCAAACTCAACAGATGTTTGGACAGATATTAGTGGCAATGGTAATAATGCTACACTTTCAGGTTTTGATTTTAATGATGAATCTGGATGGATATATAATGGATTACACTTTACTGGAAAAGAATATGTTTCATTAAACGATTTTGATAGTGATGAATTTACTATTGAAGTTGTATGCAAATTTGATAGTGTTACAGATGTAGATAGTACTACTCAATCTGTATTAAGTTCTATCAATGATGGTGGAGCAGGACTTATGTTTAATACTTTAACTAACGAATCAATACTAAAGAGAGGAAAAGCTTCTTTTGATGTTTATACAACTGAAGGCTTATCTGATGTTACAGTTAGTGATTCAATTATTCAAGCAAATAAAGTATATTCACTTTCTGGTTCACTAGGTAAAATGGAACTACAACTTGGAGCAGATAATTTTGTTTATGAAACATCTGCACAATTATTTGGAATAAATGGTAAATACGAAGGTATACCTTATGATAACAATATGGTAAAACCTGCAACTGGTACAACCTTTGTTCTAGGTGGAAATCCACTTGCTGGTGCAGGTGCAGAAACTACATTTAAAGGAACAATTTATTGTGTAAGAGTATATAATAGAGCACTTACAGAAGAAGAATTGAAAGAAAACTTTAAAGTAGATCAACAGAGATATGGAATAAAATAGAAAGGAGGAGTAGATGTGGGAGATAATGTTAATAGAGCCTTAACACTTGGTGTTGGTATTTTTGTTACATTAATTCTTGTATCAGGAATAATAACAATATTTACTCAAATGAGAGATATTTATGGAAATGTTAATAAATCTAACACATCATTACTATCTTCTTTTGATGAGTTTTCACAATATAACTATACAGAAAAAACAGGTCTTGATGTTATTAATTGTGCAAATAAATATTATAAAAAAGATTTAGTTGTTGTTATATATAAAGGACAAATCGTAAATACAGATTCTGGACTTTCATATATAAATCAAGAAAGAGATTCAGGCGCTCTTGCATATGATGAGTTATATTTAGCTACTGTTGAAGAGATAGAGTATAATGGAGTACCCAAAACAACAATTACATTTACTAAAAAATAATTTAAAATTTAAAATAATGAATAATTAATTAGGAGGTGAGAATATGGATAGTGTAAATGAAGCTTTGTATATTGGTATATATACATTTATATTTGTTATAGCTTTGTCTTTAACAATTTTCCTATTCTCATCTTTAATGTCTTATACAGACCGTGTGTATGAATATATGCATGACTTATCTAATGATGGTGTTAATATTTCTTTGCAAGCAGATAGACATTTGATATTATCTAGCCAAGAAGTTGTGTCATATTATTATAACTATATTAAGAAAGACAGATTATCTGAAAATATAGTAGATAATTCAGTTGTTTTAAGCATTAATCTTAATACAAAAAATGAATCCCCAATCTATTTAGAAAGAACAGATTTATCATATAAAGACTTAATGCAAAAACTTGGAAATAATACACAATATATATTAACTGTAGGAAGAAATTCAAATGAGAATGTGACTTATTTAAATATTATAAAAGCTACAGACGAAGAACTACAGGAGGAATGGTAATATGAAAGATACACTTAGTATGATTGTTGCAACCATATTCTTAGTTATATTATTACTGTTACTTCCTTTGTATAATTACTTTGAAAGACAAGATGATATTTCATATAATGTTGCTCTTAAAGCTGTTACCACATTTGTAGATGAAGTAACAAATAATGGTTACATTGATCAAACATCTTATGATAATTTCATTAATAGACTTGGACAAACAGCTAATTCATATGATGTTCAAGTTGAAGTACAAAAACGATTATTAACAAATGATCCAAATGGTAGTGGAGATACTTATATAGAGCAATATGAATCATATTTTAATAAAGATATATTTAATGAAGAAACTGGAAGAACAAGCAATATTATAGATAGAGATAATAGCTTAAAAAATGATGTGTTTTTCTTGGATGAAGGAGACAAGGTATATGTTAATGTAAAGAACACAAATACTACTATGGCTTCTTCAATACTTAGTATAATTTCTCCAGGAGCTACTAAGCAAAAGGTAAATATTAGCTATGGAGCAATAGTTAAGAACAATACATGGAAAAATGCTGAAGTTGCTCAACTTTTCCAAAGCGATATTTTAGTTAAAGTTGAACTACAAGATCCAGCAGAACCAAATGTTAATGGAAATCCAGAATACAATTTTAGTATTGCATCAAATAGAATTTTAAAATTTAAAGTTAAAATATTAAATGATGATGATACAAATATAGCAAGTAAAATAACAGATAATATACGTTTGGTAGGAGAGCTTCCAAACTGTTATATTTCTCCATCATCAATTACTACTGGTAGTGATGAGGGTGAATACATAGTAGAATTTGTTCTAGATGAAACAAAATCTAATACATATTTTTCAAATTATGAGTATAATACATTTAGATGTTTCTTACCAGCAAATATTATACAAGGTAAGTTTTCTAAAAACTCTAGTGCAAATTCTCAAAATTTAGATATAAAAATTAATTCTTCAGTTACAATACCTGAGTTATAAAAGGAGGTGAAAAGGTGAAAAGTACAGATTTTGCTTTAGTGTTCATAGCAATAATACTTCCATTCATGATAGTATTATATATTAATATAACATTTACTATCAAAGCAGAAGAAATGGAAATGTATTATGAAAAAGTTATTAATTCAGCTTTAGATGATGCGGCTTATCAAATGAAACAAGTAGAGAGCCAAGACAAAAAGATAGACTATGGATATTCAGATTCTATGAACAAGAAAATCAATGTTAATGCAAAAGTTGGTGTAGATTCTTTCTTTGATTCACTTTATACAACTTTTGGTATTAAAGGAAATGAATATGCAGAATCGTATTTAGACCTTTTTGTACCTGCAGTAGCTGTAATTGAATATGATGGTGTAAGAGTCTCTAAAAATGAATCGGTTGTCGCTCCAGATGGTACTAATGCAGTTGTTAGAGTTCTTAAACCAAAAAGATATTTTACATATAGTTATTCTATTGTAAGAGTCAATGGAGATTATCAAATGGTACCAGGAATTGAAACTTCTAATGCTGTTTCAGTTCATACAATTGAATTTACTATGGATACTAGTGTAACTCATAGAGGATATAATTACATGTTTAATGAAGATATTCCTACAGAGACTTTCTATTTAGGAGATGCTTCAAATAATGACGAACTTATAGCAGGGGTTCTAGACTCTGGTGCTAAAAATACATTAAAATCTAATGTTGTTTCAACACTTTTAGACTTAAGATCATCAATTATATCAACAACAGTTGCAAATGAGTTAAGTTATGCTGTAAATGATAATAATCTTTATGCTAAACAAGCAGGAGTTTCATATAACTTTTCATTTCCAACAACTACAGATGATGAAATGTATGATATGGTAGATAATGTTGGAATAGTTGCTTTTGTACAAGGTGTATCTATAGGTAATAGATATTTAAATACTAAAGCATTTGGAGTAAGTTCACTTGAGGGTGCAACAAGATATTATTTTACTGCTCCAAGTAAAGATTCACAAATACAAATGAATTTATATCATAAAGATGTAAATTGTCCAGAATATAGATTAAGTAAAATATCAGATATGTCACCAAGATTTGCAACATCTAAACAAGAAGCTGCAACTAGTGTGGCAACTGGAACATTTAATGGAGTAAAACAAACTTTTGAAGGATTTTATCCTTGCCCAATTTGTAATCCATAAGAGAGGGAGGTGTATTAATGGCTGATGGCTTTGTTCCTTCATATAATAATGAAGAAGAACGTTTAGAAGAAATTGAAAAGAATAAAAAAAGTTATAGAATAAGAATAACACTGCTATCTATAGTTGCTGTAATAGTTGTAGCCACAGTCATTATTGTTAGTTACATCTTAGCAAATAGAAACTATAGTAAATATGAAAAATATGAAGAAAAAATGGATCTTTATGGCTTTTCTCAAGTATATGAGAATGGAAGATGTAATACTTCAGATAAAGTTACAAAATCTGAAGCTGTAAAGATGCTTCTTGCGTGTTTATATAATGTTTCTTCAATTGAGGGAATAGCTCTTCCTACTGAAGAAACATATCCTAATGCTATTTGGGTAGAATATGCTATAAAACAAGGATTTGTTACTCGTGAAGAGGTTAATGCTTCAAATGCAAATGACAAAGTTAAATACCAAGAAGTACTAGTTTGGATGTACAATATAAAGGCAAAAGCTTTAAATATTGAACCAGACACTGAAGATAATTTTAATGTAAAAGATATCAATGCATATAATCCAGATCAACAACTTGCAATAAAAGATATGCTTAACTCTGGAATTATAACAGTAAATACAAGTAAAATTAAAGGTGGTAAAAAACTATATAAAGGAAAACTAAATGAGTTAATAATTAATTTTGCTGAAAAGTATAATACTATAACTGTTGGAGATGCAAAGATTAATATTAATGAAGAAAAAATACCAACAAATGCTGATAGATATACATATACTTTAGCCAACGTTAATAAAGAAGTGTATGAGATTCCATTTATTAATGATGGTGGAGAAGGATTTGTTTCTCCTGTTGAATATTATCCAAATAATAAACAATATTTTACACAAATTAAAACATATGTTGAAGGATATTATGATTATCTACTTACTGTAGATAGTTCAACGATATCTACAGCACAAATGAAAAGAAAATTAAAAAAATATGCATATGAACAATTTGATGATCAAAAACTAGAACAATATGTAAATTATGTTAAAGCAAACAATATTAAGCTTACTGGCAAATCTACTGTTCAAATGCCATGTGTATATTTTGATGGAAAAGATTATAGAGTTAGAGTAAAACTAGATATAACTGTAGAGTCTTCTAATACAAAAGATAATTTGTTGTTTGGAGATACAAATGTTACATATAATGATACTCAAGCAACAATATATATAGATGCAATACTTGCAAAGAATGATACATCTGAAACACTATTTGTTGTTGAAACACCAATTAGTAAATTAATTGTTAAAAATAGTGGCAGTGTATTAAGTAAGGAGGTATAACATGAAGAAAAAAATCTTGTTATTCTCATTACTAATTATACTAAATATAATACTTTGTCCAAAAGTATTTGCATATGAAAATGGAAGAGAAGTTTTTGTAAGACATTTGGATATGAGTGGAAATATAATTAATGGACTTGCAAATGTATCACAAGAAGCAATAGATAATGCTGGTAATAGTTCTCTTATTGCTAATTCTACTGCAGATGATGCAACTATTGTTTATAGTGAATATTATGAATACCCTGTATCTTCAACAATGGAAATTACAAAGACACTTGTAATAGAGAATAACTTAGTTCATTATGCTTATTCTGGATATAATGTTTGTACTATGCCAAGTTTAGATGAAGCATATGCAATTATGGAACAAAAACGAAGTGGAATTAAAAGTGGTACTGCTGAATTAGATGTTACATCTGGTAATTTAAATTCTAATGCTGTGTTTAAAACAATGCAATCAAATAATAATGATGTCACTATTATAGATTTCTATTATAGACCATCTAGCTCAAATAATGTTAGTCCAAAGCTATATTCTAATACTAGTGTGTGGAATGGAAATGATGCTGGTCTTACATCTAATGTAACCTATGTGCCATCAGGAGAGTATATTTATCCATACTTTGAAACACCAAGTTATTTTGTTAAAGATTTAGCATATGAAAAAGTAATTAGTAATGGAAAAGTTAGATATAAGGTTAATAGATATTCTGTATATAGATTGAATAGAGCAGAATTAATATCTTCTGAATCTAAACATATAGGATTAAATGGTCAGATAGAAATCACAGGAACTCTTGTAAGTAATACAGATCCTGCGGCTGCTTTTGGTGGTGTTGGTGATGTTTCACCTGTACCAGTAGTAACTCAAGATGGAGTAAAATCTGTGTTAATGAACATGGTAAACAATTACAATGCTAGTGATTCAACATTTTTACCAGGTAGAGGAGATCTTGATGATATTGATGGATATCCAACTGGAAAAGCAGATTTTGATGCTAATATTATTACAAAAAATGATGCTTTAAATGGTCTTAGAAGTGCAAAAGGAAAAGTGTATTACACAGAATATAATGTAATAGCTAATGCAGATGTTGGTGGCGAGTTATCTTATACATCTACAAACGATCATTATATCAATATATTTACTCCTGTTAAACTAAATCAACCACAAGTTACAGTAACAGGAAATGCATCAATAGATCATTCGGTTATTAATTCATCAACTGTAATACTTGCAGATGATGCAACATTTGAAATTCAATTAAGTCAGGGTGACCTAGATTTTACATATTATAATAATATAACAGCAGAGCAAAAAGCTAAGTTTGTAACTTACTACTATCTAATATTTGATTTTGATATTATTCATAATGGTCAAGTATATGAAAAAGGTAAAGTAGTTAGACTTACAAACCAAGGAAGATATAATAATGGTATTACGTATTTCTATGGACAAGTTGCACCAAATGAAACTTTGTCTAGAGATAATTCAAATCATAAAATAATTATTCTTGCTGCAGCTAAAAATATGCCTTCTACAGAACTTCTTTATGAGGTTGCAGGTCAAGAACTTGAAATTCAGGTAGATAAAACTTTGGATCCTTCTCAAAGAAAATATTTAACTGATAGTGGGGATAACACTGCAAACTTTTCAAATGATATAGAGTTTTCTGAAAATCATACAGATCCAGAGTTTACTAAAGGAGCAAAAATGTATGGTGATGGTTATTATTTTGCTATGTATTCTGTAGCAGTAAAAACAGCATCAAAGATTTTTGATTTCCAAATTACAGATTGTAGTGATGTTGCTTTCAAAAGTGTATTTAGAAAGAACGATTCTATGGAACTTGCAAATAATAGC
>JAEEGF012370315.1_pt1 | contig 17877 bp, 16 predicted proteins | sample 9134171 | NCBI WGS metagenome assembly JAEEGF01 (sample SAMN16246542, study PRJNA631951) | gut metagenome | biome: gut microbiome; feature: rumen; material: AP-attached | host: Bos | place: Iran: Karaj | collected 2018-10 | reverse complement strand
GGCTCGCGACCCCGGCCCCGTCCGAGGGCCGAATCGCCCCGCCGGTCGGCACGGTCCTGCGGATCCGGCCCAGAAGGCCGCAGGTAGGCTTCCGGACTTATACCATAAAATCCAGGAGTTAGAGTTTAAATAAACAATGAAAATAGAGGCCTCGAATGACTGAAACTAGGCTGGGACGCCGTCCTCTGATGCTGCTCATAATCATATTGAGCATGTTCGGTCCGATATCCACGGACATGTATCTCTCGGGACTCCCAAGGATGATAGAGGATTTCCAGACGACGGAATCCGTCATGAACATGTCCCTGTACCTGTTCATGCTGGTCCTTGCGTTCAGCATACTTATACTCGGGCCCATGGGCGACAAGTACGGCAGGAGGAAGGTCCTCGCATTCTCCCTGGCGATCTACGCTGTCTCCAACATCGCATGCTGCTTCACCCAGGACGTCTGGATCTTCATCGCGCTGAGGATGATCCAGGCTGTAGGGGGAGGAGGAGCCCTGACAGCCGCGTTCGCTCTCATCAAGGACTGCTTCACCGGCAACGACATGAAGTCAGTCCTGTCCATAACGGCGGCGATAGGGATTCTCGGGCCCATCCTGGCTCCTGTCATAGGGACGCTGCTGATCAACCTGGCAGGATGGCGCGCGACGTTCTGGGCACCAGCATCGATCTCGCTGTTCTGCCTCGCTATGAGCCTCCTGCTGCCTGGGAACATCCCTCGGGACCGCTACAAGGGGACCGTCCTCGGATCCCTGACAAGGCTCGGGGCCGTCACCAAGAACCGCAGCTTCCTGCTGTTCATGCTTATGATGTGCACATTCACCGGCTCCCAGCTAGCATACATATCCGTCTCTTCGTACGTCTACCAGGACGGATTCGGGCTCGGCACCACCGAGTACAGCCTCGTCCTGGCCATGTCATGCATCCTGGGGCTCGTGATAGCCCGCATAGAGGATCACAGGAACGTCACGCCGAAGAAGAGGCTGGTGTTCATCATCTCCATGGGGCTTCTCAGCCTGACGATGATGTGCATCGTGGCTCCCATGCACTGGACGCTGTTCATGCTCTCGATCGTCCCCTGCTGCGCCATCACGATAACCGCACGTTCGTTCGGGTTCGGAATCCTGATGAACCAGCACGACGGGGACAACGGCTCCGTCTCCGCCATGCTGAACTTCACCACGTTCATGTTCGCCTTCGTCGGGATGGTCATCGCCTCATCATTCCCCGCAGATCTGTTCATCTACGGAGTCGCCACCATGCTCGCGATATGCTGCAGCGTGTTCCTCGGGAGCTGGGCTCTTCTGCGTGCGAGAGGATACGGCCTCAAGGGCTTGTGAGATGGAAAGTAATCGATGACCGCCCGATTGACTAGACCGTCATCCAAGGGATGGCATCATGCGACAAGGCCGTTGCGATGTGGGACAGGTTCGGTCCATGATGCCCGACGACGGCTGGAACTGCATCCGATCCAGCGACAGATGGATCAAGAAAAAAGGGACACGACGGATGCCGCCGTGCCCCGAATGGTTTCACTTCTCGTACATCTTGGTGCGCAGGCACCTCATGGAGTTCAGGATCGCCACGACAGCGACTCCGACGTCTCCGAACACCGCCATCCACATGTTCGCGATTCCGAACAGGGACAGGGCGAGGATGAGGAACTTCACGCCGAGCGCGAACACGATGTTCTGCTTGACGATGGAGTTGGTGCGCCTTGCCAGCTTGATAGCGGTGCTGAGCTTCTTGGGCGAGTCGTCCATGATGACGACGTCCGCAGCCTCGATGGCCGCGTCGGATCCGAGTCCTCCCATGGCGACCCCGATGTCCGCACGGGAGATCGAAGGCGCATCGTTGATTCCGTCTCCGACGTACACGACGTTGGACTTGGGAGCCTTTTCGGCGATGATCTGCTCGAGGTGCTCGATCTTGTCCGCGGGCATGAGCTCGCAGTGGGCCTCGTCGAGTCCGATCTTGTTGGCGACCTCCTCTCCGATGGGCTTGGCGTCTCCGGAGAGCATGACGGTCCTCTTGATGCCGTTCGCCTTGAGGTCCTTGATGGCCTCCACGGAGGTGGACTTGACGATATCGGACAGGGTGATCTTACCCATGTAGACGCCGTTCTTGGCGACGTGGACCACGGTGTGGATCCCGTCCTCGGTGGTGGGGACGGCTCCGACCTCGGCCATGAGCTTCCTGTTTCCGACAGCGATCTTGTCGCCGTCGATCTCGGTGATGACTCCCCTTCCGGCACGGTCCTCTGAGGCTCCGATGCGGGAGTAATCGAATCCCTCCTTGCACTCCTTCTTCAGGGAGATAGCGATGGGATGGTTGGATCCGGACTCCGCCATGGCGGCCATGAGGACGAGCTCGTCCTCGGTGCAGCCGACGGCTTCCTTGGTGTCTATTCCGAACCTTCCCTCGGTGAGGGTTCCGGTCTTGTCGAAGACTATGGTCTCGGCGTGGGCGAGGGCTTCCAGATAGTTTCCTCCCTTGACCAGGATACCCAGCTTGGATGCGGCTCCGATACCGCAGAAGTACCCGAGGGGGACCGAGATGACCACGGCGCAGGGACAGGAGACGACCAAGAAGGTCAGAGCCCTGTAGATCCAGGTCTCGGGGTCCATTCCGAGGAGTATGGGTATGACCGCCACGAGTATGGCTGCTCCCACGACGGCGGGGGTGTAGTATCTTGCGAATTTGGTGATGAACTTCTCGACGGGTGCTTTCCTCGATATGGAATCCTCGACGAGCTCGAGGACCTTGGAGACGGTGGAATCCTCGTACTCCTTGGTCACGCACATCCTGAACTTGGCGCTGACGTTGACTGATCCGCTGAAGACCTCGTCGCCAGGCCCGACGTTGCGGGGGACCGATTCACCGGTGAGAGCGCTTGTGTCCAGAGAGGACCTTCCGTCGACGATGCTTCCGTCGAGAGGGACCTTCTCCCCGGGAAGAACCTCCACCATGTCTCCGATGTTGACCTCTTCGGGGTCCACACGGACGACTTCCCCGTCCTTGACGAGGTTCGCATATTCGGGCTGGATGTCCATCAGGTCTGCGATGGACTGTCTGGTCGTGTTGACAGCGCGGTCCTCGAACCATTCTCCCACCTGGAAGAACAGCATGACCGCGGCTCCTTCCTGCCAGGATCCTATGACGAACGCTCCCACGCTCGCGATGAGCATGAGGAACTTCTCGTCCAGGAACTGGCCTTTGAATATGTTACGGATGGCCGTCACCAGGACGTCGTATCCTCCTATGAGGTACGCCGCCAGGAAGAAGAAGAACTGATACTTCTCCTCGATGGCCTCCGTAAAGTGGAGTACCATGCCCACGGCGAAGATCGCCAGGGCGATGATCAAGCGCTTCTCGAAGTTGTTCATCGGGTTCACTTGATCCTTTTCACCGACTTGACATCGCTCGATGCCTTCATCGCTTCCTTGGTGATCTGCTCGACGATGGCGTCGACATCCTCCCTCTCGGTGGTGAAGCTGAGCTTCTGGGTCATGAAGACCACATTGACGTCGTTGATCCCCTGGATCTTGGAGACAGCGGTTTCGATCTTTGCCGCGCAGTTGGCGCAGTCGAGTCCTTCGAGTTTGAGTACTACCTTCATTTAACTCACTGATAGTTGAATGACTGTTCAACTATTAATAGGCACTGCACGACAGATTACGTGTATCGGATAATTCTGCCTAATGGCAAAATATTGGAATTGGTTTATAAATGGATGGAGGATATTCTTATCTCTCTCAAATAAGAGAAAAATACCCGCACGGAAAAGGGCCCGTACGGGAATATTGTTTCAGATGTACCTTATCAGGTCTCTGAGAACCGCTTCGGGATCTGCGGCCTTGACCACTCCCGATGCGAGGAGAACGCCCTTGGCGCCGAGATCTATGGCGGTCTTGACGTCCTGCCCGGTCTTGACTCCGGCTCCGCAGAGGACCGCGACCTTGGGATCCACGGCCTCGACGGCGGCTACGGTGTCCTGAACGATGCGGGGGTTCGCGGTGGTGACCGAGATGTCCCCTCCGATGAGCTCGGGGGGCTCCACGGCGACCATCTTGGGCGAGAACGCGGCGAGCTCCTTGGCCTTCTCCACGCTCTCGGCGCAGACGCATGTGCAGACGCCCAGCGCGTGGCACATGTCCACGCAGGCTCCCACATCGGCTGCGGGCTGCCTGTTCTCCGAATGATTGATCAAGGTGCCGAACGCGCCGGTGGCCTTCACGGCGGAAGGGGTGGTGTACCCCGTTCCGGAGCCGGGCTTCCTCGGACTGACGTTCTGGGAGAACACCGGGATCGATGTATCCCTGGCCACCAAGGACAGCTCCGGCATCGGAGGGCATACGGCTATGCTCACTCCGGACTCCTCGGCCACTGCGGCACAGGTCTTGGCGAGGCGGAGAGCGCCTTCGCCCTCCACCTGGCTGTAGACCTTGAAGTTGACGATGACCGCGGGGGTCCTGAGATCAGTCAAGGTTCTCGAACCTCGAGGTAAGCTCTTTGAGGACTTCGGGCCTGGAGGTGTACTCCATCTCCTCAGGTCCGAGGATCGAGGGCATGAAGGGTCCCTGGCTCCTCATGAACTTGCTCGCCTTGACAGCGTTCATGCGGGCGAGATCCCAGGTGTTGCCCTTGAAGAAGTCCACGGGGATGTGCTCTCCCTTCTTGGCTCCTATGGGCTCGAGTCCCTGGAGCTTTCCTTCGTTGAGCTGGAATCCGAGACAGCAGATTCTTGGAGGTCCGTCGAAGTAGACGGGGTCGGACTCCTCGGGGGAGCAGGGATAGAAGGCTCCGTAGTGGGAACCCCTCATCCATCCGGCGACGAGCATGGTGTTGTTCATGAAAGGCTGCAGGTACTCTCCGACTGAGGGGAGACCGCTCTGGGCACGGCAGATGCAGACGGGGTCGTCCTTACCGATATATTTTCCAGCGGTGAGGTTGAGCTTGTCGGTGGAGACGACGCATGCGGGACCGATTCCTGCCCTGGAGCAGATCCTCTTGATGGCGTATCTGGAGGTGTCTCCGAGAAGCGAAAGGATGCTGAGCGTCTCTTCGGGGGACTTCATGATGACCTTCTTGTGGCCGATGACGTCCTGGATCTCGACATCGAATCCCTTCTTGGCCCTGGCGTCTACGACGAGGCCGGTGGTGGTGAAGGGGTCCAGGAAGATCCTGCTCAGGGGCAGAGAGTACGCGGAAGGCTCGGTCTTGTCTGCCATGAAGAACATGAGGGGCTCGGAGCCTCTCTCGACAAAGCTCATCTCGGCGGATCCGGGACCTGCTCCCTTGACGTTTCCGGAGAAAGCGTCGGTGAGGATGTCCTGTCCTGCTGCATACAGCTTCATGGATTTGGCGATCTTGGCGGCCTTCTGGAAGCACTCCCAAGCAGCACCGTGGACGTCCTTGTTGGCGACGCCCTTGTAGTGGGTCATGTAGAGGTTTATGTCATCTCCGACACGGGTGACATAGAAATCTTCGATGATTCCCTGCTTCTGAGCGTCAGCCAGAATCTCCTGGCTAGCCTCGAGCATCGAGGGGTGGGGCCTGGAGTGTCCTACAACGGACCCGACGTCCGCTTTTATAACTGAAACTGTGACTTTTTCTGCAGACATAAGTTCACCGTATGCTTTTGCTTGACGTTAAGCGTATCTCAATAATAAGTATTTAGGGATTGGTCGCTCTGCTGGATGCGTGTTATGCTGAAGAATTAATGCTTCTGAACACCTTGTTCCTGACAGCGCGGGTTATCACCAGGATGATGGTAGCTCCGACGACGTGCCCGAAGAAGAGCGCCCAGAAGATTGCCTGGAGCGAGAACTGCCCCGCTATGTAGAAGAACGTTATCAGAACAGCGTTCCTGAGCACGGCGCACACCACGGACACCTCCGGATGGCCAAGAGCCTGAAGATATCCCGAGCACAGCGGGTTGAACGAGTAGAACGGGGCATACAGCGCGAGGATCGTCATCGCCTCTGCCATGGCAGGCCTGTATGACACGGTCGCATCGGAATAGGTGAACATGGTCATCACCTGCTCCGAGAACAGGATCAGCATCAGCGAGAGGAACGCCACCGACAGGATCCCCGCCTTCACAGAGTACCCGAACGCCTTGGACATCCTCTCGGGATTCCTCTGGCCGTATGCGGACGAAGCCACTGGGACAAGGGCGGACCCGACCGCCATCGCCGGGACGACTATGGCCTCTATGACCCTGTCGGGAGTCGAGAATATCGCCAACCCTTCGGAGCCGGCGCAGAGGATCACGAGGAAGTTCAGGACGGCGTCCATCCCGTAGAGGACGCAGTACTCCAGCATCTGCGGAACGCCAGCGACCACCACGCTCTTCATGTGAGCGCCGTCGAACCTGAAGCTCCTGCGGGCGTATCCGAGGTAGGCCTTCCTGGAGAACAGGAAATGGCATCCGAGAAGGAACGAAAGCAACGTGGATGCGACCGTAGCCACTGAGGCCCCTGCTATCCCCATGTTCGCCCAATAGATGAACACAGGGTCCAGGACCATGTTGGAGAACGCCAGGACAACCATCATCACGGTGGACTGGGTGGTGGCTCCCTCCCCTGTGAGGATCCCGGACACGGTTCCGTTGAGGATCAGCAGAAGGATGGACAGGCTGAACGGGGTCATGTAGTCCATTGACAGCCCCAGAACGTCCTCCGCTCCAATAGCCTCGAACAGAGGCCCCTGGATAAGGATGACCACCGGGGTGCAAGCTATGCCGAATATCAGCGCGAACACCAAGGACTGGGCGGCGCAGGCGGAGGCGTCCTCCTTCCTCTTGGCTCCGATCATCCTGGAGACGACGGCCGACGCTCCCACCCCCAGGCCGCTTCCGAGCCCCACGAACACGTTGTAGATCGGAGCGGCGACGGCCAGAGCGGCGAGGCAGTCGACTCCCAGGCCGGAGCACCACATCCTGTCCACGAGGACGTTCAGCTGAGCGACGAGAAGGGCTATCAGGATGGGGATGGCCATGTAGATAATGGCTTTCCTAGGATCCCCCAGAAGCTTCTCCACCCTCCCTTCGGCGTCCATGGACCATCCAGAGTCGAACCTGTATAAAACATGGGTTATACGATAAACGTGCACGCACGCGCCACCCTTATCACGCCTCCGGACCAGTTCCTCGGCATGTACGACGAATCCGGCAGGAAGTGGATGATGGATACCGTTCGCAGGGCGGACGACGGCGACAGCGAGGCCATGAAGGCCTTGGACGTGCTCTCCGGACGCAGGATCGAGGAGATCGGCACCAGGGCGCTCGACAGGCTGATAGCGGAGGGAAGCTCTTGGGCGCCGCTTCTCCTGGGAAGGCTTTTCGAGGAGAGGTGCCAGACGGACGACGACGTCTGCACCGCGATAAGGCTTTACGAGGAGTCCGCGGACAAGGCCAACCCGTACGCCATGGTGGCGATGGCCAGGATCTTCGAGAGAGGGGACCATGTCGTGAGGTCCTTCCACAACGCCTACATCCAGTACAAGAGGGCGGCCTCCATGGGATGCCCGCCTGCGGTCGAATGGATGGAGAGGAACGGAGAGAAGGGAAGATGCTAGGTCGACCTGGACAGCAGATGCGACTCCAGCGACCCCCAGGCGATGTACGATGTGGGGCTTCTGCATGAGGAAGGCGACTAGACCGAGCATTCCTACGGAGCGGCGTTCTCGCTGTACATGACAGCCGCGCTGAAAGAGCACAAGGCGTCCGCGATGAAGGTGTCCGAGTTCCTCATGGAAGGCAAAGGGGTGCCGTCCGACCCGGAGCTGGCCCTGATGATCCTGATACTGCTGGCCGACCATGGATGCGTAGAAGCCCAGGACATGCTCCGCTCGATGACCGACTACGACCTCGCGGACTGCCGCGGCGACGAGCTGGAGTCTTCGGAATACCCCGAGGACTCCTGGGGTCAGGAGGTCTTGGAGAGGATCGGAAGCCTCGGGTGACACGTTTTAGTACGCGTCCGCTGTTAGACCGGCATGGACAGGACGGCGAGGTTCAGAGAACTCTTCAGAGTCGGAGGAGGCTCTCCAGACCTTGCCAGCATACCCGGGCTGATGAGGTTCGGAGGATTCGGGGACAAGGACGCATACCTCGTGGAGAGCGCGGTCCGCGTGTCCCCGGAGCTGTTCCGCGCCTCCTTCTCCGACCCGGACGCGGACAGGGCTCGCGAAGCCGCCGAAAGCCTTCGCGTCCCCGGGATCATACCCATTATACAGGACATTAGGGAGGCTCTCGGCCTGAACCGGCTCCAGAGCATCCAGACCGGCACCAGCAGGCGCGAGATGTTCAGGAGGATGATATCCGAGAGGGGACGCTCGTCGCTGACGGACGGTTCCATGTCCAGAAGAGGGTTCCTTCCCGAGGACGTGCTGATGGTCTCGTACATAGCCAGATGCAGCCGCAGGAGTCTCGAGGACATGGCCTGGGACCCCGACATCAGGACAGCGAATTACGCCGCACAGAAGATAGCCGAGGACACCTCCCTCGACCTGGCCGCGGTCCTCGCGCTGATGGAGGACGTCCGCAGCGAGGAGACGATGCGCCCCGCTCCCAAGGTGGACCCTGGCCTGGTGTTCAAGAAGTCCCGTCCGTCGGAGGCCAGACTGGTACGCTACAACGGCAAGGAGAAGTCCGTCCAGATACCGTACGAGGTCGTCCTGAACGGCGTCAAGCTGAAGGTCACATCCGTCTCGGACAACGCGTTCGCCAGGAACACAGACCTGATGGAAGTCCTATTCCCGACGAGCGTCCAGAGCATCGGCAGGTACGCGTTCTTCGGTTGCACCGCCCTGGCTGACGTCGTGTTCTCCGAAGGACTCAAGGCCATCGGCCCCGGAGCCTTCTGCAGATGCGTCTCCTTGGAGTCCGCCGACCTTCCGAGAGGGCTCGAATCCATAGGGGATCAGGCATTCCTGGGTTGCTCCATCGAGGAGATGTACCTGCCGGAGACCGTCGCTTCGTACGGAAAGCACTCGTTCCCGTCCGGATGCAGGCTGATCGGACCCAGCATCGGAACGCAACAATAAGATAATCAGAGTCAATCCCCTTTTGTCATGACTGCCACCGCTCTGATGAATCTCGTAGAGGGAGGCGGATGCATCGGATGCTACGCCTGCCTCCATGTCTGCGAGAAGGATGCCATAGCCCTCCGCATGGACGAGAGGGGATTCCGCACGGCACAGATCGATCCTTCCGCATGCGACGGCTGCGGGAAGTGCGTCCAGACATGCCCTCAGCTGACCGGAGAGGCCGACGGGAAGCCCATGGCCGCCTGCTATGCTGTGAAAGCCGAGCCTGCGGTGCAGTCCAGGAGCTCTTCCGGAGGAGCGTTCGACCTTGTCTCCAGATGGATGCTCAGGCGCGGAGGATCCGTATGCGGGGTCGCGATGGCTGAAGGCCTCGTCCCGACGTTCAGGATCGCCCGCGACGAAGAGGGTCTGGAGCCGATGCACGGGTCCAAGTTCGCGTTCAGCGACATGAAAGGCATCTATGATGGGATCTCGAAGGAGCTGGAAGACGGCAGAGAGGTCCTTTTCGTGGGTCTCCCCTGCCAGGTCCGCGCCGTCCGCAACGTCTTCCATGACGACCGTCTCTACACTGTCGACCTGATCTGCAACGGGATGCCGTCGGAAGGCGTCTATAAAAGGTATCTCGAAGAGCTTTCGCAGGGCAGGAAGGTAGCGAACCTCGTGTTCAGGGCCTCGGACGTCCACTAGGGCACCCTTGTGGTCGCTTACGAGGACGGGACGACCAGGAACATCGTGGACGACCCGTATCTCAAAGGATACTCCGAATGCCTTTTCGTATCCGACGGATGCTCCGGATGCAGGCTGGCCAATACCCCTCGCGTCGGGGACCTGACCGTCGGGGAGCTGTTCGAAGCGGACAGGATCCTCCCGGACACGGACGTCCGCGACGGGGTCAGCACCATCCTGGTGAACAACGACAAGGGAGGTAGCATGTTCGACGGGATCCAGAAGGATGCCTCGTATGTCAGGCGCATCCCGCTCTCGTTCTCAAAGAGGTTCAACAATTACGACAAGAAGCGCGACAGTCCCGAGAAGGAGAGGTTCTTCCACCTGCTGGACAAGGGGATGCCGATGTCCAAGGCGCTGCTGTACAGCGTCGAGCGCAGGTACGACGTCGCCATAACAGGGTTCTGGAGGGTGTACAACTACGGCGGGGTGCTGACGTACTACGCCCTGTACAACCTGATGGAGGACATGGGCCTGGAGCCTATTATGGTCGACAGCAGGCACACGATAAAGGGCCGTCTGCCCAACCCGAGACTGTACAGGACCGGATATCCGGCCTACAGCAGGGACTTCTGGTTCGCCACCAAGGATGCCCAGCGCAAGGACCTGAACCCCCGCATCCGCAACTTCGTCGTCGGATCCGACCAGGTCTGGAACAGGGACCTGATCAAGCAGGAGTCGCTGGAGGCCTACGGACTGGACTTCGTGGAGCCCTGGAGGAACAGGGTGTCGATAGCCGCGTCCTTCGGGAAAGGGAAGTTCTCAGGGTCGGACGAGGACAAGGAGAGGTTCGCCACGCTTCTGAAGAGGTTCAACCACGTCTCCGTGAGAGAGGACGCAGGGGCGAAGCTGTGCAGGAGCATGGGCGTGAAGGCCAGAACCCTTCTGGACCCTGTCATGCTGTGCGATCCTCGCCATTTCCTGGAGCTCGCCGAGAAGGGCGATGCCGAACCCGAAGGCGAGTACGTGTTCAACTACATGATCGTCCCGGCCAGATTCGAAGGCATGGGAGAGGTCTACGACGAGTTGGGGATAGAGCCCGTCACGATACCTGGAGCCGCCGCTGTGGGGGCGGAGAAGCTGGGCGTGCCGCTCACCGACCCTGGGTGCGTCGAGAACTGGATGAGGTACTTCCAGGGATGCTCCTTCGTGTTCACCGACTCGTTCCACGCCACGGTGTTCTCCATCCTGTTCAGGAAGCCGTTCGTCACCATAGCCAGCGAGACGAAGGAGGGCGGAGGCAGGGTAGGCACGATCCTGAACGCCCTCGGCCTGCAGGACCGCATGTTCGAGAGCGTGGGCAAAGTTCTGGAATCCGGCGTCCTCAAAGAGCCCATCGACTTCGATTCGGCTCATGAGAAGCTGGAGACGCTCCGCTCGGACTGTCTGGAATGGATAGACAAGGCTCTGATACGCTGATCAGACGTAGCGCTTCCTGATCTCCAGAGCCTGCTTCGCGCGTCCGGGGGCTATGGGGCTGCCGTCCTTGAGGTGCGCCATGACATCCTCGATGACCTCCACCTCCTTCCTGTCCCCGGATTCGCGGAGGATGGCATACTTGACCTTGCGCCAGTCGCTGAAGGACCTCAGGGCGTAGACCGCATCGTCCATGTCGCCCCTGCGCTTCTCTTCGGAGGCCGCGGACCTCTCCTCGGACTGCTCCACCGTTATGCAGTGCCCGAGGACGACGTCGTCGAACGGGACCTCCATCTCGGAGAAGGACTCCCAGCAGGAGGGCTTCCTGCATTCCTGCATGGCGCTGCCCCCTGCCTCGGTTATGCCGTCCAGATAGGCCTGGAACTCCTTCGCGGCCGCGAGGGCGTGGCGGACGAGCGAGATATCCGCGATCTGCCTGGTCCAGATCTCGTCGGTGTCTATGACGCGGCCCCTGTCCTTGAGGTCCTGGATGGTCTTGGACACGGCGTAGCTGCATATCTGCGGCTTCATGTATCCCTCGAACCAGTCCTCCTTGCCGATGGCCTCGTAGACGTCCTCATAGAGGATCGAGGTGGTCACGGACTCCTTGAAGTACTCGTCGTCGAACCTGGCGGGGTTCTCGGCGAACGCCTTCGAGATGTCCTTGGAGAAGAAGCTGTAGCAGGTCTGGCCGCCCTTCGAGGCCATGTCGGGCTGGAGGTCGATCATGTACCTGCACTTGGCCAGGTCGATCTTGTCCATCCTGCGCCTCTTGTCGTACGTCCTCTTGAACGCGGCGCGCTCGGACTCGGTCCCCTTGGTGGAATCCTGCTCGAACTGTCCCCTTGTGCGCTCGTAGAACCACTTCTCCTGGCTTCCGGGGATCTCGCACCTGCGCGAAGCGTTCTCCATGGCCATCTGGAACTCGGTGCTCGACGAGAGGTCCGATTCCCTGACGGCGTTCTGGGTGTTGACGAAGACGGAGATGTTCCTCACGATGTCCACGGCGTCCTCGGCGGACACCACGGTGAGCTTCATAGGGACGTAGACCTCGTTGATCTTGTCCCTGTACTTCGTCTTGAGCTCCTTGAAGAGCGAGACAGTGGTCTGTCCTCCGTTCACTATCTGGAGGTTGGTGAACGACTTGATGCCGGTCTCGTCCATCTCCACGGACGAGGCGGTGAGGGCGACCCCGTTGTTGTAGGCGAAGAACATGCCGGGGTCCTCGCGGATGGTGTTGCGTATGCCCCTGTTGACCTTGGTCTTCACCGTAAGGAACGACCTGACGTTGGATTCGAGCAGCTTGCTGCCGTAGTCGCGGTAGATCAGAGCGAGGAAGAGCCCGGGGACGGTGCCTATGTAGGAGGTGCACCTGGCGTTGGATCCGGCCTTGACGCAGGGGATGGACGAGAACCCGAAGTCTGAGACCTTGATGACGCGATAGTCGTCCGGACGGGACGAGCCTAGCGTCTCCTTCATGAACGCCATGTCGATGAGGCGGAGGAACACGGGCTTCCCGTCCAGGTCCCTGTCCTTGATCTCCTTGAACCTGACGCTGCGGATCTTGTCGGTGACGACGTAGACGAAGATGCGGTCGTACCCGGGGAATCCCATGCGGACGTGCCTGGCCAGCCCGTGTCCGGGGTCCTGGGGGTCGGTGATCTCCTCCACGACCTTGTTCACGGACTCGTCGATGAACGCGATGCAGTGCTTGGCGTGGTCGTAGAACTCCTTCTCGGTCATCCTGGAAGGCTCGGCATCGCCGGTGTAGTCGCACACGAACAGGCTGAGGGTGCTGTCCCCAAGACCTCCCTCCCCGTCCGTGTAGGCGTACCCGTGGACGGCCATGGCCCTGTTGCGCCTGCCGTTCCCTTCGTATCTGCAGACCTCCGCCTGCGGGCACACGTCGAGGGCGGCCATGTCCTTGGTGGCCTCCTCCAGGAACCTGTCCGCGGCGGACGTTCCCGTCTCGGACGCGTACTTCCTGATATCTTCGAGATACTGGCTACGATAAGTTTCGACTTCGTCCATCTTAATCCTCCGTTGATCCCGGGCCGACAGCCCAGATGACTTCCAACGCGCGCTCCATCTCGTCCTTCACCGGTCCGGAAAGCTCCAGCCCGGTCTCCTCCGGGTCGGAGAACAGCCCTTCGGTGCATGACCAGTCGAAGCCCCTGACTCCCAGGAGCGGCATGACCTTCGAGTAGGGAGCGGCTCTGATGCCGCAGGACAGCGTGACCACGATCGCTCTCTCGGAGATGGGGTGGTCCTTTAGCTGGGACACGACAGAATCGCAGAGCTCCTGCATCGCCACGATCTCCAGGCGAGAGCCCATCGACTCGGCTTCGAACATGCTGCAGAGGCTGTCCGACCATACGCGCTCCACCGAATACCCGCTCATGTCCAGAGCGGAAACGAACACCGATTCGGCGGCGGCGAACCTGAACCCTTCCGGAACTCCTCCGCTGGATTCCCCCGCGGCCGCGGTGCATAATGAATCGAAAGGCGGGATGTGGGCGCTCATAGAGGATATCACAGGGTTGCCGTAGCGGTCCTTGGCCACCAGAACCCTGCCGCCCACGTTCTCCACAGCCCATCCGGGGCATCCCGGAACGCGTCCTGCGTCCACTTTGGGGGCCAGGAACCCGCACATGAATCCGTCCTCGGCCATGCGGCTCTCGACCGGTATGGACCTGCATCTCTCGCAGAGGCCCTTGTCGTCGACCGCCAGCTCTGAGGCCGACCTCATGGAATACGATATGCCTTTACCCTCCAGAAGCGAGGTGAAACCCTGAATGACGTCCCAGCTGTCCGAAGCGAACGTCACGACGCCGTCCTCGGAAGAGGCCAGAAGGCCGTCTATGCGGCTGTCGCCTGTGACGGAAGCATACTCCGGAACGGCTTCAACGTTAGAGAATATCCTGGATACTGCGGAATCGGAAAGCCTCATGGGGACGTCTATCTTCCTGTACGGAGCCTTCCTGACAGGCTCGGAGACCCTGCATACGAGCGCCCCCTGCCTTCTGCTGACTATCTCGAAAGGCCCCATGGCCTCCTCTCCGCAGCAGACGAACGCCTTGTCGGCGCCGTCGACGACAGGAGCGGCGAACCTGGAACGGATGGGCACGACCCCGCTGGAAAGGAAGGACGAAAGGGATCTGGGGTCCAGTGGCAGGATGACGGAGACCATCAGAGGCCCCTCCTGCGAAGACCGCACATGTAGTCTAGCATCGCCACGACGTTCTCGTTGCTCTCCTGCTCGAAGTACTCGACGAACGGCACGATGTCCTCGTCCACGAAGCAGTCGACAGAGTCCTCGCTCACAAGTATGTCGCAGTCGAATCCGCTGTACTCGCCTATCATGGACTCGTCCACTATCGGCCCGTATGTCATGACGACGCCCTTGAACTCGGCCTTCCCAGGACCGAGCGGAAGGACCCCGTCGCATTCGGCCATGACGAGGTCGAGAAGCCTGAGCAGGACCTGCTCGCGTATGCCCATGCGGACGCGCTTGCGAAGGGCCTCGTCCGTCGACAGATGCTCGTAGCGCTCCGGAACGGAGTTTGCCTCGGAACAGTACGACATGAGGACGGAGGGGTCGTCTGTGCGCGGCTTCCCTACGAAGTCGGAGTAGGCGGAGCTGAGCCAGTCCCAGTGATCGGAATATGTCCTGCGTATCCATTCGCCGTCGCCTGCGTCGTGGCATGTGGAAAGGGATCTTGCGAATGCGCGGAGCTCGGGAGAATCGGAAAGAACGTATCTGCCGGAGTCGTCGGTGGAGATGATATACCCATCCTTCTCCAGCGACCTGATCGCCTCCTTCATCTTCGGGACGGCAGAAAGGTACCTGCGCGTAGCCGGTCCTCTGCTCAGAGTGTCCACGATGAACGTCTTGCGGGCGTCCATGCTCTCGGCCATGGCGTCCCACGCCCTGCTGACCTTGGCGTAGCAGTCGTTGCAAAGAATCAGAGGATCCGTCCCCATGCTGTTGTAGCAGCTGCCTTGCTTCACGCTGGCGCCGCAATGCTCACAGATCAAAAGCGCTTGCGTTGACGCATGGACGGATGGGTTTTCCATAGTAATATTTCCCCCTTCTTATATAAAATAGTTAAGAATTGACGACTCATTATTGTCCTGTACAAAAAAGAACAACGGTCATCAGATTGGCGAGTGCAGTCAACCTCAACCCCACATGAACCGCATTCACCACGCAACATGAGAATATGTATACCTACCAGAATTATTTATTTTAGGTATGACTAGACTCAACAAGGATTCTTGAATGATAAGCCAGAGCCGAAAAAATCCCGATTAACGTATACTAGGACGAACTGATCGCATGCCTAGCAGCAAAAGCAGATACAACATACCGGCCAACGACGCCAGCGCTGACAACCTGTACAAGAAGGGAAGAAGCTACGAGACCGGAAAAGGCGCGAAGCAATCTTACGAGGACGCCGTATCCTGCTATCGCCAGGCTGCAGAGAAAGGCCACAGCAGGGCCATGCACAGCCTCGGGAAATGCTATTCTACCGGCCATGGCGTCAGACGCTCCTTCGAGGAAGCCGTCATCTGGTACAGGAAAGCCGCCGATCTAGGCAACAGCCACGCCATGCACAGCCTGGGAAGATGCTACGAAACGGGCAAAGGGGTGAGGCAGTCGTACGATGAAGCGGCCAAATGGTACAGGCGCGCCGCCGATATGAACAACGTCTACTCCATGCACAGCCTCGGCGAGTGCTACGAGAAGGGAAACGGCGTCCGGCAGTCCTACGAAGAAGCCATAAAATGGTACATGAAGGCCGCCGAGAGAGGAGATGCCAGATCGATGAGCGACATCGGCGACTGCTACTGTTTCGGACACGGCGTCGAGAAGAACTACGAGAAGGCCGTCGAATGGTACAGGAAGGGGATGAGCAACGGCGACACCTATTCCGTCAACGGCCTGGCATGGTGCTACTACCACGGAAAAGGGGTGGAGAAGTCCTACAGCAAGGCGTTGGAGCTCTACATGGACGCCGCCGACCACGGCAACACCTACGCGATGCACAGCATAGGGAGCTGCTACTTCTACGGACACGGCGTCGAGAAGAACTACGAGAAGGCCGCGGAATGGTACAAGAAGGCGGCGGATCTCGGAAACGCATACGCCATCCACAGTCTCGGCTGGTGCTACATCAACGGAAAAGGGATAAAACAGTCCTACGACGACGCGGTGAAGCTTTACGAGAAGGCCGCCAAGCTCGGGAACAGCTATGCCATGTACGGACTGGGCTGGTGCTACGAGAAGGGAAAGGGCGTGAGGATGTCCTACATCGAAGCGATAAGCTGGTACGAGAAGGCTGCCGAGCTGAAGAACTACTACGCCATGCACAACCTGGGCGAATGCTACGAGAAGGGAAAGGGCGTAGAGCAATCCTATGAAAAGGCGGCAGATTGGTACATGCAGGCCGCCAATCTCGGGGATTCCAAATCAATGAGCAACATCGGCGAATGCTACTACTACGGCAAAGGAGTGGAGCAGTCGTACGAGAAGGCCATAGAATGGTACAGAAAAGGCATGGAGCTCGGCAATTCCTATTGCATATACGGTCTCGGCTGGTGCTACTACTACGGAAAGGGAGTCGAAAGATCGTACGAGAAGGCGGTCGAATGGTACAGGATGGCCTCCGAGAAGGGAAACAGCTATGCCATGTACGGTCTCGGCTGGTGCTACTACTACGGAAAGGGTGTAGCTCAGTCGTATGAGAAGGCGATCCAGCTCTATTCAGAAGCCTCCAAGATGGGCAACAGCTACGCCATGTACGACCTTGGATGGTCTTATGAGAATGCGAGAGGCGTCGACCAGTCATATGAAAAGGCGTTTTACTGGTACAAGAAATCGGCCGAGCTGGGCAACAGCTACGCCATGTACGGCTTAGGAGAGTGCTATTTCTATGGCCGTGGCGTGGAAGAATCCACGGACAAGGCCATGAAATGCTATATCAAAGCTGCAGAGATGGGCAACAACTATGCGTCTTTGAGATACGAAGCGTTCTCCGATACAGGCGAGGACGAGGCCCCCTGATCACAACAAGGAATCGACGTACTTGTTCCATGCTTTGATTTCATTGAATTCGATAGGAGTTCCATCACGCATGTTGAACAAGATGGTCTCGCATTCGATAAGGATCCTCTCAAGTTCATTTTTGTTATCCTCATCGATCAGCCCGTTCTTGTAAGCAGCTTCGATCTGAGGTCCGAGTGGGCCGACCTGCTGTTTTCCGCCATTGATCTTCTTGATGTAGGTCTCAATCTTCGAGCGAATCTGTGTAGCGGCATTAAGAGCTTTGAAACTAGTGCAAGGAACCTGCATAATTGGCACAATAAAATGGACGATATTAGCTTATCGTAAGAACAGGAAATATCCGGATAAATAAAACGACGATGACGATGAATCGAATTGAAATGAAACCACATGAAAAGAAATGGCGTTCGATGCTACGTTTGATGCACGGCAGGCTGCCCAGGAATCGCGGGAAGCCTTCGGGGCTTCCTTGCTTCGCGACATTAGGTTGGTCGGGCGGGCCGAGAGGCCCGCCCGGTATAGGAGGTGATCCATCTGCAGGTTCCCCTACAGATACCTTGTTACGACTTAACCTTCCTTGCTGAATCCCAGTTCGAACGCCCCAATCGGAG
>JAEEGF012271713.1_pt1 | contig 17878 bp, 13 predicted proteins | sample 9134171 | NCBI WGS metagenome assembly JAEEGF01 (sample SAMN16246542, study PRJNA631951) | gut metagenome | biome: gut microbiome; feature: rumen; material: AP-attached | host: Bos | place: Iran: Karaj | collected 2018-10 | reverse complement strand
ATTACAGAGGTAGTCAATAAACTCAAAAGCCTGATGGTTTTGAACAATACCATAATCCTTACCGACTACGCCCAGTGTTTCATCGTCGCGAGTGTTCACTGTCGCTTGATGGCTTTTGACAACCATTCTAGATAGAGCCGACAGCGTAATGTCCTTTGGCAGCCGCCCAGTCGTTAGTAACGAGCCCAACACATGGTCAGGCATCCGCATCAAGGGTTGTTTCTCTACCAAGAAATCTCCCTGAATAGTCTCCAAGGCTTCTCTGACAGTGACTGGCTCATCAAATGTTGTGAATCCCGGCACTCCGTCCCATGCCTTTCTCGGTTCTGTGGGTGAAATGAGTTCTTTTTCCATATTCCTGCATTTTTTTAAGTCTATTTCAAAATGCAAAAATACAACAAAGGTGTGCCACATCGTGACACACCTTTATATAATTTGGAAAAAACATCTCTAAAGAGTAGAAATCGTGTAAACTTGTCTCATCTTTGACCTTGTAAAATGTCAGCGATGGCCTACGGATAATATGTCTTCTATTTAAAACACATTGGTGGATTGTTTTTACTGCACTATTACTATGAAACAATCACCCCTCAAGTTTAAAAATTCAGACCTTCTAATCCTGCATCTAGAATCATTTTTGCAAACTCTATTCCATCTATTAATCGAACCCCCTCAGTCTCTGCAAGTTTTTTTGCTTCAACGCTATATTCTTTACAAGAAGAGATAACCCACATTTGGGTATGATAATCACCATAATTATGGTTTGCTCTATAAGCTTTTATTTGTTGAACAGCCCAGTCATCAGTTGTTCCTTCATGTTTCTTAACTTGAACCATTATCGCTGTTTTAATGCTATCAAAATAGCCAACCCGATCCGCATCACCATCTTCTGTGGCAGATTCATTTTTTCTTGGTTTATAGATTCTCGCACCAAGAGATTCTAGATACCATTCAACTAAATTTTCAAACTTGATATCATTGGTAAGTTTTTCTATTAGACTTAGCAGTTTTGGTGCAGCTTCTTCAACAATCTGTTCTTTCAGGTTGATAGGTTTTCCTTCTGCAAATGCTTTTCTAGCTTTTTCTACAGATTCTCTCAGGTCTGAAATATTAGCATTCGTCTGCCTGATTTTCATTCTTGAGTATAAGTCTTGTTCTGCATACCCTTCACGAGGAATATTAAGTAAAACGGGAGTTACTTTCCTATAGAATCCAAGATCCACATAACCCCCATCTGCATTATGGAAATAGCCATCCTCCTGCAATTGAGCAAAATTCCCGTTCCAGTTCTTTAGCAAGGAAGCGTCTATTGATTGATTCGTCAAAACCATATCATCTGCTATCTCAAATAGACTGAACTCATTCCATGTGGGGACAAGCACGATATCGTCTTTTTGCATTTCATTAATGAAACGAAACAAATTCCATCTATTCCGAGGTAGTCCATATCCCGCGTTCTGCATCGCCTCATCTAGATATTCTGCTCCGTGTTCCCTAATATTTTTTACAAACACATCCTCGGAAAAATCGCTCCATCCAATGGATAAATAACGGTTATTGAACAATAGTGGATGAGCAAATTCCAATGCTCCATCACCGCCTGTAATTCTGTGTAGCCAGTAATTCATAATAATAATTGTTTCTTATTTGCTTATATTTGTATATAATTAAATTTGTATTTTATACAACATATCTCTTATTTCTTGAACAATTCAAGTAGCGTTGCTGCGTAACCAGCATCATATCTCGATATTGTTCGACGATATACACCGCCAGGATTACCCACCCCATCTGGCACGTATGCAATGGGCTCTACTATTATATTTGAACAAAGATCTGCACCATCACCACGTCCATTGTATATGTCGTATTTCATTACGTCGTCATTGTTAACGGGTTTAACCTGCTCTTGCTGACCGAAAATGTGTATGATTTCTTTTCGTTCGTTGTAATCAAAGATACGCCAACCTAATGGCCTGAATGCTCCAATGTAGCCATATCCACCACGACGGATCGTTCCATTGACGTACTCCCCAAGCGTATCCTCTCTGGTAATCAGGGATGCGAAAAACTTTTGTTGCAAAAACTTGAGCCAGTCTCAAGTCATTAGTTTCATTATTTGCCATATATGTAAGTATTAGTTTACATTTTTAATACTCTAGCTATTAATTCGGCTACTTTCGACATTACTATCTCATCGGATGTGCCATCATCAAATGTTGTGAATCCTGGCACTCCGTCCCATGCCTTTCTCGGTTCTGTTGGTGAAATGATTTCTTTTTCCATATTCTTGCATTTTATATGTCTCTTTCAAAATGCAAAAATACAACAAAGGTGTGCCACATCGTGACACACCATTATTTTGTTGGGGAATCTTGTCTCCATAGAAATTTTTTTTGCTCTTGACATATCGCTAACCGTACACGCGCTTCATCTTCTCGCAACGCGAGAGGACTTCCGTATAATGGTCTCATCAGCGACATACTAGAGCATAATTAATGTTGAATCTGCATAATGTAGTTAGACATATTGTCTTCCGATTTTTTGATTTCTTCTATAAATAGCTTAAAACTATCTGGAGATTGAGGCACATGAAATGGCATTAGATGGATATAACCATTGTACCCTTTCAATTGATGTTTTCTATATTCAGACTTTTTCTCGTCAGGATATGCATAACCACCGTTTTGCGCCTTCATACAATACATATAAGATACAACTTGATATAAGTCTTCCCTACCAACACCACTATTCAAGTGCTTATATTTTGCATCAACAATAAAGTTGTCTTTATAGAAATCAGGATATAATGTTTGAGAATAAGCCGTTACCTCCTTATCATTGTCAGCCTCCTCAAACATCGGAAGCCCGCCTTCCCCCTTTTTGTTATCAGGGTGGCTAAAACCATATTTCTCCAATATAGTGTTTAAATAGGCCTCCCAAAGCCATGCTCCATCAAATAATACACCATGAATTTTATTTTTTTCTTTTCCATATTTTAGAGTGTCATGTCTCAAAATATGGATACACAATTGTTGCAAATCCGTATATGCTGTATAATAAGGGTGGACTTTGGGTCGTCGATTTGCATTTAGCACTTGCATGCAATCCCTTTGGCTATATGTTGGCGTGGCTTGTATTATTTGATTTACATACCCAATTGTATCACTATCCTTACTCAAGATATTTAATCCCAAAGGATGACGCTTTATATATTCAACTGTATGTCGAATCAGTTGTGTCATGGAGTTGTCCGAGCTGCGCTCATGTGTAGTGTAACTAACCGATCCTTTAAATGGTATATCGGAACGAATAAACCGATTAATATCAATAGCACCTTTGACTTTTGCATCATCATAGTATCGTGTTTGATATTCCCTGTATAATCCTTGTGACATTGCTTTTTTTAGCATCATTGGGAACAGAAACAAAAGGAAATCTAACACTTTGTCATCGTTACTACTGGTATGTTCCAAACTAAATACGTTAACTGAAAAAACCTTTTGCAATAGATAGTACAAAAAGAAATCTTGAGCCCGGTCATCTACAATTCCACATTCTTTCTTGTGCGTAAAACGAGAGTGGATACTTATAGAGGTATCATTAATGCCAACAAATCCCATCAAATTACCGGTACAAGCCTTTACTGACACACATTTTCCTTCCTCAAATATAGCATCTTTTAATGTTAAAATGGACAAATCTCCAGCATCATCTTTCAAATCTGAAAATGAATGAGGAAAAACAAGCAAATCCGGAGCATCCTTCAATCTGCCAATACTGGCAATTTGTAGGACATCCGGAATGCTGCTTTTCATTATTGGCGTCCCTTCATAATTATTGTCTGTCAGATGAATAACATTAGGCATTATCTTTCACTTTTTCGGGTTTGCCATCTTTTATCTCATATCTGTCTTCCAAATTATAAGCTCGATGTAATGTATTCAAATCCTTCTTTTCATTGGGTAGTCCTCGCAAGTATTCAAATAGCAATCCATGCAAATGATTGTCCCATAGCATCTTCCATGAGCTGTCGTCAATAGTTCCATCTTCTGTTAAATAGTTCTCCAGTTTAAGATAATATGCGGCACCAATCTGATAAGCTGTCGATAGGCTTTGTATAGTCAGAATTGCAAGGTTTAAATTCCTCATACGTTGCTCTATAACAGGATAAAGTTGTGCTAGTTTCGAGTTTTCTTTTATCATATCCATACGGTCTTCGGCACATATTTCCTTAAACGCAAAACGTCTTCTCATCGCGAAATCCATACTTTCTACACTACGGTCAATATCGTTCATTGTTCCAATGATATATACATTCTCAGGAACAAAAAAGTGTCCACAATTGCTAGAATCTTCTATTTTCAACGCTATATCAAATTCGTTAGGTGAGGTTTGCATGTTGGCGTATTGCGTCCTTACAGCGCCATCCATTCCTCTGTATCCTGGATCTATTGAGAAAAACAACTCTCCAAATATTTTTGAGATGTCCCCTCTATTGATTTCGTCAATAATAAAGACGAATTTCTTGTCATTAACACTATGTTGTCCTGCAGAATACTCAACCAATCCCATGTTTTTCTTCAAGTATTCAATGATGGCTTTTCTGTAATTGTCATGTCCACCGCTTGGCACTCCTTTAAAATCACGATAAATATTGTATAATTGTTCTTTCGTAAAAAATTTAGAGTGTCCCCTGACTTTTTCAATTTCTCCACTTGCATTTTTATCCGAATACAACCGCTCCGTTAATCCCGTTCCGTATTCATTCAATTCAATTCGAATGTTTCTTGCACCAGTTAATAATGGGATTTCGATGAATGGATTTACATCTAAGTAGCTTATCAATTTATCCCAAACCTCATCAAAATTATCCGAACCCTTTGCAAAACTGGATTTCAATGCCCTTTCACAGAATGCCTTAAGCACCCCATCCCTTCGTTCAAACCCAACGTTTCCATTTTCGTCTTGAATCGGACGCAAACCCTCAACAAAGTCTGTGTAATCATAACTCGGATGAAACTGGACAAAGCCACACTGCTCTTCCATTCTTTTCTTTTCGTCATCCAAAGCCGCTTTTTCATTGTATTCTTTTCCGAGTATTATTTGGGCTGCTATTTGTTTGGCAAGATAGGTTTTACCTGTACCAGGGGCACCAGTAAGAATAAGATTGTGATTCGCCTCTAAAAATTTTACTATTTTATTCATATTGTTCCTATTTTCAATTCTATAGATCCAATTCATGATTGACTTGTACGTTCCAGTACTCGGATTAATACATTTTTCCAATGTCTTTCTTGATGTTACAGAATAATTATATTGGTCATTATACCAATCAAGTACTTTTACTTTTCTTCGTTTTTGAAACCATAATAAATCATCAACATCTTCGTCTTTTTTATAGTAATCACTCTCCACCTGTACTAATGCCACAAGACTTCCGCCATGTTTAATCATTACATAATCACCAATTTGCATTACGTTTTCAAAGTTTGGCTGTTGCTTTGCAGCCTCATCCCAATCACCCAAACCGATAACACTATGCTTTTTTAACAACTCAACTTCTCTATTCCAAGTTAAGTCATTTGGATGTAATTGCATATTCCAATAGTTCATATGGCTATGTATTTTTCAAATAGATTATTTCAACTTCTTTTCTTCAAGCAGTTTCATCAATGTCACCGCATAACCAGCATCGTAGCGCGAGATAGTGCGACGGTAAACAGGGTTGGGGTTTCCTACTCCTTCCGGTATGTAAACGATTGGTTCTACTATTAAGTTTGAGCAAAAGTCTGCTTTGTCCTTTATACCTCCGTAGATGTCACGTTCTGTGACATCAGAATTAATTGATGTCTCATCCTTAACTATTACTTCATTCTCTCCAAACCGGTGAATTGTTTCATAGAGCTTTCTATTATCATCGTACTCAAAAATTCGCCATCCTTTTGGGCGAAATGCACCAACATAGCCACATCCTCCACGACGGAAAAGAAATACAACGTCTTTTTCTCTAACTTGTTTGACTAAATTGGTACGCCAAGATTCTTCATATTCAATTAGTGACAGCTCGTTTATTCCATCGTCAAGAGCTTTTATTTGTTCGTCACCCAACATGGCAAAATGCCAAGCTTGATTATAATTGATTTTACTCAATGAGGCTGTAGGTTTATTCTCACAATGTTCGACACGGGTACTTTGTGTTGTTGATTCTGTTTCTATTTGTTTTATTTGAACTGTGGGTACGTCTTCTTTCGGAATATATTTATCTATTTCTCGCCAGAGTATTTCTATATCATTTTGGTTGAAAGAGACTCTTTTAGTATCTTTATCTATTTGAGTGTTATCGAGACAACTCTTAATTATTTCCGTTAATTCTGAGAATAGCTTAATTTTGTTTACATTTGAAGGCTTTGGTGGTAATTTGCTAAAAATGTCTATTAGTTTATCTATGTCAGATTTGGAAATAAAGAATATCACTTTGTTGAAAAGCAAATCACGGACTCCCTCAATATCTAGATAATCGGTTTTTGTCTTTGACCATAGCTCCTTAGAAAACTCAGAAAAAGCATCTAATTTGTTTTGGTACATGTGGATGTTTTTTTCTTTTTCCTCTTCTGATTTTTGTTTGTTATCCAACAAAGAATTGGTAATCCATGCCGTAACACCTGCACCGAGAAAGGCACTTGCAATAATTGCTAATAACTGAGGCCAAAAATCAGGAATATGGAATATGAAGAAGCAAATTGCTAACAATGCAGCAAGAATTCCAACACCTAATGAAATGTGAAATACTTTTTTCATATCAATATAATTTTTTTTGTGTTTAACTTCTTTTCATCCAGGTTCTGCCAGCACTTGTAGAATAGTATAGTCCTTTGCTGGTAGTAGCCAAAAGCTCTCGGCCACCATCGGCAAGGCTGCGGAACTCGCCACATGACGAGCTAGTATAGCGTGACATCCAAGTACGTCCCTCATTGGTGGAATAATACACACCTTTTGTGGTAACGGCAAGCAACTCGTTGCCATAAGGCAGCAAATCGAGGAATGTTCCACATAATGAACCGCTGTAGCGCGTCATCCAAGTGCGTCCGCCGCTGGTTGAATACTCTATTCCTTTGAGTGAAACCCTCAGCATCTCTTTCCCATAGTTGATTAATTGTGGCATATTATTTTGATTTTAACCAATATTCCTTACAATATTGAATTGCTTAACAAAGTGCAAAGATACTCATTTTTTTCAAAATAGGAGCAAGGTTTGTAGAACCATAGAAGAGGAATCTCCGAATGGTCGATATTACTATCTGGTGAAACCAATCTTTTTAGACGAAGTGTTGTTAATCCTTTCCGAGTCGCAGTGTGGCATCAGGTTGCTGGCGGTGGGGACGGCATTGCCGTGCAGGATGGCATCGATGGCATAATGGCGGGCGATGTTCTCTATCTGTCCGCCGCTGAAGTCGTACCGCTCGGCCAGCAGGGTGGCATCAGTGTCGCTGAGGTCGGGCAGCAGCTCATGCCAGATGGCGGTGCGGGCTTCCACTGTGGGTTTGTCGAAGCGTATCTTATAGAGGAAACGCCGCTCGAAAGCATTGTCCATATTCTGCGCCAGATTGGTAGTGGCAATCAGTATGCCGTCGAGGGTCTCCATCTCCTGTAGGATGATGTTCTGAAGCGAGTTCTCCATCTTGTCCACAGCCCGTTCCGCACCCTCCTGCCGTTTGCCGATAATCGCATCTGCCTCGTTGAAGAGGAGGATGGGCACAAGGTCACTCTCTTTGACCCGCTGGCGGTAGGTGTCGAAAAGTGCCTTAACGTTCTTCTCACTCTCACCGACCCACATGCTCTTCATCTCGGAGATGTCCACCTGCATAATGTCGCGACCAGTGCGTCGAGCCAATTGCATCACTGTCTCGGTCTTACCCGTGCCGGGAGCCCCATAGAAGAGACAGGTGAACCCACAACGAAAACCCTGCTCTTGCAGACGGGCATGGATGTCGTTGTAGTTCTTCTCCTCAAGCAGATGGGCAAGGTCGTCAATGCGGTGGGTGATTTCGTCAGAGTAGAACAAGGCGCGAGGCTTGATGTCGGAGGCGTTAATCATATTACGCAGTTCCCTTTTCCCTTCAAGCGAGGGCAGTTGCAACTCGTCCAGCAAGTCGCGCTTCGCTTTCATCGTAAGTCTGTAATACTCTTTGTCCCCCATTCCATTGATGTTGTTATATTCTATCAAACCCAACCGCTGCAGAATGTTGATACCCTGCTCCAATTCCGACTTTATTGTACGCATGTCCTTCTTGCAATACATGCAATCGATGTTGTGAAAACCAATACAATCATCGTTGTTGTTCACAAATAGATGACAGAACATGACGAGCAGAACAAATTCATTGTCACATACTTCTGGGATGAGATTCTGCACCTTTTGTACGAACAACAGTTGCTGGTTACAATGAAACAGCATTTTGAAATGTTCTACTGCGATGGTAATATCCATCTCATCATCTTCCACCCTGTCAACAATGTCTGCAAACTCATCGAACAGTTCATGACAGGTAAGCCCGGAATAATCTTTAGGCGTGAAAGGCTTATTCACTTTGAAAGCCTCCACCACATCGATAGGCACCCGGTAAGAAATAGAACTCGACGAACGTCTACGGGCAATCAAACCTCGACGTACCAACTCGTCAATATCATTCATGTATCGGATAATCCGCGTGGTACGGCAGCCCGTATACTTTGCAATGTCGCTTGCCTCAATTCTTGGGTCATCACTTTGGTCAATAAACAAAGCCAGCATGACGCTCTGCTCTTTCGTGAGGCTAAGACTGTCTGACAGATGCTTTATATAGCGGCCTGCCTTGCAATAAAACTCTGGCGACAACTGCGAATCTTTTGCCAAATCAACAATGCTTTCGACTGCCGAAAGTAGGTCTAACTTTCTTTTCCCTTGTGTTTTGCTTGCTGTTTCCATGACGATATTTCTTTATGTTTCCAAGTGCAAAGATATAACATAGGTATGTCAAATCTTGACACACCCATATTTTTGTTTAGAAATCCAATCTCAGCAGAAAAGAATTTGACTTTTTCATAACATGGCAAAATATTTTTTGCAACCGCCACACCTACAAACGTTGTCGCCGCCCCCACCTGACTCCCGACAACGGTCGCCATTCAAAAGATGTTTCATGGCTCGTTCCTCGCTATAAGAGGGACAAACGGCCTCCCAATCGGTAAAAATCGGTACAATGCGGTAGGAATCGGTACTAAAGACAGAGTTTGGCACGGAATTTGATAGGGACACTGTTTATGGTGATAATTAAAAATACATATTCAACCAGAAAATGAGTAAATCAAAATAATTTCGTATCTTTGCATTTCTGTGCAGACGGTTCTGCACGGTGTAAGTTTTTGTATAATAAAATAATAAAATATATGGCTAATTTTTTGTCAAGACTATTCGGCACCAAGGCTGACCGCGACCTCAAGGAGGTGCAGCCGCTGTTGAATGCCACACTGAAAGTTTATCCCGAGATTCAGAAACTCGACAACGACGGGCTGCGCGCCAAGACCCTCGAGTTTAAGGAGCGCATCCGCAAGGCGGTGGAGGCTGAGGAGAACGAGCTCGCCCAGCTGCGCCAGCGCATCGAAGAGGAGTATGAAATGCCCGTCGACGAGAAAATAGAAATATACAAGCGCATCGACAAACTGGAGAAGGAGTCGTACGACAAGACCCAGAAGGTGTTGAACGACATACTGCCCGAGGCGTTCAGCGTGGTGAAGGAGACCGCCCGCCGCTTTGCCGAGAACGAGAAGGTGGTGGTGACCGCCACCGACCACGACCGCGAGCTGGCCGTGAAGATGAGCAACGTGAACATCGACGGCGACAAGGCCATCTACGACAACAGCTGGATGGCCGGCGGCAACATGATTACGTGGGACATGGTGCACTACGACGTGCAGCTCATCGGCGGTATCGTGCTGCACAGCGGTAAGATTGCCGAGATGGCCACGGGTGAGGGTAAGACCCTCGTCGCCACCCTGCCCGTATACCTCAACGCCCTGCCCGGCAAGGGGGTGCACGTGGTGACGGTGAACGACTATCTGGCCAAGCGTGACTCGGAGTGGATGGGCATGCTCTACGAGTTCCACGGCCTGAAGGTGGACTGCATCGACAAGCACGAGCCCCACAGCGACGAGCGCAAGGCCGCCTACAATGCCGACATCACCTTCGGCACGAACAACGAGTTCGGCTTCGACTACCTGCGCGACAACATGAGCCGCAACCCCGAGGAGCTGGTGCAGCGCGGACACAACTACGCCATCGTCGACGAGGTGGACTCGGTGCTTATCGACGATGCCCGTACCCCCCTCATCATCAGCGGCCCCACGGGCAAGGACGACGAGGACCAGGAGTTTGACCGTTTCAAACCCGTCATCGAGAAGCTGTACAACGCCCAGCGCGTGCTGGTGACCAAGGTGCTGGCCGACGCCAAGGCGGGCCTGGCCGAGCATCCCGACCCCAAGCCCGACGAGGAGTGCGCCAAACTGCTGCTGCGCGCCTACCGCGGCCTGCCCAAGAACAAGGCCCTGATCAAATACCTCTCCGAAACTGGCATCAAGAGCATCCTGCAGCGCACCGAAAACTTCTACATGCAGGAGCAGAACAAGTATATGCACATCATCGACGACGACCTCTACTTCGTCATCGACGAGAAACAGCGCAGCGTGGAGCTGACCGACAAGGGTATGGACTTCCTCACCGGACTGGGCGAGGACCGCAATTTCTACCAACTGCCCGACATCGGCAGCATGATTGCCGAGCTGGAGCACGAGAATCTCACCCCCGAGGAGAAGGCCGAACGCAAAGAGAAGATTTACAGCGACTACGCCATACAGAGCGACCGCGTGCACACCGTGGACCAGCTGCTGAAGGCCTACGCCCTGTTTGAGAAGGACGTGGACTATATCGTGGACGAGAACAAGCAGGTGAAAATCGTGGACGAGCAGACGGGCCGTATCATGGAAGGCCGCCGCTGGAGCGACGGACTGCACCAAGCCGTCGAGGCCAAGGAGAACGCCAAGGTGGAGGCCGCCACGCAGACCTACGCAACGATTACGCTGCAGAACTACTTCCGCATGTACAAGAAGCTGGCCGGTATGACCGGTACCGCTGAGACGGAGGCAGGCGAATTCTGGGACATCTACAAGCTGGACGTGGTGGTCATCCCCACCAACCGCCCCATCGCGCGTATCGACATGGACGACATGATTTACAAGACCAAGCGCGAGAAGTATAAGGCCGTCATCGACGAGACGGAACGCCTCATCGGGCTGGGCCGTCCTGTGCTGGTGGGTACGACAAGCGTCGAGACCTCCGAACTATTGAGCAAGATGCTCAAGATGAAGCGCATCCCCCACGACGTGCTGAACGCCAAGCTGCACCAGAAGGAGGCAGAAATCGTGGCACACGCCGGTGAACCAGGACACGTGACCATCGCCACCAACATGGCTGGTCGTGGTACCGATATCAAGCTGAAGGGCGGCGTGCGCGAGGCGGGCGGTCTGGCCATCATCGGCACCGAACGCCACGAGAGCCGCCGTGTGGACCGCCAGCTGCGAGGCCGTGCCGGCCGTCAGGGCGACCCGGGCAGCTCGCTCTTCTTCGTGTCGCTGGAAGATGACCTGATGCGTATCTTCGGCTCCGACCGCATCGCGGGCATCATGGACCGCATGGGACTGCAGGAAGGCGAAGTCATCCAGCACAGCATGATTACCAAGCAGATTGAGAAGGCTCAGAAGAAGGTGGAAGAGAACAACTTCGGCATGCGTAAGCGACTGTTGGAATACGACGACGTGATGAACAACCAGCGCACGGTGATCTACAACAAGCGTCGCAACGCCCTGTATGGCGACCGCCTCAGCATTGACATCAGCAACATGTTCTACGACACCTGCGCCCTCATCTACGACGACGCGCTGGAGAACCACGACTGGGAAGGCTTCAAGATGGAGATGATTCGCGTCTTCGCCTTCGACGTGCCGTTCAGCGAGAAGGAGCTGTTCAACGCCCGCCACGACGACGCGGTGCAGAAACTCTACAACGCGGTGTACGCCACCTACAAGGAACGTATGCAGAAGATTAGCGACCTCGCCTACCCCTTCATCAAGCGCATCTACGAGAACACCCGCTACGTGAACGTGGCGTTCCCCATCACCGACGGCAAGAAGACCCTCAACGTGGTCACCCCCGTCAAGAAGAGCTACGAGAACAAGGGCCGCGAGGTGCAGCTGAGCATCGAGAAGGGCATCACCCTCGCCATCATCGACGACCTGTGGAAAGACCACCTGCGCGAGCTGGACGAGTTGAAGACCAGCGTGCAGAACGCCAGCTACGAGCAGAAAGACCCGTTGCTGATCTACAAGTTCGAGAGTTTCAACCTGTTTGAGAAGATGCTACTTGAGATTAACCGCGAAATCAGCTCGTTCCTCATCCGCGCCAGCCTGCCGGTGAAGGAGGAGAGCGACATGCACGAAGCCCGCCAGCCGCGTCGCGACAACCGCGGGCTGAAAGCCAGCCACGACAGCACCGCCACCGAGACCCAGCGCGCCATGGACCAGGCATCGCGCCAGCAGACCGGCGAACGCCCCAAGCCCATGCCCGTGCGTGTGGAGAAGAAGGTCGCCCCCAACGACCCCTGCCCCTGCGGCAGCGGCAAGAAGTACAAAAACTGCTGCGGCCGCAACGAGTAGCCGCATCAGCATAAAAACAACGCAGCCGCCCAGCAATTCTGGGCGGCTGTAATTATTTCCAATAGTCATCTTGGAGCATTGTCCAACACACTGGGTAAGGGTAATGCATACAACATAGAGTAATATCCTCGGTGCGGGCGCGGTCGAGGATGGCCCGGCGTGTGGCAACAGCCTGTATGGGGTCGGCATCGAAGCGGGCGCAGAACTCTGGATGTTCCACCTGCAGGGCTACGGCATGAAAAATGTCACCCACGATAAACACATCGCCAAGGTCGTAGATAGTATGGCCGGGAGTGTGGCCGGGGGCGGCAATAGAGGCAATAGTACCAAGCAAGGTGTCTCCCTGTGCGAATAAATTGATACGTCCTTCGTAGGCTTGTCCAATTTGTAAAGTTATTTCTGAGTCGCCCATCTTGCCTGATGCCCAAGCGTCGAACTCAACCTGCGGGATATGGAGTGTGGCAGAGGGGAATGCAGCCGTGCCATCGGGGTTGAAAAGTCCTCCCACATGGTCAAAATGGAGGTGGGTGATGCAGATGTCGGTAATCTGGTCAGGAGCGAGTTGGAGGCTGTCCAACGCCACCATCAGCCTACCGCCCTTGGCCTCACCCAGTCCGGCATCGAACAGTATATAGCGTCCATTTTGACAAAGAAGAAAGACATTAATCGATGCTTCCGCCTGACCATCGGGCAAAATACTGTCGAGCAAAGCGTCATTAAAGCCTCTGAACAGGTCGGCTGACATCATCTGCGGGCAGTCACGAATGCAATACAGGCTACAATCACTGCCAGTCGGAATGGTGTACACTGAGTCGAGTATATTAGGCTCGACCGTTTCGGGCTGGGGCTGGCGGCCTTTGCAGGCAACGGCTAATAGGATTACACTGGCAACAGCAATAAGAAGAATAAAAGTATTTTTCATGGTATGAATGATGTTGGGATTATTTACCGGGTTGGTAGGATGATGTATACTATGATAATTATCAGCCGTTGATTGGCTGCACAATCTTGCGTAGCTGTTCGATGTCAAGCAGTTGATACTGTGCATTGTCTGCGTCGGCGAATAGCTTCTTGTTGTTCTTGTAGTTGTCGCTGTCATACTCCGTGGCCTTAAGGAAGAGGTTGTGCGCGACCGTACGTTTGAATGTCTCGAAATCCATCCGGTCCTCCTCCCACTTCTTTTTCTCGTCGGCGGTGAGGTACTTGAGATACTTGTCGTTCATGGCTTTCGAGATACGGTCCTTGCCCTGCGCCTCGGGTTTCGCCTCCATGGTGGCGTTGTAGTCGCGCGTCAAGGCGGGAAAGTCGGCCCACGCGGTGATGGTGGTCTCCAGAAGACGCAAATTCTTGCGCCCGCGGTCGGTGTAATAGCCCAGATAGGCGTGGCAAGGCTCGACAAAGATGACAGGCTTCAGCCCAATCTTGCGCATGATGGAGGCAAAGAACACGCAGGCATCCACGCAGTTGGCCTGTCGCGAGCTGTACACCTCGTCGAAAAAGCGGATGTGCTGCACGTTGGAACGCGTAGTAGGCGTAGCCGTACAGGAGATAGACGAGTAGCGTATGCCTCGTTCGAGAGCGTAATACCATATCGCCTCCACCTGCGACACAACGCTCTTGGCATCGCTCTGGTAGCCCGAAATCTTGCTCACCACGCCCTGCTGCATGATGTCGCTGAGGATACTGTCGATATAGGGATGCTCCTCATTGACGTAGGCGGCAAAGAGCCAGCGGTAGTCGTGGTTGCGGCCCGCACTGTCGCGCACGCTCAGCAGGCAGTCGTTGGCGGAGCGGTAGTTAATGCGCAGGTTCTCCACATCCACCTCCTCGTCGTTGATATAGCAGGTGAACGTGAGGTCGGCAACGCCCTGTTGGCGGGTACGGTAGAGCTGGTCAAACTTCCATTTGATAGTCGGATAGAACGTGTAGCGCATATCCTTCACAGGCAGTACTTCCTGAAAAATAGTCACATAGTTGAGCTTCGACGAGTCGATGGTGATACGCAGCACGGCATTGCTCACCGGCGCCGTAACCGACACCGAAAACAGCGCGCCCGTGTCCGACATAGCGTATGTGGGGTCGCTCAAACTCGCCACACCCATGACAAGCGACGGGTAGAACTGGTTCTCAAACAAGGGTGCATAGCCGGCCGTGAAAGCCACCTGCGCCGGGTCGAACACCTTCGGCCTCACGTGGTGGCACGATGCGGTTATCAGCAAAAGGGGCAGGCTAAAGGCTAAAAGTTTGATAGTTGGCCTAATATGTAATAGATGGAATAACATAACCTTTTTAGTTAAATGAATGCGACAGCCTTGAATGTCACCGGCGACACGCCGGTCAGGAAAGAATGCCTGTCACCAGCACCACCAGCAGCGCCAACGGAGCCAGATAGCGCGACAGGAATCGGAACAGCTTGTAATAGCCGATTTTGAGCGTGCCATGGTTCGACAACTCGTCCTTGACATCCTCCTCGGGCATCACCCACCCGAAAAAGATGATGGTGCCCAACGCGCAGATTGGAGGCAGGTAGATGCTGTTCATCTTGTCGACAAAGTCGAAGAGGCACAGACCCACAATCTTGACATGCGACAGCGACCCCAGCGACAGCGAGAACACGATGCCCAGTGCCGTAGTCAGCACAAAGAAAAGCAGTGCTCCCACCACGCGGCGGGTGCCCGTTTGCTCGCTAAACCAAGCCGTCAGCGCCTCCAGCAGCGAGATGGCACTGGTGATTGCCGCCACCATCAACAGGATGAAGAATATCGACGCGAACACCGTGCCCGTAGCCCCCATCATGTTGAACACGTTAGGCAGCACATGGAACACCAGTCCGGGACCACCGGCAGGCTCAAATCCGCAGCTGAACACGGCAGGGAAGATAGCCAGACCTGCCAGCACCGCTATCAGCGTGTCGCAAGCCGTAATCCACATCGCCGTCTTGAAAATATTGTCATTGACAGGAATATACGAGCCATACACCAGCAGCACACCCATGCCCACACTCAGCGAGAACAGCGCCTGCCCCAGGGCGGCCAGCACCCCCTCGCCCGTCAGTTTCGAGAAATCGGGCAAGAACAGATACTCCACTCCCTTGCCTGCGCCCGGCAGCGTCAGGCTGCGCACACACAGCACCAGCACCAACACCACCAGCAGCGGCATCAGCACCTTGCTCACATTCTCAATGCCCTTCTGCACCCCTCCGAGGATAATCAGCAATGCCAGCACCGCAAAGATAGAGAGGAACAGCACCGGATCCCACGGCGAGGTGGAAAACTCCTTGAAGAAGTTGCTGATAGCCCCCGAGTCGGTGCCCAGCGACGCCAATGTGCCGCTAATCGAATTCCACACATACCCCGTGGTCCAACCCGAGATGACCAGATATTGCGACAGGATAAAGAAACTGGTGATAATCCCCAGCAGGCCCAGCAGACCCCACGCCTTGTGCTTGGGGCACAACGTCTGGAATGCCTTGATAGGCGTATGCTGCGCGCGACGGCCGATGACAAACTCCGACATCATCAACACCGAACCCAGCAGAAACACAAAACACAGATAGACAATCAAGAAAGCCCCGCCGCCATACTTGCCGCAAATATAAGGGAAACGCCAAATATTACCCAGGCCCACGGCCGAGCCCACCGCTGCCATGATGGCTCCGAGGTTGGAAGAAAACGATTTTTGTTGTGCCATATTTTTAAACTAAAAAAGTAAAACTATTTCAACTCTCAACTCTCAACTTTCAACTTTCAACTCTCAACTTTCAACTCTATCAAGGTTTGCACTGACAAAGTCGCCCCACTGCTGCCGCTTGCTCTTGTGCGCCCGCTTGGGCTTCAGCTGCTCGCGCAGCTCGCCGAGGGGATCGGTCTGTTCCAAAAAGCAGGTATACGCCACCGCCAACGCATCCGACGCATCCAGAAACCTCGGCAGCTCCTCAAAGTCGAATATGCTCTGCAGCATCGCCGCCACCTGCTCCTTGGCGGCGTTGCCGTTGCCCGTCACGCGCTGCTTCACGGCGGCAGGCTCATACTCCGTGTAACTCAGGTCACGGCTCAACGCCGCCGCTATCGCCACCCCCTGCGCCTTGCCCAGTTTCAGCATCGACTGCACATTCTTCCCCGCAAACGGAGCCTCGATGGCCACGTGGTCGGGGTGGTACGAATCGATGATGCGCTGCGTCGAGTCGAAAATTTTGCGGATGCGAAGGTGGAAGTCGGCAATTTGGCGCAGATACAGCACATCCATCACCACCAGTTGCGGCTTCGCGCCGTCGGTGTCCAGCAGGCTGTAGCCCAATATCCGTGTCCCGGGGTCTATTCCAAGTATCAGCATCACTACAAATTAATCACTTGCGGGGGAATCCCGCAATTTTTTTGCAAAGATACAAAAAAAAATCGTATTTTTGCATTTTCATTACATCAGAAAAAATTAATTTAATTGTATCAATATTATGGATAAACTGATTATCACCGCTGCCATCTGTGGCGCAGAAGTTACCAAAGAGCAAAATCCTGCCGTCCCCTACACCGTCGAAGAAATCGTCCGCGAGGCAAAATCCGCCGTTGACGCCGGTGCCGCCATCGTGCACCTGCACGTCCGCTACGACGACGGCACCCCCACCCAGAGCCGCGACCGTTTCCAGGAGTGCGAAGAGGCCATCCTCAAAGAATGCCCCAACGTCATCCTCATCCCCTCCACCGGAGGTGCCGTGGGCATGACCCCCGACGAGCGTCTGCAAAGCACCGACACCACCCCGCTGCCCGAAATGGCCACCCTCGACTGCGGCACCTGCAACTTCGGCGACGAGATATTCGACAACACCATGCCCACCATGCGTGCCTTTGGCAAACGCATGATGGAACGCGGCATCAAGCCTGAATACGAGTGTTTCGAAATGGGCCACCTCGATACCATCCTCACCATGGCACGCAAAGGCCAAGTACCCGGACCTTTTTGCAGTTCGCTCCCTGACGGTCGCAGTCTGCCAAAAGTTCCCATGCAGTTCAACTTCGTGCTGGGCGTGCCCGGCTGCACCCCTGCCACCGTCGACAACCTCTGCTGGTTGGTCAAGAACATCCCCGCCGGCAGCACCTGGACCGCCACCGGCATCGGACGCTATGCCTTCCAGCTG
>JAEEGF011835590.1_pt1 | contig 17879 bp, 15 predicted proteins | sample 9134171 | NCBI WGS metagenome assembly JAEEGF01 (sample SAMN16246542, study PRJNA631951) | gut metagenome | biome: gut microbiome; feature: rumen; material: AP-attached | host: Bos | place: Iran: Karaj | collected 2018-10 | reverse complement strand
ATGATGACGTTGCGGCCTTTCGGTCCCAGTGTCACTTTCACGGCGTTGGCCAATGCGTCAACACCTTTCTTCAGACCCTCGCGGGCTTCCCAGTTATATTTAATGTCTTTTGCCATATTTTTGATGTTTTTTTGTTTGTTCGTTTGTTTTGTTATTCCCAGGGATCGCTGCGTTCTCCTTGGGTTGACGCGTGTCGGGCCTGCAGCCCTCTTGGATTTGTGATTTGTGACTTGTGATTTGAGGCCGTTGCCCGTTATTAGTTCCGTTATCCTTTACTAATCGCTAATCACTAATCACTGTTCACTAATCACTGATCACTGATCACTATTTGCAGATCGCGTAGATGTCGCTTTCTTTCATGATGAGATAGGTTTCGCCGTCGAGTTGGATCTCGGTGCCGGAGTATTTTCCATAGAGCACGGTGTCCTTCACCTTGACGGTCATGGGTTCGTCTTTCTTGCCGGGTCCGACGGCGACGACGGTGCCCTGTTGGGGTTTTTCCTTGGCGGTGTCGGGGATGATGATGCCGCCGGCGGTTTTTTGTTCAGCTTCTGCAGGTTTCACAAGAACTCTGTCTGCTAAAGGTTTGATGTTTTTCATACTGTTTTTTATTTTAAGTTAGAATTATCGTCATTTTTCGACGGCATTCCATATTGCAAATTCCGTGCCAGTTTTGACACAGGAGAGGGAAAACGGGAGACGCGGGAAGAGCGACGGGAGTCCGGGTGACAAAATGGCAGAACCGAAATTCGCGCAGCCGTGGCATCGACTCGTCATTGAAAAATTCACGGAAATCGTCTCCCAAACAAAAAATTCTTAATTTTGCCGTCGGATAACAGCGTGATTTGCATCGGATTTCCTTTTTTCGAGGTTGTCAAAAACGCAGAAAGTCACACATCGTATTCATCCATTAAAATTCGATAAGGTTATGAAAATCAAATGGTTAATAGTTTTCGTTTTGGCTGTTTTGGTCGTGCCGATGTCGGGACAGGTGGTTTCGCATCCGATTGCGGAGGACTGGGAGTCCGGCGATTTCTCGTCGCTTTCGTGGGAACGCCCCGGCCTGCAGTATCGTTGGGAAATCACCAGCGAGGGAGCGCACAACGGCCGGTATTGCGCCCGAAGCGGCAACTACTACACGCTGAACACGGAATCGGTGTTGCAGCTGGGAGTCTATCTGACAGAAAACGGGACCCTCTCGTATTACCGCAAGGTTTTCTCGGCGGAGGGCAGCGGCGGGTTCCGCTTCTGGCTGGACGGGGAACTGCGCGACTCACTGGCGGGATTTGTGGAGTGGAGCGAGTTCCAATGCCCCATCAGTTCGGGCTACCATGTGCTGAAGTTCAGCTACACCAAGAACCAGACGAAAAGCAAGGGGTCGGATTGCGTGTGGATTGACGACATACAGCTGCCCGACGGCATCATCGCGCAATGGCAGGCAGACTCCTGCGAGACGCCCGACGCGCCGCAAGTGGCGGTCAGCGACAGCCAAGTGGTGGTCTCGTGGAACAACGCCTACCACACCGAAGAGATCCTGCTTTTCGATGATGTGGAAGGACATCCTTACGGGGCCGTCAACTCCCCTGGCACGTTAGGATGGCGCTACATCGACGGCGACGGGGCGCCCACCGCCGCCTTCGGCGTCTTGAATTTCCCCAACTTGGGCTCGCCCATGGCCTTTGTGGTGCTGGACGACTATCTTCTCGCCGGGAACCAGTACAACACCACGGCACACTCGGGCCACCGGTTTCTCGGGAGCCCGTTCCATTCAGACATCTCCAACGACGACTGGATTGTAAGCCCGGAACTGGACTTCACCGAGCCGTTCACCTTCTCGTTCTTCGCCCGCAGCTTCGCCGACCGATTTGCGGACGAACAGTTCGTGGCGGCCTATTCGATGACAGACACGAATGCCAACAGCTTCATCCCCCTGCACTGCGACTCCATCACGACCATCGCCGAGTGGAACGAATACTCCTTCCTGGTGCCCGCGGCGGCCAAGTATGTGGCGGTGCACTGCGTCTCACACGACCAATATATGTTTTGCCTGGACGACCTCACCATACACGGCCGAAAGACGAGCGGCCACCTGTGCAACGTCTACCGCGACGGGATGCTGATCGCCTCGGGAGTGACCGACTCGGTGTATGTGGACAGCCTCGCCAGCGCGGGAGAGCATTGTTACTCAATAACCTACAGCTGCGGCGATATGGAATCGGCGCATTCCGACACCGTATGCGTCCATCTCAACGCCGCACCGACAGCCGTCATGCCGGAGGAAAGGGATGCCCTACCCTACGAGTTGCCGTCCGAAAGCAAAGACGTCAGCAACAGTCACATGGCCGAGACGTTAGAGGAGATGCTGCGGTGGAACAAGTACCCGACATACGACGTTTACACCCAACTTCTGCAACATTTCCAGGACTCCTTCCCGAATCTTTGCCGGATAGACACCATTTTGGAGGACACGCCCCACCCGGACCTGCACCACTCCATCTTCGCCATCCACATCAGCAACACGCTGGGACAGCCCACCACGAAGCCTGCCTTCCTCTACTCGTCCACGATGCACGGGTGGGAAACGGTGTGCTACTACATGACGCTGCGGCTGGCCGACTACATCCTGAACAACGCCACCACCGACACCGCCGTCCAGCGGCTGTTGGACAGTGTTGACCTGTATATCTGTCCGTTGGAGAACCCCGACGGCACCTATCATCTCACCAACGACCTGATCTTGAAAGACGGCATCCATTCCATCTACCACAACTACAACGATGTGCAGCTGAACCGCAACTATCCCTACCTGCCCGGCTTGGAGGGTGCGGCGAACATACAACCCGAGACGCAGGCCATCATCGACTGGGTCACGCCGATCCACTTCGTGATGTCGGTCAACTTCCATTGCGGTGCTGAAATCGTGAACTACCCGTGGGACGCCTGGACCACTCAACAGCGCGCCCATGCCGATGCCGACTGGTTCCGCTATACGGGTCAGAATTACGCCTCGCTGTGTCACGCGCAGGACACCGCCTATCTTTATGGCGATTACCGCGGGCGCTCGGTCATCGAAGGCGCCGACTGGAGTCCGCTCGTCGGCGGCCGGCAGGATTACATGACCTACTACCAGCGTTGCCGCGAAGTGACCATCGAGATGAGCCACATCCCGGTGATCACGGACACCCTGTTGCTGCCCACCTACTGGGACAAGAACAAGGACGCGCTGTTGAGTTACGCGGTGGAGAGCAGCTACGGATTCTGGGGCGTTGTCACCGATGCCGAAACCCACGAGCCCGTCGAGGCCCAAGTGAAAGTGCTGAATCACGACCGTTTCCACTCCGAAGTCTATTCGCACTTGCCCTTAGGGGTGTATCATCGTCCGATCATGGCCGGCACCTACACGGTGGAGGTCTCCGCCCCCTGCTATCAGACGGCGACGTTCACCGTCACCACGCGTCCGGGAGTGGGCATCCGCCACGACGTGGAGCTCCAGCCGCAGGTCGAGGCGCCCGTGGCCTTCGACCAGTACATCTTGCCGGGAATGCAGACCACGGTGGTCGCGCTGGCACAAAACGAGGTGCACTGGTACGACTCCGACACCGCCTCGCAGGCCATCGCCGTGGGCGACTATTTCACCACGCCGGTGCTCTATGACACGACGACCTACTACCTCGAAGAGCAATTCCAGGACGACACGCTCCTGTGCACAAGTTCACGCAGTTCTGTCACCGTGTATGTCCTCGGAAACACCTCTGTTTCAGAGCATAACGAAGGTTCGGGACTAAAAATTTTCCCGAACCCCACGGGCGACTTTTTTACGATAGACGTCGGCAGCGAGCCCTTGCGTGCCGTGTCGGTCTATGACGCGGAGGGGAAGCAAGTGTTGACAAAGCGGGTTTCCGTTTCGGGGGTGTTGAATGTCACGTCGATAAAACCCGGGAGTTACCTCCTGCGGGTGGAATACGCGGACGGACGCTGGTGTTGGGTGAAATTTGTGAAGAGCGGGGAGAGATAGCGGTTGGCGGTTGGCTGTTAGCTGTTGGCCGTTGGCTATTGGCTGTTGGCCGTTGGCTATTGGCTATTGGCTGTTGGCTGTTGGCTGTTGGCTGTTGGCTGTTGGCTGAGGGCCTGTCCACGGTGGTCCGCAATCGCCTCACCACTGGCAACAGATATGCAACCGCTGAAGCAGTAAAGTCTGACTCTCTAACAAGAAAAGACTTGACACTCTGAAGCCAAAGGGGAAAGATGGTTGTAAGAATGCTATTTCAGCGCCTCGCCGATCGCCTTCAGCACCAGCTCCTCCATGATGAAATAGGTGTCGGGGTCGGGGTGGCAGCCGTCGGCGGTGAAGCGCGCCAGCATCTGGGTAGAGGTCTGTCCGCCGATGCCTCGGCCGCCTGTATTGGCTCCCGTTCTATTGCGTCCGCAGTGCAGACGCAATTGGGTAAAGTCCGTAAAATGCCCTTGCACGCTCTAATTGCCCTGGTCCAAATCCGCTGCCGTTTTGTGTTTTTTACTGTCTCTCCTTTTTGAGTTCTGCCAGTTCCGCCTCAAGACGCGCAATACGTTCATCGTTGTCGTTTTCCCGTTTCACTGTGTGCTTAAGCTTGAACATGGCGAGGTTCAGTTCCACGGAAGTCTCGCTGCTTTGAATCGGCAGGCTGTCAGTCAGCAGTTCCGCCGCCAACTGTCCACCACGCTGCAGCAGCGATTGCTGCTCCGCCTTGTCGTCCTCGTGTTGAGAGACTTCGGCAATCACCTGAGCGAGTTCACGTAATTTAGCATACGCTTCCACAATGGCGATGGTGGCATCCTCCGCTTTGGGGCTTTTCAGGATGGTGGCCAACATGTAAAGACCGCGCTCAGTGAAAGCCTTAGGCAATTGAGGGGAGAAACGAAGTCTCTGGAGGTGGTCAAAATTTTTGACCACCTCTAATTTTTCGTTTTCACTCAATTCCCAAATATATCCCTTGGGGAATTTTCGAGGATTGTTCTTGACCGCTTGATTGATTTCTTTTGTCTTTACTCCATAGAGCTCGGCCACATCAGAGTCCAGAATCACCTGCTGGTTTCTCAGGGTGATCATCTTGTCTTCTACATCTTTAATGTTCGTCATAACAATTTAATTTTAATGATAAAATACATTAATAATTTCCAGGTCGCAAACATACTAAATCTTCTTGGGAAAATCGAAGACAAAATTAATTCAACTCATTAAAAATCAAATACATAAAAACAACAATTTTCGTGATAGAAGTTGCAGTTTTCGCGATAAAAATTGCAGATTGCAAAAAAAATGCGATGTATTGAAGAGCCGCGTTTGGGGTAGGACGGCTGGATTTTTGGAAGATTTTGGCGGGTGAGAGTGCATTTACGGAGGCGACCGAATCCTCGCGGTTGGCAAATTTCCCCGAATCGCCGCGCGAGCGCGGTGCGCGAAACACCCCGTCAGGGGTGAAGGGAATGTTTCCGAATTACATCTTAAAAATCAACCCAACATTCTGCCGATGCAGGATTACTCTCGCCTGAATACATACTAGACCCGTTTGCCTTCAAGACAAACTCCTCGTCCCCTTTGCACACATATATGCGAACATTTGTATTGGCTCCTCTTCTATACGCTTGGATTTTCGCATGAAAATTCCGTTTCACCGGTCCGAAAGTTTCTGAATAGGAGCTGCCCGCACGAAATTCCTGGCTTCCACGTTCGGTGTTCACCTTTACATGCAAGTCATCTGATGAATAACCTGTGCTTTGGGCTTCGTACTTGATGTAATATCGGTTGTTCGGTGTACTACAGTTGGCCAAAACAACAATAAGAGCAGCGACAACTGCTAAAACGAAGATTTTCTTTATCATTTGGACTACAATTCGTTAAACAGACACGGGACTTGAACCCCTATATTTTTTTCATTTTCCTTACGAAAAACGCGGCTGCAAAAGTAAACAATTTTAGTTTCGCATGTTTGATTTCCAATCATAAATACCTCAGGAAAAAGATTTTTGCTGCCAATGCCTTATTGTTGGCGATGTCAACACTCTCGTTCGCGCACTATTTCCGGCCACGGCACACTGTGCCGGGCGGGCGAATTCCCCTTCTATTTTAGAAGGGGTGCCCGAAGGGCGGGGTAGTAATATAGGTATCATGATTCCTTTTGATATTTCAGATTGTTTCGAAGAATGTCATAATCAGCTTTTTATTGTGCGAAACAAGTTCGAGTTTCTTGTTTGCATAAACTGACAACCATCTGTTTTCTAAGAGGTTATTGACACCGTAATCTTTGATTCGCATATCGTTGTTAACGGCATTTTTTCACAAGGAATTCTGATATTTTAATATTACTACCCCGCCTGACGGCACCCCTTCTAAAATAGAAGGGGAGTTGTGCTTCGGCCGCAGCTGCCCGCTGTGGCCGGGACATTCTTCACTCACTTGTTTTTCTCCTTTTTTTTCACATGCGAAACTTGAATAAACAATTATTCGCAAAAAACAATCATTTAGGGAAAGGGAATCCTTAAGGGGAAACCCGAGAGATGAACGTAATGCTTGCAGCCGTAATAGAAATCAGAAATTAAACGCCAAGCCAACACCATATTTACTGGCATTGACACTCCAATAACCATACACGCGATTGGTTCTCTGAGAGCATTCTTGATTAAACACGTCCACGCTTTTATGCATCTTGTTATAACCGACAATCAGCAACGGGATGCTGGCGACAGAACAACCGAGTGCACAATACATAAAAGGAAGTGACGAGCTATTATAACCACCCGCTATAGCACCACCGATAAGCGTCCCTAATTCAAGACCAATGGCGACAGACAAAAACATCAGCCCTGTGTACGCGACAATATATCCGTTGTGATAGACATGGTAGGCATTCGGACAATTATCACTTAAAAAATACGCATAGACATCACCTCTCATCACAACACCTTTGTAAGTGTATTTCTCCCCCATCCTTGTGACAAAAAAAGGGGCTGAATTGGAATCCGAAGGATCATTCGTCGCAGTTGGTGTTCCCTGGTAAAGAGCAACCTTCCCATTTGCGTAAACAATCGAACTGATATTATTTGTGGAAATGATAAATGTCGGACCTTCCAGATTATCCGTTTCCTTATATTTCACTTCTGATTCAGAAACCTCCAGAACCTTGGCTTCAATTCTACGGGCATCCGTAGTGACAATGATGTCCTGCGCGAAACAGAAGAGAGCAATTATTACAAAAAAGAACGTCAGCGATATTTTTTTCATCAGATTTTTTTTACAAAACAAACGTGCAAAAATATGAAAAATCACGGACAATCAGTCGTTATACTTTCCGGGTGGACTATTTCAGCGCCTCGCCGATCGCCTTCAGCACCAGCTCCTCCATGATGATATAGGTGTCGGGGTTGGGGTGGCAGCCGTCGGCACTGAAGCGCGCCAGCATCTGGGCCGAGGTCCGCCCACCGATGCATCGGCCGCAGTAGAGGTGAACGGTAGGTTGCGTATAACTTTTCCCCATCTAAAAAATCATCGAACAATGTCTGGATATTAAAAAAAATGTATTTTTGCATCGTTGATAAAGGGAGTGTCTTTATCGTAAAATCACCAACGAGTGCAGTCCTGGTGGTTTCAAGAAATAGCCCGACTCGGGCTTTTTTCTTAGGTCAAAAGCCGTTAGCAAAAAGATTTTCTCCTGATTGTCCCATCGGGTCTGAATAACAATTCTGAAGGTCTCGCTTTCCAATATCAACTTCTTGTCGTCTGATTTTTTCACAGACAAATTCCCAAACTGCACCACAATCGGAATGAAATCTTCCACTTCAAAGCCTAACTCCTTTATGCTGTAACAACTAAACTTTATACAAACATTAATTTTCCGCCGACAAACATACAAAATCATTTCAAACAAACCAAGGAAAAACAACATTCAACTCATTAAAAATCAAGCACATAAAAACAACAATTTTCGCGATAAAAGTTGCAGCTTTCGCGATAAAAATTGCAGATTGCAAAAAAGTGCGATGTATTGAAGAGCCGCGTTTGGGGTAGGACGGCCGGATTTTTGGAAGATTTTGGCGGGTGAGAGTGCATTTACGGAGGCGACCGAATCCTCGCGGTTGGCAAATTTTCCCGAACCGTCGTGCGAACACGGTGCGCGGAACAGCCCGTCAGGGGGTGAAGAGGGCGGTGGCGCCGGTTATTTCAGCGCCTCGCCGATGGCCTTCAGCACCAGCTCCTCCATGACGAAATAGGTGTCGGGGTTGGGGTGGCAGCCGTCGGCACTGAGTTTCGCAGGGAAGGCGCCATGCTCGTCGGCCAGGGCGGAGTGGTAATCGACATAGACGATGCCGTTGGCGACGGCATACTCCCGCAGGCGTTCGTTAATCTCGACGATGGTCTGGGCGGCGTCCTCGATGTCGGGATTCCACGCGAAGGAGGCGCACGGCGGGATGGCGCTGACGAGCGGCACGATGTCGTTGGCGCGGGCCAGCTGGCACATCGCCACCACGTTCTCCACCACTTTGTCGGGTTCCACCCAATAGGTGTTGTGCGCCACGTCGTTGGTGCCGGCCATGATGACCACCGCCTTGGGGTGGAGGTTGACGACGTCGGCGGTGAAGCGCGCCAGCATCTGCGTCGAAGTCTGTCCGCCGATGCCCCTGCCGCAATAGTGGTGCTCGCTGAAGAAGTCGGGATGGTAGTAGGCCCAGTACTCGGTGATGGAGTTCCCCATGAAGACCACCTCGGGGAAGTCGCCGCTCTTGGCAATGCGCTCGTTGTCAGCCTTGAAGCGGTTGAACCCGAACCAATCCTCCTGTGAAAACCCGAATATTGTCATAGTGGCGAAAAGGATGATGAACGTTGTCTTTCGCATAATGGAAATTTTCGGCAAAGATAGGGAATTTTCGGGAATGTGGTCCGGCAAAACGGAATGCGTTGACTCGCAAAGGAACGCGTTATCGAGAACCGCACGCTTCCGTCACCCCATACACTTGCGAGACGGAGATTCCGTTTGGCCGGCAAATGTCCGGCGGTTCCGATAATGCGATGTCATCGGTAACGGCAAGCGTTTTCGGTATGGCGTGGTGGCCAAACGGAATGACGGTGCGCAAGGGGGAGCGCTTTGGCGAAAAAGCGGAAAATCACAGATCATCCATGGCCGCCTTGCGCACCTTGTCGGAATTAGCCTTGTCGGAATAAAGCAGCCTCACCTTGGCTGTCTGATATTTAGTTCCCTCAACAAGCGAAAGCTCGATCTCGCCCAATTCTGTTGTAAATGTAGTGTACCACACATATTCACCATCTTTAATGGCAAGCATAATAAGACCGTTCTCGTCATCTCCCACATATCCAGTGAATTTCTCTTTGAAATCCGTAGGAGTGCCGTACTTCTCAGTCAGCATCTCTTTAAGATGTTCGTAATCGCCCAGGAGCGAGGACCATGTGTCTCTGTCGGGAAAGAGAACTGCGATACGGTTAACCACGTCGCAATTCTTCAGCGTTGATACGCCGACAATACAGTTTTTGTATCCTGCGAAGTCGCCGGACAACAAGGCCACTCCGTCTTGGGTTCCTTCATAGCGGAAACCAGCTTTAACCATGGCATCGGTATATGCCTTCAACGTGCCGTCAATGGGAACGCCCTTGAAGGAAAGGTGCTGTTGGGCGAATGTGGCGCCTGCGAAGAGAATGTAGGCGAAGAGGAGGGTAAGGTGTTTTTTCATAATTATTGAATAAAATCAGTTCTTATCAAGTATCTTGAACAATACAATCATTCACCAAACAATGAAAATAATTGTCATCGTCTGTTTTTCCTTTAAGGCATGCATTTGCATTGTCATTAAAGGTCTTCTTCAAATAAACTACTGTAATCTCGATCCATTTCGTTAAGAAGTTTTATCATCAAATGAGAATCATCCCCAAATTCATTCCATAACCTCTTCAAAACATTAAAACCCGTGTTTGCATATTGTTCAACAAGACACAGGGCTTTATCTGTATCAGTGATTTCATCTATATCAGAAGGATGTTCTGATAGTTGTTTATCAAAGTATACACTCTTATATTGGTAAATGATATTTTCAACATAAGACGTCCTGAAGAAACCAATTGACGTTGATAACGGAGTTGGAAACCCTTCTTTAAGCCCAAGAGCCAGAGCAAAATTAAACAGTTCTGCACGGGAAGTTTCAGGATTGCCCAACAGGAAATAGTTGCTTCTATCCAATTCGTTGATAATTCCATCAATATGTTCTCGCGAAACATTAACAGTTGCTTTCATAATCGATTTTATCTGATGTTAGTAACATTATTATTCATTATAAGCGTGTAGAATGTATTATACTTGTTTGACAAAATACGTTGGACGTTCGCATCGTATTCCGTAGGTGTAAATGTCAATATCACCTGCTTGTTTTTTGAAATTTCAAGCAATGTATCCATAAAATTTGTTCTATTCTCCTCACCAACTCTACCAATAGGGGTATCTATAAACAATAGAGAATCATGTTTTGAAACTTCTTGTAAAGCAAGCGTGAAAGACAATGCCAACAACGCCGTTTCTGCGGCGCTGCAAGATCCTAAAGCTTGGGTACCATATGCGTCAAGAAGTTTGAAAGCATAGTTATCAAGAATTTCAACTTTAGAAAAAGCATCCTTCTTCCAAATCAGTCTGTCAAAAATCTCGAAGGTTCGTTTTTGAATCATTTTTCTACATTCATCAAGAATTTCTTCTTTACATTCTTTCATTATCTTGCTGCAACTCTCGCAAAATTCTTTTTGCCTTTCAATTTCTTCGAGTTCTTTTTGTTTCGATATCAATACTTGAAGCTTTTTATTTTCTATTTGATATAAATCTTCCAGACATTTTTTGTTACTTTCTTCAACCGCCTTATTTCCAATAAGTTCAACTTTCTGATCATCATAGACGTCTTTTTTGTCCAAAGATTCCGTTATCTCTTCATTATCAGGGATCGCCCTAAGATATCTTTGTAACTGCTGATAACGTTCGTCTCTTTCATCAAAATCTTTTCTAATGCCATTTATTTCCAAAACCATTTTTTCTTTTTGGCTTTTGTATTCCTGAATCTTCGTAATAATAGTATTTAGTGAACCAAAAGATCGATTTAGTTCAGCCGAGGTTGCGGAAGCCACAGCCAAAGAGTTCTCTAACTCTTTTACATGCTCCAGACAGTGGTCGTTAAGGTTTTCAGAATCGCAAATTGAACAATGGCGACTTGAAAGGATTTTGGATAATATTTTTTTATCAATTCTAGGAGGCAGATTGCCCTTCGTGTCCTGCTCTTTGATATAATTAAAAAACGTTTTCAATGACGGATAGAGGCCGAAATAGGTGAAGAATTCTCTTGTAAACTTCATGAGTTCCTTTGTTTTTCGAGCCTCCCTATCTCGAAGATTTTCCATTTCTATCTCAACTTTTTCCAACTCTTCGGTTTTCTCACGCAGATTTTCACAGCCCCGAATAGCAATTGTGAGTTTAGAAATCTCATCATCACAGACCTTAATCTGTCGCTTAAACTCTTCAATAGTATTAATCGATAATTCTATTTGGTCAAACAAAGCATTTACTTTCTTTTGTTGTTCAGCGATTTCTTTAGATCCTAAATTAGCAATTTTAGGGTTAAGCATGCTTCTTATGTATGAATCCAAGAATTCGTATGACTTTTCAAGATAGGAAGCCTGCGTTAGTTCATTAATTCCACTTCGGACATTATCCAATTGATTCTGCGAAAAAAACTTTTCAAGTTGTTCTCCGTCAAAGAAGATATAATTATTAATCTCTTCAGGTAGATATTTGTGAATTAATCGTGTTGTCTCCTCTTCATCGTCAATAATCCGAAATCCTCCCCCATCCATCATGGTGACAGATAGTTTATCTGACAAAAGAATACATGCGTCGTCGGTAACTCTAAAGTTACCAATTCTTTTAAATGTAATTTTGTCTTTAGAATTATCAGTGGATATGGTGAGTTCAACTAAAGCCTCCGCAGATCCACCTCCCATCATTCTTAATTCCTCAATTAATTGATTGTTCAACAGTGGTAGAGCTGTTTCCTCATCTCGCAAATGCATTTCCTTATTGTATAAACACCATGTTATGGCATTGACAATATTCGTCTTACCTACACCATTTTCGGCAAGAATAATATGCAAATCATTATCGTTTTCTCCAACTCCAAACCTTAGTAACAACTCTTTAAGCTGTCGCACATTTCTTATTTTTATTGACTCTATTCTCATGGCTATACTGTTTTAAGAATAGGTTCAAGTATACGTTTCAACTGTTTGCCTTCATCAACACCTTGAAGCAAACGAATCATGGCATCATAGGCTGCTTGTTTCTCAACCGTCTTTTCCGCCAATTTTTCTTTTAATGTCTTATTTATCGCCATATTTTAATAATTTAAATTTATGATCTTTCTTAATGCATCTGCCGAGTTAATGGCATTCTTAGCAATATCGGATAACCTGACAGCTTCTTTTCTTCTAATCCTCTTTTCTAACTCTAACTCTTCATCCTCAAGTCCGTTAATTTGACCAACGCATATATCATACAAACTCGCGAATGATTTTCCATCATCTTGACGAATAATGCGTCCTATCCTCTGCACATATTCTCTTGGATTTGTGCTACTTGCCATTAGAACACCTATGCTTGCACTTGGAATATCTATTCCTTCATCCAAACACTTGATAGCCAACAATGCTTTATACTGATTCATCTTAAAAGACTTTATAATGTGTTCTCTTTCCGATAATCCTCCATATCGTTTCTCTTTTTTTGTTCCCTCGGACTCGGTTAGTTTGTGAAACATAATATTTCGATCAAATAGAATCCGCATCACTCTTTCTATCTGTTCAGGAGACACAAAAATAAGTAAATTACGTAATTCGCCATTCTGTTCAAGCTTATCTAATATTTTTTCTAACTCTTCGTATTTTGCATTTGCATTTTTCACAATATTAGCTCGTTTTTCCAACAATCTTTCATATCGCTCTTGCGCTTCTTCATCTGTCTTTAAACGTGATTGTATTCTCAAAATTTGTAACGAAATTTTTCGGTACTCTGCTGTTTCAATTTCATTAAGAGAAACGCTAGAAATATAATAATAATAATTAACCAAAAAATGCTTTCCTGTCAACGGATTTGTTTTTGTCAGAGCATCATGAATAGAAAAAACGAAATTATTGTTACCAAAATAATTCATTAAGAAATTCGTACCATCGTCATCAAACCACCGTGTTGGTGTTGCACTAAGACCAATTCTAAACTCAAACAAAGGGAGGAGCGCTTTTCTGTAATTTCGCGCCCCTAACCAATGAACTTCATCTCCAACAAACAAACTCTTTGCATCTGGGGACAAGTCTGATTCAATAGTAGAAATAAACTTCACCGATGAAGCTGTAGCGTGTGTTGTAAATATTACCACATGATTTGAAAAACCTACAGCATTCTCCAGTAACAATTGACTTAGACATGATTGCCATTTTTCAACCGTACCATCAATAATAACACTTGCATCAAACCCTAAATCAAAATTGTCCAATTCCTCTTTCCATTGTTTAGACAACGTGTTTTGAGGAGTAGAAATAATGGTAACAGATTTTTTCGTCATATTTTTAACCATCGCAATACCAGCTATAGCTGTTCGTGTTTTACCTGTACCTGTAGCCATTTCAAATAATAGCCGGTAAGAGTTCTCTCTCCATTTTTTTATTGCATCCTCTTGATAGTAAAATAAAGAAATCTGTTCCTTTTTTACAGCCCCCTCATTACGTTTTCTTTCGCGATATTGTTTTATAGATATTGTGTCAACATTAAAATCTTCAGAATATTGAATGAGATTCTTTCTAATAGCCACAGGAAGATCATATACCTTGACGTTTGTTCTTTGTCCATTCCAAATTTCATCAAATCGTTTTTTGTCTCGAATGAAATATTCGTATGAATCCGTCCATGCCTTAAACACCTTGAATTCTTCGTCATTATTAACCCATGCTGAAGCAGTTTCGTTGATGGAACCGCTGAACGACATCTCATTGCCGTCTGCATCCTTTAAGACACCTACTTTTTGATGAAACAAACCTTTCTCGGATATAGTTTCATTGTCACAAACAGTCCCGTCTTCATTAAAAACTACTGCCAACTTCATTTCAAGCAAGCCAGAAGCCAACATCCATCCAAGTGCCTTTACATGATTCTTTTCAAATTCATTTTCAAGATTATCTAAATCAAGGCCAAAATCAGACATTTTAAGCGATGCGTCATTATCAACTATCTTCTTAACAATCTCTATATCTTCTCCGCTAAGACGCGGACTTGTTATAAGCCGCATCTTACCATTCTGGGCAATAAAATCAGCCACGCCACGTGCAGCCACTGCCAAAGATGTAGAGGAGAAAAAACCTGCAATTCGGTCATACTGTACCGCCGCGCCAAGGACTGGCACGTAGAAATCCTCTATTATATCATCTATGCCAGATTCATAACACTGTTTTATATGTAAATCCTTAAAGTTCATATTCTAACGCATCTTTCACTATTTGAATAATGGTATTCACATTAGGACGTCTTCTGTTTTGTGTTGTCTGAGATAATATGCTTAGTATTTTCTCTCTAACTTCATCCGTTGCCCCTTCCATAAAATAGTTCTGAATGTATGGAATATAAAGACAAAGTTTTGGGAGAATCTTTTTTCTTTCGGATTCGCTTAACTTGACAAATAGATTTCCTAATGCATTAGTATTGGCTCGACACTTTTTTATTTGGCATAATCCTAATTGCGCAGATGTTTTCATATGGTTTTCTCCATATTTCTTGTCAGCCACATCATTACGTCTTTCTTCACGCAACATATAGCCCATTGAAGAGTAATCCACATCCGTTTTGCCACAGTTTTTCAGAAGAAAAGGAACGGTATAGTATGCATCCTTAAAATCACTAAATTGAGAAATATCTTTCTTTTCAATGATATTTATTTCGAACTCATCCTTAATGATCTCCAATATATCCTTACATTTGTATTTTTGCAACACCTGCAATAGCAAGGCTGATTTTTCCTCTTGTTCCAGAAGACTATCATCAACATGAGTATAAAATGCCTTAAGTAAAACACGTTCGTTACGTTCATTCCCTATTAGGTTATTCCAATAATCAGTATTCATAACGTATTTTTCACCGCCCAAAGTTATTTCCGTATCACGATACCACAAAACAGGATTGATCATTTGCTTAAACGACATATTGAAGAAAGACATAAAAAAATTCTTGTGTTCTTTGAATAGCTCTAAGAAATTAAGCACTGTTTGTAAAGGAGTAGAAATTCCTATTTCATCATAATATCCGTTATTATAATCTTCCAAAAATTCTTCGTAAGTCTTTAGACTAGCTGGTTTACGTCCTAAAGTGCGTTCCTCCCAAAAAGTTTGGTTCTTATAACAAAATTGCCAGAATGAAAGATTCCGGAAGAAGCCTGGCTGATTACACCATCTTGCTATTTGCACATACATGTTAGGTAACGGTGATTTTTTGTAATCCTCATGACGCATAATGTATGGGAGGCAACCATATCTCATTAATACGCAAATGCGCATAAAAATTTCAGCAACATCCTGTTGAAACTTTTTATGGTCATTCTCCGATTGTTGGAAACCACAAAACAGATAAAATTTCGTTTCTTTCTTGGGACAATAATGCTTCCATATTTTCAGAGCCTTCTCTATTAACTTGCGGTCGCGCCAGTTGTCGAAAGCGAAAATAAAATCACCATGATAATTCGCACCAGCCAATTTTTTCGCCATTTCCTCGCCACGCTTGTTTTGAGCGAGCAAACGTTCATCAAGCCCTTGACGGAACTGAAAGGGGCGTTTTGTAGCTATAAGTTCATCCAACATTTGTTCCCAATAAGGCGATGCAAGAAAATTGTCATCCCACAAGTATATGTATGGACGTTTCAGTTTTCCTGTTTTTTCGTCAATTTCATTATCCAGGAAGTCATTCAATTTAGAATACGGAAGAGCTTTTTGTTCTAACTTATTGACGCAAAATGGACAACGACGGAAACAGCCGCGCGTCAAAAATCCAATGGAATAATCCTTGTAATCTTTATAGTAGGTTTTAGATGATTTGACATTTTCCATCACACTGATAAAGTCATCATACAGGTGATAATCAGGCATCTGCGATTTCATGTTAATTCCGTACTGACCTGATTTACTCCGCAAAGTATTCAAGAATGAATCGTGTTCTAAACGATGCATATCTTCGATTCGTTTTTCTGCAAAGCCTTCTTCAACAGAAAAATTAGCATATTGCCCAGTACCACCTAAATGTACCTTTTTTTTGAGTTTCTCATCCTGTAAAAGTGTTCTAAGAACAAATGGGGGATTATCAAAAGTAAAAGTAAACACACACGAAACGTAGAAATAGTCATATTTCTGCAATTTCTCAAAACTACTCTCATTAGTGATCAACTCATAACTATTTACATCATCAGATTCGCCTCGAACAAAACCATTATCTCTAAAGAACCCCGCTATTTTTAGAAGAGCAAGATTCGGATGCCTTGTTCCGTTACAAAGCAAATCGGCATCCACAAGTCCTATTTTAATATTTTTTTTGGGCATTGGCGTGAATTCAACGACTCTGGTTGCAATAGCATTTTCACCGCCGCAAAAATAGCATTTTTCCACATATATTCTGCCAAAAACCACATATTTTCCGCACCCCTGCCCTCCCCGACTCACTCTCTACTCACTACTCACTGCTCACTACTCACTACTCACTGCTCACTGCTCACTACTCCCTACTTCCTACTCACTGCTCACTGCTCACCGGACACTCAAAACTGGCACAATCTTTGCTACATCTACGCCTGTCAAATTGTCAAACTTAAAACCAAAAGAATATGCAAACCGGTAAAATCAACGTACAAACCGAGAATATCTTCCCCGTGATCAAGAAGTTCCTCTACTCCGATCACGAGATTTTCCTCAGAGAACTGATCTCCAACGCGGTGGACGCCACCCAGAAACTCAAAACCCTCGTCAGCCTCGGCAAGGCCGACTGCGAACTGGGCGACCTCACCATCCAGGTGAAGGTCAACAAGGACGACAAGACCATCCACGTCACCGACCGCGGCATCGGCATGACCGCCGACGAGGTGGACCGCTACATCAACCAGATCGCCTTCTCCGGCGCCGAGGAGTTCCTCACCAAATACAAAGGCAACGACGCCGCCAACATCATCGGACACTTCGGACTCGGATTCTACTCCTCCTTCATGGTCGCCAACCGCGTGGACATCCTCACCAAATCGTATCTCAAAGACGCACAAGCAGTGAAATGGAGCTGCGACGGCTCGCCGGACTTCACCCTCGAAGAGATTGACAAGGCCGACCGCGGCACCGAAATCGTCCTCCACGTGGAAGACGACGACCTGCAGGAGTTCGTCAACGAGGACAAACTGGTGGAACTGCTCAACAAGTACTGCCGCTTCCTGCCCGTGCCCATCCAGTGCGGCACCAAAACCGAGTGGCGGAAGCCTGAGGAGAAGAGCAATGACTTAGACAATAACTTAGACAATAACTTAGACAATGACTTAGACAATAACAATAACTTAGACAAGAAGGACGAGAAGAAAGAAGAGAAGAAGGAGGAGCCGAAGGAGGAGGCGGTACAGGTGCCGCGGATCATTAACGACACCGACCCGATATGGCAGAAACAGCCCTCAAGCCTTACCGACGAGGACTACAACAAGTTCTACCACGAACTCTACCCGATGTCGTTCGAGGAGCCGATGTTCCACATCCACCTGAACGTCGATTACCCCTTCAACCTCACCGGCGTGCTCTACTTCCCGAAAAT
>JAEEGF010649045.1_pt1 | contig 17882 bp, 12 predicted proteins | sample 9134171 | NCBI WGS metagenome assembly JAEEGF01 (sample SAMN16246542, study PRJNA631951) | gut metagenome | biome: gut microbiome; feature: rumen; material: AP-attached | host: Bos | place: Iran: Karaj | collected 2018-10 | reverse complement strand
TATTTCATTCTGGATATAAGTGCAAAAAAATTATAATTCATTAAAATGTAACCTCCCTATACAAGTAAAAAATCAGCCATAACAGTATTGCTGACATCCATTCCTTCTTCTGTCAGAAAAAGTCTTATATCACTGCCATCTTCAAGGCTCTCCTTTTTCAAAAGCCCCATGTCGCAATATTTTTTTACCACATCCCCATACACATCTTCGAGATTTTTATCAAACAGTCCGGTAAAGTCATTGTAACTTACGCCCCTTACCATTCTAAGTCCCATGAACATGAACTCCTCCATCCTGTCAGCATCTTCCAATTCCTCTTTCTCCCTGCAGATTTTTGACAGCATATTATCATTTGCGGAGTATTCAATATACTTGGCGAGATTTGAGGTGTTTTTCCATCTGACGTAATCCACCATGGACGTTGCTCCAAGACCTATTCCAAGATAAAAACCATATTGCCAGTACACTTTATTGTGGCGACACTCAAAACCGTCCCGGGCGTAATTGGATATCTCATATCTGTGATAGCCGAAATCCTTAAGCAGATCTCTGGTACAGTGGTACATTTCCCGCTCATCCTCTTCGGAAACCAGATTAAGATCCATATCATAAAAAGGGGTGCCCTCTTCCACTATAAGGCTGTAGGCAGATATGTGCTCAGGAGAAAGTTGCGCCACCTTCCTAAGGGTATCAAGGTATGAGTCCACACTCTGATCCGGAATAGCACTCATAAGATCAACATTTATATTGTCAAATCCTGCTTTTCTTGCATCTTCAAAGGTCTTAAAAAAGGTAGCCGCATCGTGAATACGGCCAAGTTTTTGCAGCTGATCGTCATCAAGACTCTGAGCTCCTATGCTGAGCCTGTTGATACCGCACTTTTTGTATGCCTTAAGTTTTTCCAAAGAAGCTGTTCCTGGATTAAGTTCCAACGTTATTTCCGCAGAATCACTTACCACGAAGGATTTCCTGATAAGCTCCATGGTCTCACATATATATTGTGCTTCGGGAAAAGAAGGTGTTCCTCCTCCGAAGAACACCGACTTAATCTCATAATCCTTATATTTTTTTGAAGAAAAAACAATTTCCCTTTTAAGAGCATAAAAATAGCGATCAATATCTATTTCTCCACCGGGAAATGACAAAAAATCACAGTATAGACATTTCCTGGCGCAAAAAGGGACATGTACGTAAAGTGCAAGCTTTTTTGCCATAATTGTCAATTTCCTTCATCCAGTTTCAGAACACTTAAAAATGCTGCCTGAGGAACTTCTACATTTCCGATCTGACGCATTTTCTTTTTACCCTCTTTTTGTTTCTCAAGAAGTTTCTTTTTACGGGTAATATCACCACCATAGCACTTGGCAAGCACGTCTTTTCTATAAGCTCTTACAGTCTCTCTGGCGATTACCTTGCCACCCACAGCAGCCTGGATGGGAATCTCAAACAAGTGCCTTGGAATCTCATCCTTAAGCTTCTCGCACATTTTACGGCCGCGCTCGTAAGCTCCGTCCTTATGAACGATGAATGAAAGAGCATCCACTTCTTCCCTGTTAATGAGAATATCCAGCTTTACCAGCTCCGATTTCTCATAGCCCTTGAGTTCATAATCAAAGGACGCATAGCCTCTTGATCTGGATTTAAGAGCATCGAAGAAATCGTAAATGATCTCGTTCAGCGGAAGCTCATATTTGAGAATTGCCCTGGTCTGTTCTATGTAGTCCGTGCTAAGATATCTGCCTCTTCTCTCCTGACAAAGCTGCATAATGGCACCCACATAATCGGTTGTCACCATAATCTCACCGCTGACTATAGGTTCCTCCATGTAGTCAATTTCAGAAGGATCCGGAAGGTTTGTGGGATTGGTCAGGTCAAATACTGTGCCGTCGGTCTTATGAACCTTGTACACAACAGAAGGAGCAGTGGTAACCAGATTAAGGTCATACTCTCTTTCAAGTCTTTCCTGTATTACTTCCAGATGTAAAAGGCCAAGGAAACCTGCCCTGAAGCCAAATCCCAAAGCCTGTGAAGTTTCCGGCTCATAGAACAAAGAAGCATCATTGAGCTGCAGTTTTTCAAGCGCATCCCTAAGATCTGAATAATGAGCCGAATCAGCCGGGTAAAGGCCACAGTATACCATAGGCATTACCTTTTTATAGCCCGGCAAGGCCTCCTTACAGGGATCAGCGCAGTCCGTCACAGTATCGCCCACGCGGGTGTCCTGAATATTCTTGATAGAAGCGGTAAAATAGCCAACATCACCGGCAGTAAGTTCATCGCTTGCAATAAATCTTCCGGGACCGAAATATCCCACTTCCACAACCTCTGCCTCAGCGCCGGTTGCCATAAATCTCACTTTCATGCCCTTGCAGATAATGCCGTCGCGAACTCTTACAAATACAATAACGCCCCTGTAGGAATCGTAAATACTGTCAAAAATAAGTGCCTTAAGCTGTCCGTTTGCATCACCTGTAGGAGCCGGAATCTTAGTAACCACCGCCTCAAGCACTTCCTCTATTCCGATACCGCTTTTGGCGGAGATAAGGGGTGCATCCTGTGCCTCTATTCCGATCACATCCTCAATTTCATCCTTGACAGCCTGGGGCTCAGCACTGGGAAGATCTATTTTATTGATAACCGGAAAAACATCCAGGTCATGATCCAGTGCCATATAAACATTGGCCAGAGTCTGTGCCTCAACCCCCTGGGTAGCATCCACCACAAGAATTGCACCATCGCACGCAGCCAGACTTCGGGAAACTTCATATCCAAAATCCACATGTCCGGGGGTATCGATCATATTAAAGGTGTACTCTTCTCCATCCTTTGCCTTATAGATCATCCTGACCGCCTGAGATTTTATGGTAATTCCTCTTTCTCTCTCAATGTCCATGTTGTCCAGCACCTGATTCTGCATCTCTCGGCTGGTGAGAACTCCGGTCTTCTCGATCATTCTGTCAGCCAGTGTGGATTTACCGTGATCTATATGAGCAACTATACAAAAATTCCTAATCTTACTCTGGTCCATCTAATACCTCATTTTTTTATAATCTCGCACAGTACTGTCTAAGCAGTAACATGTAAACGTCACACTTTAGTTGTAAGCCAAATTATCATGATGCAGGCATTTATGCCTGCTCAAGACTATTGGCTGACAACTGAAATGTAACATGCAAACAGCATTATATCATGTAGGAAATCAAAAATCTATTGACATTTATATATTATTACCTTAGAATAGACAAAGTATGTGGCATTAACTGTCCGTGTCCAGGCTTAATGCGCACACGAACTTGATAATTATTCTATTTAGATCAATATCGGAGGTAATCATGGCTAATATCAAATCTGCTAAGAAGAGAGTTTTAGTTAATAAGAAGAAGGCTGAGAGAAACCAGATGATCAAGTCTGCTGTTAAGACAGAGATCAAGAAGGTTAGAACAGCTATCGAGGCTGGTAACAAGGAAGAGGCTGCTAAGGCACTTCTTGCTGCTACATCTGCTATCGACAAGGCTGAGTCAAAGGGAATCTTCAAGAAGAACACAGCTTCAAGAAAAGTTTCTCGTCTTGCTCTTGCTGTAAACAAGATGGCTTAATCATTTCTTATTATTTAATTTATAAAGATAATAAAACCTCGTGTCTTCTCACCGGCACGAGGTTTTTTTATTTTCGTCGCTGTTCACTTGCTACATAACTTGTAAGCAGTATCTCATTTTCTTTTTCGGTTACTAAAGTTGCCGTATTTTGCAATCTTCTCTTTTATTTCTTCAAGGCTCTGCTTAAACTCATCAGATACCATGGTTGGGTTTCCGGCAATCGTGCGGTTCCTGTACCAGTCAAAAAAGCTGCGGACAGGTCTTGGAGTCAGTCTGTCCATAAGGATACAGTACTTTGAATATAGTTCCATGACTTCTTCTTTTACATTTTCCACATACCCCGAAGGATTAAGTCTTATCTTCTCTCTGAGTACACCAAAGGACTTGCCCAAAGTACTACCCAGCGCATCTATTCTGTCACTGATGCCGGAACTCAAATCTCCCACTCTGTCACTGATACCGGCACCGATGTTTCCGACCTTGTCGCCAATACCTTCCACTGTGCTGCTTATTCCTTCCTTCACAGCCTCACCCCTAAAGGCTATAATCGCATCAAGGCGCCGTTGTATCCTCTTCATCTCATCTCTGGCTTTTTCCATATAGATAAGAATGTCACGCAGTTCGATGGCAGTTTTAAAGGCCAGCATAAAGTCGCAGCTGAATAAAACCGTAGTCACTATAGTGGCGATTGACAAAATATTTCCGGGAATCGACATTACTACTTTTTCAATAGGCACCTGGAGATAATGGGTAAATACCACTGTGGGAACTCCCCAAAACAGCGAAGATTCCAGACAGATATGTCCTTTATAATTGAATTTCTTGTGGGAATAATCCCAATACCTGACCTTGAACAACGCCTCCATTATTACTCCGGTAGCGTATTCAAGAACCGTAGCTCCGACACACCCTGCCAGATAAACCAATATCAGGTTGTCGTAATAAGGTTTTGAAATAACCAGCATCATTACACCAGCACACCCGTATAAAGGAATAAAGGGGCCTCTCATAAAGCCCCTGTTAACCCATCTTTTTTCAGCTATAGTCACATATAACGATTCAAAGCACCATCCGCAAAAACTATAGAAATAAAACAAAAACATCCATTGCAATGGTTGATAATTAAACACTGTTTCACACTCTCTTACTGTTCAGGATTAGAAAAATCAATAACCTGATTATCCGGCGCTGTAGTATTTTCCACAGAAATCGCCTTTAGAACAGGGCCTTCTCCCTGATACTCGGCCACATACTGCTTTTCTACTTTAGCTGTAACCAAAACCCAGTCTTTCTCGCGAAGTTCTTCTGTTTTTTCATATTCGCAGGCGAAGCCCAAAAACTGCATATCCTGGGCACAGCAGGTCATAGCCATTCTTCCAGGAACAAATCTGTTCTTTGGAAACTCTTCCGGTTTTAAAACCATTGCCTTAAATCTGACTGTCTTTCCTTCATATCTCTCCACATGGTCAAGAGCATCGAGGTAAAACATGCCATATCCGTAATTGTTGAGATCTATAGGATCTGCATTAAGATCAAAGGGAAGGTCCTCATCAAGAGTAACATCCACTTCGCCGTCCTTATCCTCGAAAATTATATCAGCCTTCTGATTTATAGCTTTTACATTTCTCTTATATGAGGCAAGATCCTCTATTTCATCACATCTGTTGAAAAGAATAAGATCAGAATTACGGATCTGCTCTGCCAGAAGAGATTTCATATTGTTGAAATACAGTTCAAAATTGGAAGCATCAATAACGGTGATTTGCTGCTCCAGGGCCCACATAATCGGAAGTCTCATATTCTTAAAATTCCACATTCCGTTATATTCCACAAGAATTCTCTCGGGATTGTATTTGGCATCAAGTGCCACAAGAGCATCGGGATTAAAATCCTCCTCGTCCTCAATATACTCCACAACTGTGTTAGTGGACTTAAGGAGTTTTTCCTCATAATCGTTTTCACCCTCTTCGCATACTATGAGAAGGGTCTTTCCCTTAGTCCTGAAATAGGGCTGTGCAAGTGTATAACGGAAAAAGTCTGTTTTTCCGCTGTCAAGAAATCCATTAATTATATATACCGGTTTCAATTTTTGTCTCCTAATCATTTATAAAACCACTTGTATCACTTTCTCACGAAACCCGCAGCTAGTGCGGGTTCCTGATAATTTATCAAAAAATAAATATTTTACTAATAAAATTATAATCTGCGGAACAGCTTCTCCAGGTTTTCTTCCTTGAGCTTAGAACCGATAACGCAGAATTTTCCTGTTACATCTGCAGAACCTGTTCTTACATCAGCTTCGCCGGGAACATAATCAAACTCAATCCAGGAGCCGTCAGCTGATGGAACTACACCCTTTGTACGAAGCACAATTCCAAATCTTTCTTCGTCTTCAAGTTCTCCCAGCATCTTCTCAATTTCTTCCTTCGTATACTTGAGAGGTGTTTCCATTCCCCAGCTTACAAATACATCGTGGGCTGCGTGATCATGGTGATGATGATGCTCATGCTCATCCTCATCGTCCTCATCATCGTCATGATGGTGGTGATGATGCTCGTGTTCGTCCTCATCATCGTCATCATGGTCATGATGGTGGTGATGATGTTCGTGCTCATCCTCGTCCTCATCATCGTGGTGGTGATGATGCTCGTGCTCATCCTCGTCTTCTTCATCGTGGTGGTGATGATGCTCGTGCTCATCCTCGTCCTCGTCGTCATCATGATCGTGGTGGGCACTATAAACCACAGAGCCATCCTCAGCTACAGTCTTATGGCTTCCATGATGATGGTGATGATGGCGATGCTCCTCTTCCTGCTCAAGAACCAGCTTCAAAAGCTCAGCTTCAAGATCATTATTTCCCTCGAAGGTATCAAGTATCTCTTTGCCTGAAATCTCATCAAGAGGTGTTGTGATAATTGTAGCTTTGTCATTGTGCTTACGGATAAGCTCAACTGCTTCTTCAATCTTCTTCTGATCGGCCTTATCTGTTCTGGTAAGGATAATTGTGCCGGCATTTTCTATCTGATTTATAAAGAATTCACCGAAGTTCTTTATATATACCTTAGCCTTGGAAACATCAACAACAGTAACAGCACTGTTAAGTTCCATGTCTTCCGTATTCTCAGCGATATTCTGGATAGCTCTCATAACGTCGGAAAGCTTGCCCACACCTGAAGGCTCAATGAGAATCCTCTCAGGAGCATACTGATCCATTACCTGCTTAAGTGATGTCTCAAAATCACCTACCAGCGAACAGCAGATGCAACCTGAATTCATTTCCGTAATCTCAATTCCGGCTTCCTTAAGAAATCCTCCGTCAATACCGATTTCTCCGAACTCATTCTCAATAAGCACTACCTTTGTGCCATTCAAAGCTTCCTTTAAAAGCTTCTTTATTAATGTAGTCTTTCCCGCTCCAAGAAAGCCTGAAATAATATCTATCTTTGTCATTTGTTCTCCAATCTGCACGTAAAAAGTGCTTTTGTTATGCTATTTACAATAACTCTTTCACTACAACACAGTACATTGTATAGCAGCACCCAAAAAAATGTCAAATTAGGATAGTGTAAAGTGAGATTCGGAAACAAACAGGTAGAAAACACCCGGAGTCAATTAAGATTAGACTTTGCTTACGTAATTATATATCAGAGGGAGTAATTATACTACCCTTAACGTTTAGTATGGCTATAGGCTCTCCGAGGGCTCAGGGCGCTGCCCTAAGAACCCGTCCTCGCCGGATGGCAGGAAGGCAGGCTTTGCTGCTGTTAGAGTCAGGCGAAAGTAACCATCTAGAGACTGGTAAATTTAACCATTATAGCGATGGGAGAAAATAACCACAAAAAGACTATTAGAAAAAGCCATTAAGTTCTTGAACGTTCATTTATACTGATATTAGCCAATGTACCAGTATCAAAAATGAACGAGGAAAAACTTAATGACTTACAGAAAATATTAACACAAGCACTCAATGAAATGAAAGATGAAATCGGATCTGATTTTGAGATTAGTAAAGTTAATCTTGCAGAGCTTGAGAGAAAAACAGGAATATCAAGAGGAAAACTTAGAGGTTTAAAGGCTTCTGGCTTTATGGTTAAGCCACATGGTCTTACAGGCAGAACGTCTAATAACAATGTCATCAATGCCTTTTCAGGAGTTATTGATGAACTCTTATCAAAGGGCGTAGGTAATGCTTCAGTCTGTTATGACAGGATAGTTGAAGTCGGATATAAAGGAAGCAAAAGTGCTGTAAAGAACTATGTAAAAGCTCATAGGTATATGCTGCCTGCGAAGAGGCAGATCGTTGCTTCTCAAGGGAACAGAGGTAGACGCTACAGCACTGAACCTGGTGAAACATATCAAATGGATTGGGGATTTGTAAATGTAGAGACAGAATCAGGATCTACATATAAAATAGCCTGTTTTGCAATGATATGTCATCACTGTGGACAAAGATATATAGAGTTCTTTCCTAATGCCAGACAGGAAAATCTCTTCATAGGGATGTTACACGCCTTTATGTATATGGGAGTTCCTAAGTATGTTCTCACTGACAATATGAAGAGCGTTGTAATAAAAAGAGACTATACAGGCCATCCTATATGGCAAAAGGATTACGAGATATTCATGGGAAACATCGGTTTTGAAACAAAACTCTGTAAACCGAGGCATCCTTTTACCAAGGGCTCAGTGGAACGTCTGGTTAGATTTGTTAAAGATAACTTCCTTGCAGGAAGGGTATTTACCGAACTTACAGACCTTAATTATGAGGCAATTCGTTGGTGCAATAGCCAGAATTCAATATATCACAGAGCAGTTGATTGTATTCCCAATGAAAAACATACTTCATGTTGTTTGAAAGCGGCACCATTATTGGAGCACACACCTGAACTATCTTTATATTTATGTCCACCAAGACTTATCTCTTTTGATGGTTTTGTGACGTATGAAGGAAGACGTTTTGGTGTTCCCTATTGGTATACAGAGAAGCAATGCAGAGTCTGCAGGGATGGTTATGTACTAAATATATATGATTATGATATGACCAAGCTTCTTACATCACATGATGTTACATGGAGCAAAAAAGACAGTTTATGTCGTGATCAATATCTTGTTCATAACGAAGAAGAAAAGCCTACTATGCCAGTCAAAACAAAAATAGAACAGTTATCTCCTCCGGAACATGATCCAGGATTTAGTAAATACAACTTTGAGGAGGCCTGTGAATAATGGATGTAAATATCTATGAAGAAATACAGAAGACAACGGCATATCTAAAGCTTAGCATAAGCGCTCAAGAGATCGCTCAATTCTGCGCAGATAGCACGCTTGATGACAAACAGATAGAAGCAATCTCCAATTTCATGAACTATCTAAAGGATAAGAAACATGCCCATCTGATAGAGATGCTTCAAACTATGAGCCGTATTCCATTAAGAGAACCAAAGACATTTGAAAACTTTGATTTTAAAAGAATAAGTGGAAAAAATGTTGATGCATTAAAGAACTTATCTTCGTTATCAACGCTTCATGCTCACAAAAATCTCGCTTTCATCGGGCCTCAGGGAGTAGGTAAAACACACCTTGCAATGGCTTATGGCAGATCCTGTTTTGAAAACGAATATAAGTCCTATTTTTTGAAAGCGACTGAATTAAATCAGAAATTCACAGAAGCTCGAAGACAAGGGAAAGAAAGCACGCTTATCAATGCTTTAGTAAATCCAGCCTGTCTCATAATAGATGAAGTCGGCAGATGTGTATTCGATAAAGAAAACACAAGAATGTTCTTTGATGTAATAGACAGGCGCTATAGCAAGGATGGTCCCAACAACATGATTTTTACAAGTAATAAAAGTCCAGATAAATGGGATGAATACTTTAGTGAAGATTCTTCATTGCTCTGTGCTCTTGACCGAATATTTGATGATGCAATGGTATTTATGATCAAAGGGAAGAGCTATAGAGGAAGTAGATGTGAAACTGTAGCAATAACAGCTGGAGAAGTATCTGCAATAAAAACTAACTAATGGAGAAAGGAAAAGGTACATTGGCTATTTTAAAAAGTCTAATTATTGGTTATTTCTACCTGTCACTAAATGGCTAATTCTGCCCGACTCCAACACTGCCTTCTGAAGCCACAGGATATCCCGTGTCGCTGCGCCAAGGGGCAAGCGGTTGTATTTTCGCCCAAAACGCGGGCGAAAATCTCCACCGGCAAGTATGCCCCCTTGACTTCACTCCCGCATCATAGGTCATCAAAAATGCTTTGATATTTCCGAGACTTATCTCAAAACATGACAGCGTCTACACGCATTTCTCTGCATTTTTCTCTATTGCGTGTATGCCTTTTTTTCAATGACACGTATTAATCTACTTAACACATTTTCGCGTGCTTTTTCTACTTCATTTGTCGTAATAACACCCGTAATAACACCCACAATAGGTACTTATTGACACTCAGGATGAGTATTTCCGTTATTATTGCGTGCTTTTTGAACTATAATCATACACGTGCATCTGCATAGTCTATCTTATTGCGTGTATACTCTTTTATTAATGACACGCATAACAATAGATTTGTATACATACGTGCCTTTTAGATAGCAATTTTACATGCACAACACTGATATAAATTGTTTTGCGTTTCAGTCATTGCCCTTGGAGAGCTTTTCGTTTATTGATGAGTTTACAGTATACGATACCAGACTCCTCATGTCCTCTTTTATTCAAAGGCAGAGCCGTAAAACTTTGCTTTAACTACTAAAGGCTCCTCTCACGTGGAGAAGAGCCTTTTGCTTTTGATAAAAAAAGTTATGCCATAAAACCGGAAATGTCTATCATTAAGCCTTTGCACACAGATACCTTCATTGATTCCGGACGCATATATGTCTGCGGGACATAATCTTCAGATGCAAGATACTTGTAAACAGTTTTCCTCTGAATATCTACAATCCAATATTCTTCAACACCTATTTTTTTGTAAATATCAAGTTTCTCGTTATAATCATATTTTCTTGTGGACTCAGAAGTAATCTCTGCCACAAATCCGGGTGCCTTGTGAACCCCCTTGCTATCGACTGCACCGGGGTCACATACCAACATGACATCAGGCAGAAAAAACATTCCGTCATCATCACACAGCTCGTTTACATATAATGCTACATTTTCAGAAAAAACTTTACAAGAGCCGCCATTTGCCTTAATATAGCTTTTCAATGCAAAGACAATTTCATTAACAAGCTCATTGTGATCACTGTTGGTCCTGTCTATAATTATTTTTTCACCATTTATAAGTTCTATATGGTCTTCACTGTTCTCAATATCTGCAACCGTATATTTTTTGGAAACACCCATGGAACTCATTACCTCCACAATGCATTACCTCTTTTCTTTATATTATCATAGTTAGATTTTTTTGTTGATTCATTTTTATACTCTTGCATGGTTTCGATATAGTTAATGTTAATCGTCTACAGCATCTACTTTTTCATCATTGCTATTATTGGTGAATTCCTGTTCCTCTAAATCATCACTACTGTCTTCCGCGAATTCCTGCTCTTCAGAATCGTCATCGCTATCATCGATAGATTCAGACTCCTTGGAATCGTCATTGCTATCGTCAGTGGATTCCGTTTCCTCAAGATCATCATTACTATCATCTGTGAATTCAGGCTCCTCAAGATCATCAAACAAAGAAGGCTCAATGGTAATTCCATTGGGAACTACTGACTGATTAGCGGCAATATTATCTTCATTGTTTTTCTTCTTTGTAAAATCTATGTGCGCTCCGATTATCTGTCCGTGCAGATATTCACAGTCAGGGGCATAACCGGCGACTGTACTTGTTTTCATTCCGCAAATAACCTTTTTGATCTTCGTTGTCTCTATCTTTTTACTGTCGGTTGCCCTGCTATTTGCCTCGGACCAGCTATCGGAAGTCTCAATGTGTTCAGGATTGGTTCCGGTAAATGAGGATTCACATCTGGTACAATAATAGTTGTAATATGTCTCCCCATTTCCGCTGTTGTACCAGGCAACACCATCATTTCTTACTCCTATGTTTGACGGATACTTATAACGTTTTACTTCTTCATAGCAATCTTTATTGTGGATGTGGTTTACTGCCTTAGTGAAACATCCGCCCATCCTTGATGCATCAACAACATTGTCATCGCATCTGTTGCCTGAGGCATCAACATGATAGTGATACTCATAAACAATCTCCCCCTCAAGCTGCTCTATAGTTACAGTTGTCGGTATTTTTTCAATAGCTTCACTTATCTCCTGGAAAGAAGCATCCTCTGCGACTTCTACGCCTTTAGTGAGCAATGTGGATGCTAAAAGTCTTTTACCATTACTCACTGATTGAAAAACCGCTTCAAGCTGCTTGTTTATACTGTCCATGTAATCGGATAACATTTCTGTTTCAGCTGTAACATTGTCATTCACATTTGCAATATCGTTACTAAGCGTTATCATCCCTGAAGCTATGGCTTTATTGATATTTCCAAAGCCCTGGGTGATAAGATTCTTAATCTCTGTAAGAATCGCAACAAGGGTACTGTTGTTCTTTTCCCCATCAGTTGCGAACTTATTCAGAAGACTGTTTATCCCGCTAAATCCGTTACTAATATTGGTATTGGTGGAATTGCTGAAATTCTCAATATTTGCATTGGTAGAATTACTGTAATTCTCGATATTTGCATTGGTAGCTTTACTGTAATTCTCGATATTTGCATTAGTAGAGTTACTGTAGTTCTCAATATTTGCATTGGTAGAGTTGTTGTAGTTTTCTATAGTTTTATTTGTGGAATTGCTGTATTTTTCTATGTTGCTGTTTGTGGAATTGCTGTAATTCTCAATGCTATTGTTGGTTGAATCTTTGTACTCGTCGATTCTGTTACCAATTGAATCATTTACTGCATCCATTTTGTCAGATGCATTTTTATCCACATCATCCAGCTTTTCGGAGATATTTCCTTCCATATTGGTGATCTTATCGCCAACTACTCCGTTAACCTTGTCTGCTGTACTTTCCCCGGTATGCTCCACTTTATCTGTTATATTTTTCTCGCTACCGGTTATATAAGTTTTGATCTTATCAAGAAGGTTGTCATCACTCTTTTTTTCGTTTTCTGTCAGCTTTCCGATCTCCGACTTAATATTTTTCTCAGAATTTGTAACCTGAGTATTTATATCAGTCTTTGCCTTTCCAATCTCTTCTTTGATTTCTTTGTCATTGGAATCAAGTTTGTCTTCGCTTCCGGTAACAAGCTCCTTGATCTTTTCCAAAAGTGTCTTGTCACTCTTTTCCGAACCTGACGAAATCTTACCGATTTCTGACTTAAGGTTATCTTCAGCATTCTTGATTTCCGATTTGGTATTATTCTCGGAATTCGAAATTCGATTGTTTATTTCATTCTTAGCCTTACCGATTTCATCCTTAATTTCTTTATCGTTGGAATCCATCTTGCTGTCGATCTGCTTCTCAATTACATTGTTGCTTTCTGTTATCTTTTCTGTAATTGTTTCCTTAATGTCTGTGCTGTTCTTCTCTGATTCAGATGTGATGCGCTTTTCGCTTTCAAGAATTTCAGATGTTACAGTGTTCTCACTGTTCTTGATCTCTGATGTTACATTCTTCTCACTGTCGTTAATCTCAGTCGTGATTCGTGTTTCGCTTCCTGTGATAAAATCCTTGACCTTCTCAAAAAGGTTTTTCTCTCTTTCCACAGAGTCGGATGAAAGCTTATCAATTTCTGACTTAATATCATCTTTACTCTTTTCGATGCTGTCCTTGATGTCCTGTGTGTTTCTTGCTGCATCGTCCATGATATCAGCATCACCCACCGTAATGGTATCAACGATTTCCTTACGATTATTTAACGCATCATCTGTAATATCATTCTTGGCATTTTCAATATCTGCCTTGATTTCCTCTGCCTCATCCTTGGCTTCTTTCCTGCTTTCAAGGATTTCTCTAAGGATTGTCTTTTTCCCTTCTGCAAGAGTTTCTTCAAGAGCATCAAATCTGCCGTTCATATCATTCTCCAGTGAACTGATATCTTCTCTGAAGCTTTCAAGAGTTTTCGCATGTAGTTCTGTCATATCCTCATCCATATCCACAAGCGTTGTGGAAAGGGATGTATACTTGTTATCAAGGCTGTCACCTAAAACTTCGTTTCCTTCTTCAGTCACCTTTTGAAGTTCAAAGATAAGCTTTTTGTTATTTTCCTGTGCTTTGGCATAATCACTCTCAAGAGTCTTGATTTCATCAAGAGTTGCCTCAAATTCTTTTTCCAGATATTCTCTGTCCCTGGTATTTTCCGACTCAACAAAATTCCTGAAGGAATCAAGCTTAGTAGTTGTCTTCTCCACATCAGAATGTACATCGGAAAGATTTCCGTCGAGCTCCTCTATCTTCTCCATAAGCTCTGCCGAAAGCTTTTCGGTTTCAGTGATTATTCTCTCGGTGTCGCTCTTAATTCTCTCAGTCTCAGTGTGAGTCTTTTCAAAATTGTTTGTCATAGTGTCAGTGCTGTTTGTATTGTTTTTCTCCACAACACTGCTTAAACTATCCTGATTGTCAGTTATCATCTTATCAAGCTGCATAAGATAATCGTGGATTTCGCCCAGCTTATCCGCCGTTAATTTGTTGTTTTCCTTTTCGTTTTCCACGAATTCTTCTGTCGCATTTGCTGCCACAACCGGCGTGCTGATATAAATCAGTCCCCCACATAAAAGCACCGCAATAACTACTGCGATTGCAACAACAATTGTGTCGTGTCTCTTCAGTTTTCCCAATAGGAATTTAACTGAATTGTTTGTTCTTTCCTTTTTCCTCATTTACCTATCCCTTTCTTTACACCTTCATTTGCGGAGTATAATCAAAGACAGGCAAAAGACACAAATAAGCCGCATCCTTGTAATACTGCGCGTATAAAAATATTTGTGGAAAATCATTGAGAGAATTCTCATGATTTACTGCCGACTGACTGTCGACGATTCTTAATTATACATAGGCAAAAAGAAATGTCAAGAACAAATATTAAAAATTTATAAATTAAATCAAAGAATCAATTCTCTTATATACAATTCCACCGATAATCCCGATCAGGATTCCGGAAAAGCACCCTGAAATCCACAGCAAAGGAAGGTACCAGGCAATAGCTGTGGTATTCATAAGAATAACCGCCACAAGAATCTGACCGATATTGTGAGAAAGCCCTCCCGCAGCACTTACACCCACCACGCTGAATTTGCCTGTCTTTTTGAGCAGTATCATCACTACCGTGCTGAGCATGCCACCGGTAAGGGAAAAGGCCAGACTCATGCCATTTCCGAAAAGAATCGAAACAATTACTATTCGAACGATATTAATAAACATAGCATTTCCGGGTCCCAAGGAATAAAGTGCCACCAACACCACAATATTGGTAAGTCCCAGCTTCATTCCCGGAATAGCCGCAAAAGCAGGTATCTGCGATTCCACAAAGCTAAGGATAAGCGCCAGCGCCACCAGTATTCCGATCGTTGTGATTTTCTTTGTATTCATTGATATTTAGCCCCTTTTATTTACTCGAACTGACTCCGATAAAGTCTGTAATAAGCACCTTTTTTCTGTAAGAGTTCATCATGGTTTCCCTGCTCCACAACATCCCCATGTTCCATCACCAGAATGTTGTCGGCATTCCTGATCGTTGAAAGTCTGTGGGCGATGATAAAGCAGGTTTTCCCTGCCATCAAAGCTCTCATGGCCTTCTGTACCTTTCTCTCTGTCGCAGTATCCACATTGCTGGTGGCTTCATCCAGAATAAGCATGCGGGTATCGTAAAGCATAGCTCTGGCTATTGTAATGAGCTGCTTCTGACCCTTACTGATATTGCCGCCATCCTCGCTGATAACAGTATTATACCCCTGGGGAAGTCTCATGATGTAGTTGTGGATATGGGCTGCTTTCGCTGCTTCCACAACCTCATCCAAGGTTGCATTTTCTTTTCCGTAGGCAATATTGTCAAAAATAGTGCCGTTAAATACCCATGTATCCTGAAGAACCATGGAATAGCTTTTTCTCAAACTTTCCATGGTATAATTTCTGTTCTCAAGGCCGTCCACACATATCTCGCCCTTCCAAGGGTCGTAAAAACGCATAAGAAGGTTGATTATGGTTGTTTTTCCTGCGCCGGTATGTCCCACAATCGCCACTGTTTCACCGGGCTTTGCCTCCATACAAAAATCATGGAGAATGGTCTTTTTCTTAAGATAACCGAATTCCACATCTTTGGCTTCCACAAGTCCCCTGGCAGCTTCCAATGTAGCAGCATTCTCAATATCTTTTACCTCTTCAAGCTCATCCAGCAGCTGGAAAACACGTTCCGCCGCGGCCAGAGCACTGAAAATCTCATTGATTATATTGGATATCTCGTTTATAGGGCCGCTGAACTTACGGCTGTAAAGGATGAAGCTTGAAATCTGTCCAAGTCCAACTATATTCTTCATGTAAAGAAGAGCTCCCCCAAGTCCGATGGCTGAAAGCCCGATATTGCTGATCATTCCGATAGTGGGCCCCATGGTCATGCCAAGGCCGTCAGCATCTCTATATGCTTCGGCGGCATTTCTGTTTATCTCTTCGAATCTCTCGCAGACATAGTCCTCATGGGCGTAGGCAAGAATTGTCTTCTGTCCGGTGAACATTTCCTCCGCAAAGCCATTCATCTCGCCGTAGGCAAGGCTTCTCACCCTGTAAAGGGGCCTTGTTTTTTTACTCATATATCTTGTGAACAAAACAGAAACCGGTATGGTAAAAGCCATACAAAGAACCAACGGAAGAGATATCATACACATCATAAAAAAGCTTCCCACAACCGTCACGATGCTGGTGAGAATCTGCACAATATCAGAGGACAAGCTGGTGGTGACAACATCTATATCATAGGACACACGGCTGATGATATCCCCTGCCAGATGCTTATCAAAATAGCTGACTGGAAGCCTGGACAGCTTGTCAAACACATCTCGCCTCATATTTCTGGCGACATAACGTCCGACATGCATCATTCCTATGTTTACCAGGAACGATAAAATATTGCTTCCCACATAGACCAGCAGCATCAGAAGGCCGTAGTGAACCACCAGGTCCATGTCCACCCTGCCCTTTCCTGCGCTGGCTGCAGTTATGGCTTTTCCCGCAAAATCAGGTCCCAGCAGGTTTCCGACATTGCTGGCAAAAGCGCAGATCAAAAGCAGAAAGAACAAAAAGACGTACTCCATCATATATTTGAGCAAACGTCTCAGTGTCTTTCCGGCATTTTTTGGTTTTTGTTTTTCTCCGCCTCTATCTCCCGGTCCCGGCATTATCTTATCCTCTCTTAACTGGTCTGCATCTCATAAGTCTCACGATAAGCGCTGCAATTTTGCATAAGCTCCTGGTGTGTACCAAGACCGATACATTTCCCGTTGTCCATTACAAGTATCTTGTCCATATTCATAACACTGCTCACCCTCTGGGCGATCAGTATAAGTGTGCTTTCTCTGTGATTATCCTTTATCGCTTTTCTCATGTCTGAGTCGGTTTTGTAATCAAGCGCGCTGGAGCTGTCGTCCAGGATCAAAATGTCTGGCCGCCCGGCCAAAGCCCTGGAAACCAAAAGTCTTTGCTTCTGGCCGCCGGAAAGATTGGCACCTTTGATATCTGCCTGATACTCCATCTTGTTATCAAGACCGTCAATATACTCAAAGGCCATAGCATCTTTGGTTGCAGCAATCAGTTCCTCATCCGTGTGCCCCCTTCCGAAATCTATATTGTTTCTTAGAGAGTCCTTGAATACCATGTCATTTTGAAAAACAACGCCAAACTTTTTCCTGAGTTCATCTTTTTCAAAAGTCCTTACATCTCGACCCTCAATGCTTATTCTGCCCTCATCCGAATCATAAAAACGCATCAATAGATTTATGATGGTAGTCTTGCCACAGCCGGTAGGTCCGATTATCCCAAGGCTCTGACCTTTTTTCAGAGAAAAACTCATGTCATCCAGTGCCTTCTCTCTTTTTCCGCCCACAAATTTCTTGTCACCCTTGCTTTCTTTTCCATAGGAAAAGCTCACATTTGAAAACTCGATATAGCTTTCGGAATCAGTTTTTACAGCTTCCCCCAAAGGCATTACCGTCCACTCGTTTCCTTTACCGATAACCGCTCCTATTCTGTCGGCACTGGCGCTGGCCTTGGAAAGACTCATAAAGATTCTGTTAAGCCCCATTACTCCCATGGTTATCATATTAAAGTAGGTCAAA
>JAEEGF010451646.1_pt1 | contig 17885 bp, 12 predicted proteins | sample 9134171 | NCBI WGS metagenome assembly JAEEGF01 (sample SAMN16246542, study PRJNA631951) | gut metagenome | biome: gut microbiome; feature: rumen; material: AP-attached | host: Bos | place: Iran: Karaj | collected 2018-10 | reverse complement strand
CACATGAACCTAACCACCGCCACTCATGCCGAGATTGAAGAGCCGTACGTTGCGGTTAACAAGGACCTATATCCCGATGAGTACACGGCTTGGAAGGATTCGGTAAAGACAAGCATCATGCATTGGGGTCGTCCGCTCGACTATCAGCAGACCTTCACGGCAAGCTTCCAGAGTCCGCTGAACAAGTTGCCTTGCTTCGACTGGATTAACGCCGACGCAAGCTACAACTCGTCGTACAACTGGGAGCGCGGAACAGAGGACGAGGACGGCAACAGCTACGGCAACACCATTAACATGCAGCGCACCATTAACATGAACGGAAAACTGAACTTCGAGACTCTCTACAACAAAATTCCGTTCTTGAAAGAAGTGAACCAGAAGTTCGCACGCATACAGCGCAAAAGCAACAATCAGCCAAAGAAGAAGGGCAACGCACCTGCGGCAAGCAAGCCGGGCAATTCAAAGAGGTTTACCAAAGAGGTTACGCTGTCTAAAAACAAGCCGCTGACTCTGCTGCACAACCGCAAGAGCAAACGCCTCATCGTAACAGCCACCACAAAGGACGGCAAGGAATATCCTATAAAATACAAGGTGATAAACGAGAACAAGATTGACATTACGAACAACGACTCGGTAAGGGTAAAGGTTTCGGTTACAGCCAAAGAGCCTCTCGAGAACAAGGCGTGGTTCAAGACGGCGCAGTATGTGGCACGCGGTCTGATGATGGTGCGCAACGCAAGCATCAGTTACCGCAACACCTACGCTATGTCGCTTCCGGGATTTGCCCCTGAGGTGGGCGACTTCTTCGGACAGCGCAAGGGCGACATCATGGCGCCGGGTATGGGCTTTGCCTTCGGAATGGTGGGCGACGGATACATTCAGAGAGCGCACGACAACGGCTGGCTGATGGGCAACGACAGCCTGTCATCGCCTGCAACGACAAACCTTAGCGAAGACCTTCAGATTAAGGTAACGCTCGAGCCTGTGCGTGAGTTCAAAATAGACCTTAACGCAAGCCGAACGGTGAGCCGCGCACGAAGCATAGAATATATGTACAGCGGAATGCCCGAGACACGAAGCGGAACGCTCAACATGACCATCGTGTCGCTGAAATCGGCCTTTGCAAGCAGCGGAAACGTAAACAACGGATATTACAGCACAACGTTCAACCAGTTCCTAAACAACCTCGATATCATCCAGAAGCGAATAGAGGCGCGATATGCGGGGGCTACATATCCTAACGGAACATCGCTGGCGGGACAGACGTTCGATGCCAACAACGGAACGGTGAACAAATATTCTGCCGACGTAATGATTCCGGCGTTCCTCTCGGCCTACAGCAAGGGCAACGCCATGACGTCGCCACTCGATATCTTCCCTACCCTGAGCCAGATGATGCCAAACTGGAAGTTCACCTACTCGGGCTTGGGCAAACTAAGCTTCTTCAGAAGGTACTTCAAGAGCGTTAACATCACTCACGGATACAAGAGCATCTTCAGCATCGGAAGTTACAACACGTTCTCTACCTTCCAGCAGTACATGGGCGACAATATGGGCTTCGTTACCGATGTGGCAACGGGAAACCCTGTTCCGAGCAGCATGTTCGACGTGAGCACATGCTCTATCAACGAGTCGTTCTCGCCTCTCATCGGACTGAACGTAACGCTGCACAACAATCTTACGGCAAAGGTCGAGATGAAGAAGACGCGCATACTTAACCTTAGCATGGCTTCGACCCAGATTGTAGAGACAACGAGCGACGACCTCGTGTTCGGCGCAGGCTACAAGATTGTGGACTTCAAGTTCTTCGGAGGTCACAAGGTGATGAAGGACAAGAAGAGCAAGAAAAAAGATTCGGGCAACAGCGACGAGAGCACCGCACCGGCAAAGAGGAGCCGCAACCGCGTGAGCACCGACCTTAACATTCGTGCCGACTTCTCGCTGCGCACGCAGAACGCACTCTGCCGAAACATCAGCACGGCTCTTACAACAGCCAACAGCGGAAGCAAGGCGATAAAACTGAGCATAAGCGCAGACTACACGTTCAACCGTCTGCTAACGATGAGCGCGTATTACGACCGCCAGCGAAACGTGCCGCTAATAAGCACAACGGCATATCCAACCACAACGGTCGATTTCGGTCTGAGTATGAAGTTCTCGCTCACCCGATAAGGGCTTTTTGCGAGGAAAATGCAGAAAATGCAATATTTTCCTTATTTTTCTCGCAAAAAGTTTTGGAGATTTCAAAATTCCTTGTATCTTTGCACCCGCAAACAAGGAAATGCGTTCTTAGCTCAGTTGGTAGAGCAACTGACTCTTAATCAGTGGGTCCAGGGTTCGATCCCCTGAGAGCGTACAAAAAGAAGGTTGATTTTTAATCAGCCTTCTTTTTTTTGTTTTTACCGCACCACCCTTTCTGCCGAATTTCCGCGCTCGAACTTTGTTCGCTTGCTACCGAAGGGACGCAAGAATTCCCACCGCTGAAAAAAAATCGCACATAACCTTTTGTCGCAAAGCGACAATGCGAGTTGCAAACTCGCGCTATAATGCCGCTGCCGAATTGCAAATTCGGCAGAACAAAAAGGGCGAGCGGCACCCCCAACAGAATAAAAGCAAGTTGAAATTGCAGACACCGGTCACTGGTCGCTTACGACTAATACTCCACCGTTCAGCCGAATTTGCAATTCGGCTGAGAAAAAAATCGGGAATTTGCAATTCCCACCGCTGAAAAAAATCGCACATAACATTTTGTCGCAAAGCGACAAATGCGAGTTGCAAACTCGCGCTATAATGCCGCTGCCGAATTACAAATTCGACAGGACAAAGGAGGTAGCAAACGACCACAAGTCGAGCGGCAAACCCAATATTGAAATTACAGACGCTGGAAGCGTCTCCGCTCAGTAACCGTAGGTCGGAACAACCTGCGGAAAAGCCACCAACCAACAACAAGCACTCTGAAGAAGTGCCCCATCTGCTGCAATACGATGCACTTATTTTAGTCCAACGCTTCTGTTTTGCCAGCATTTTGAAAAACAAAAGCGGAAAAACGAAAGAGTCGATTCTTCGTTTTTCCGCTCTGTTGCTTATTTTACAAGGCTGAGCCTTGAGAACATTACTAATGGCTTTGATTAAGGCGTTCGGATTTCCGAATTCTGAACAAACAATGGTGGGGGCTTACGGCACGCGCTTCTTTGTCCACTCTACAAATTCCCGCGTATAGCAAGGTTCTAGAGACTGAAATACGCCTTTCTCATACGCTTTTTTATGTAACTTTGGAAGTTCCTTGTATTTTTTTCTTCTTTCTTTGTTTATCTTTCGATATGACATAAAATCATAAGTAGCATCAGTAATCATTACCACATCAACGATGTTACATTTTTCTAGCAACATAAGGTCTACTCTTTCGTAATTAACCAAACTAAAAGACAATTTATAGACAGGCAATGATGTTTCAAATTGAAAACTTCCGTCGACTCCAGTTTCTGTGATATTAATGCTATCATTTATTATCACAGATACACCTATAATAGGATAAAGTTCTGGACTATCATCAACAACCATTCCGCTTATCACTCTATTCTGTGAGTATACGAAATTATAGGATAAGAACAACATAAAAAAAACTAAGAAATATTTAATCATAATAAATTATCTTTATTTATCAGTATAATCATATTCTTCTAAGTCAAAAGATGACTTATATAATATTAAAAAAGTTGCATTTGGTGCATTTTTCTTTAAAGTTCTCATACTACTTACATCTTTTGAAAGTTCCGGAGCATATAAGGTAGCACCAAGTTCACCATCAGGATGTGTGTGAAAGTCTAAAATTATATTTTTCAAAGTGAATTTTTCTCCGAGCGAACAAGATTTTCAATCATCCGCATAATTATTTACCATACATAACCAAATTCTACATATGACAAATAGCCATGAGTAAATTTATAAACACTACGATATAGGTTTATCGAGTCTTGAAACGTATATGTATTCCCTGCTGTATGTCGGGAAACGCTAAAATTTATTTTTCTGTATTTATCACAGAATTCTTTTTCAGAACAACCAATATAAGCGCCTAATGTGGTATGAAATGAGGAATCAGGAAGAGTAACCACCTGCCCTACATATTCTTGCGGAATACTATCGGTTAAATAAAAATAATCAAATTGCTTATCTAATCCACCATATTCACGAACCAGTAATACAAATTCGGTTGAGGACGCATTTGAGAATCCTATAAATTCTCCAATATTAAAATCATCAATTATTTTTGGCATGTTATTGATAGAAGCAAAGCTGGATGTATCACGCAAAACGAATTGATTTATTGAAGAATCTCCATATAATGAAAAATTATCATCATATGTACGCATATGACCACCACACGAAATTAAATAGCAGCTACTGACCAAGATTAGGATTCGCATTACCATTGTTGCAATAATTCGGGTTTCCATTTATAATAAAATTATTCGTTTAATATATACGTCAATTTAAATGGGAATCTATACGGAAATTGGCAACCGGTAGAATCAACCTTATTGCCATTTTCGTCTTTTAAAATCCGTTTCTTCAACTTTATTTGAGTTCCCTTAACATTATATTCTTCACTTTCTTCCAAAACGCCATCATAGCATAAGCTATTAAAAAAGCGAGAGATTCGTTTATAATATTGAAGTTTATTGTCTTTGTAATATTGCAAATAGAGATTTACATAATCGCCAGACTCTCCTTCATCCTTTGATAGCATTATTTTACCATTTGATATAGTAATAATGCTATCCGAACTAGGTATTTTTATTTCATCTAAATGCGACTTGTAATATGAAAGGCTATGCTGAGAACCAGAACAGCTCCAACAACTATATAACAAAATGACATATACAATTATAAATAATTTATTCATAATTTATTTCTTCTGTTCGATTTATAGTTTCATTTGTTATTTTCCTTATCTCCGTTTTTTTCTCTGAACCAGTTTTCAATACGTCCCAGTAAAGATGGCTTGTTCGGATGCTGTTCATACCAACCTGATTTTCTTCTGTACTCAAAAGATTGCTCTCTCGTCAGGCTCGCAGAAAAAATACAAAATGAAACGATAGAGAATACAAATAAAAAACTTATATTTTTTTCTTTCATACTTAATTTTGTATCTAATTTCTCTTCGCCCATTATTTTTACAATATAAAAATACACAAACGCAGTAGAAGAAACAATTATAATGTAAAAAATCAGATCAATTACTGATGTTTCTGTACAATAATACCCAAACGTATGATTTGATACAAAGAACACATCTATAAAAACAAAAGAAAACAAAGACCCCAAAAGAATCCCAACAATGAGAGAGGCTCTAGTGGCATACGCTGTGTTTCCTTTATCCATTGCATGAAGCACCTTATGTACTCCTATTATTAAAATGTCAAATAGTCTCATTTGTCTTTAATTCAATTATCGGTATTGATTAAAACTTGCAGCGAATATAATGTTTTTATTGTCTATACAAGCAAGAAAACGGCATTTTTAGCGAAAAGAGCATACGTTTTGTTCATTTTTTATGAACACCGTTCTGCCGTATTTGCAATTCGGCTGAGGAAATTTCGGGAATTTGTCGCTCGACCTATGGTCGCTTGCTACCAAAGGAACGCAAGAATTCAGTTTCAGAATCTTCATTTACAAGCATTGTCAATTATGAATTAAAAATCTCACCGCTGAACGAGTTTTTACCGCCTTGCGACAATGCGAGTTGCAAACTCGCGTATATTGCTGCTGCCGAATTCGGAAATTCGGCAGCAGCAAAGGGGGACAAAAACCTTTCCTCTTGCTTTCCTCTTGCTTTCCTCTTGCTTTCCTCTTGCTTTCCTCTTGCTTTCCTCTTGCTACCCTCTTGCTACCCCCTTGCTACCCCCTTGCTACCCCCTTGCTATCGACTTGCTATCGACTTGCTTCCTTCTACCTTCCCTCTACCTTGCATATACCTTGGACGTTCCTTGGATGTACCTTGGACGTACCTTGCCACTATTTTGTATTTACCAAAAGAACAATTCGTATTCAAATTATCCCTTATTAATCCAGAATTATCAATTCTGAATTTTGAATTGCGAGAATTCTGATTGCATATACCTTGCGTCTATCTTCCCTCTACCTTTCTACGACGTTCCTACGACGTTCGGACAATTTCTGGCGAAATTGTCCGTTACAAATCCTAAATTATCAACTTAAGAATATTCTACTTACTAATTGTCAATTGTGAATTGTCAATTATGAATTTTGAATTGCCTCTGCATTTTTCAATTTTCAACTTTCAAGTTTCAACTCAGAATTGTCAATTCTATTCAATCTTCGAATCGAACTTTGTTCCGCAGTATTTGCAGAACTTGGCATCGGGGTCGTCGCCACAATAGCGATGGCATTTAGGACAGATATTATGCTTCTCCTTCTTTGCACGATGCTGACGGTTGGTATCGGCAATATTAGCCGACACGATGCCCGTAGGCACGGCAATGATGGCATAGCCAAACAGCATCACAAAGCTGGCTATGAACCTGCCCACCGACGTTACCGGAGCCATATCGCCATAGCCCACCGTAGTGACCGTTACGATAGCCCAATAAATGCTGTGCGGAATGTTGGTAAACTGCGTTCCCGGCACCCTGCCCTCAACGGCATACATAACCGTTCCCATGGCAATAACCATAACCAGCACGAACATGAAGAACACCATAATCTTGCGCATACTCTTGTGCAGAGCCACCAAGATGAGGTTACCCTCTTCGAGATAGTTGAACAGCTTGAACACACGGAACACGCGGATAAGGCGGAACACCCTGAGCACCGGCAGATAGTGCGCTCCGTGGAAGAAGAACGAGGTGTAAAACGGCAAGATTGACAGGAGGTCGATGATGCCGAAGAAACTGAGTATATACTCCTTGCGGTTGGGAGCGCAATACACACGCGCAATATACTCGAACGTGAAGAACACGATGAAGAACCACTCCGAATAGAACAGGATAAGGCGCAGCAGACTGTCGGACATCATCATGCTCTCGAAGATGGTAAACAGCACGCTCGTAAGTATGCTCACCATCAGAATTATGTCGAACGCCTTGCCCGTGAATGTATCAGCTCCGAAAATCATGTTATACAGTTTCTGCTTCAGTCCGCGGCCGGGGAAGAGGCGGTTGTCGCGAAGCAGATAATTGAGCAGCCTTTCTATATATTTCATTATTGCGTGCATATTAGTTTCAAACAGCACAAAAATAAATAAAAATATCAACAGATTAACATTTTTATTATAATTTTGCGGTCAAAGTAGAAAAACGAATAAAATGGAATACAATTTCAGAGAAATAGAGAAAAAATGGCACCAGAGATGGATTGACCAGCAGACTTACAAAGTGACAGAAGACGAGAACAAGAAGAAGTTCTATGTACTTAACATGTTCCCTTATCCATCGGGAGCAGGACTGCATGTGGGACATCCGCTTGGCTATATTGCCTCTGATATCTACGCACGCTTCAAGCGCCTTCAGGGCTACAACGTGCTCAACCCAATGGGATACGACTCTTACGGACTTCCTGCCGAGCAGTATGCCATACAGACAGGTCAGCACCCTGCCATCACAACAGTAAACAACATCAACAGATACCGCGAGCAGCTCGAGAAGATAGGCTTCTGCTTCGACTGGAGCCGCGAAATCAGAACCTGCGACCCTGAATACTACCAGTGGACTCAGTGGGCATTCCAGAAGATGTTCAACTCGTTCTACTGCAACAAGGAGCAGAAGGCAATGCCTATCAGCGTTCTTGTAAAGCATTTCGAGACCGAAGGAAACCAAGGCCTTGACGTTGCCGAGAGCGAGGAGCTGCGCTTTACTGCCGACGAGTGGAACTCGTGGGACGAGAAGAAGAAGAACGAGGTTCTGATGAACTATCGTATTGCATACCTTGGCGAGACAATGGTAAACTGGTGTCCTAAGCTGGGTACGGTTCTTGCCAACGACGAGGTTGTCGACGGCGTTTCGGAGCGCGGCGGCTATCCTGTGGTGCAGAAGAAGATGCAGCAATGGTGTCTGCGTATCTCTGCCTACGCACAGAGACTGCTCGACGGACTGGAGACAGTTGACTGGACCGACTCTATCAAGGAGGTTCAGCGCAACTGGATTGGACGCTCAGAGGGTACTGAGGTTCAGTTCAAGGTTAAGGACAGCGATACTGAGTTTACAATCTTCACAACCCGTGCCGACACAATGTTCGGCGTAACCTTCATGGTTCTTGCTCCCGAGAGCGAGTATGTTGCAAAGGTTACTACAGCAGCACAGAAGGCTGATGTCGACGCTTATCTTGATGCTACAAAGAAGCGTACAGAGCGCGAGCGTATTGCCGACCGCAAGGTATCGGGCGTATTCTCTGGCTCATACGCCATCAACCCAATGACGGGCGACGAGATTCCAATCTGGATTTCAGACTATGTGCTTGCAGGCTACGGAACGGGCGCAATCATGGCCGTTCCGGCTCACGACAGCCGCGACTACGCATTTGCAAAGCACTTCAACCTGCCTATCATTCCGCTTATCGAGGGCTGCGACGTGTCTGAAGAGAGTTACGACGCCAAGGAAGGCATCGTTACCAACTCGCCACGCGAGGGCGTTAAGCCATACGTCAATTTCAGTCTCAACGGTCTGACAGTAAAGGAGGCTATCGCCGCAACAAAGAAATTCGTAAAAGAGAATAATCTGGGCCGCGTAAAGGTTAACTACCGTCTGCGCGATGCCATCTTCTCTCGCCAGAGATACTGGGGCGAGCCGTTCCCTGTGTACTACAAGGACGGAATGCCTTGCATGATTCCTGAGGAGTGTCTGCCGCTCGAACTGCCTGAGGTTGACAAGTTCCTCCCTACCGAGACAGGCGAGCCTCCATTGGGCAACGCTACCAAGTGGGCTTGGGACGAGGCTAACAAGCAGGTTGTAGAGAACTCAAAGATTGACGGCAAGACCGTGTTCCCTATCGAACTGAACACCATGCCGGGATTTGCAGGTTCATCGGCCTACTACCTGCGCTATATGGACCCTCGCAACCACGAGCGCATCGTTTCGGAGAAGAACGAGAACTACTGGCAGAACGTAGACCTCTACGTTGGCGGTACAGAGCACGCAACAGGACACCTCATCTACAGCCGTTTCTGGAACAAGTTCCTGTTCGACTACGGATTCAGCGTTAAGGAAGAGCCGTTCCAGAAGCTCGTTAATCAGGGCATGATTCAGGGACGAAGCAACTTCGTTTACCGTATAAAAGATACCAACACGTTCATATCTCTCGACATGATTGAGAATATGGATGATGTTACACCAATACACGTTGATGTAAACATCGTAAGCAACGACATCCTCGACGTAGAGGCATTCAAGAACTGGCGACCAGAATACAACAACGCCGAGTTCAAGCTTAATGCCGACGGCAAGTACATCTGCGGATGGGCTATCGAGAAGATGAGCAAGTCTATGTTCAACGTGGTGAACCCGGATATGATTGTAGAGAAGTTCGGAGCCGACACTCTGCGTCTGTACGAGATGTTCCTCGGTCCTGTTGAGCAGTCAAAGCCTTGGGATACAAACGGTATTGACGGATGCCACCGCTTCATCAAGAAGCTGTGGGGCTTATTCTACAGTCGCGACGACAAGTTCCTGCCAGAGGACGGCGAGGCTTCAAAGGACGAGCTGAAGGCTGTTCACAAACTTATCAAGAAGGTTACTGGCGACATCGAGAACTTCTCTTACAACACCAGCATCTCGGCGTTCATGATTTGCGTAAACGAACTTCAGCAGATAAAGGTGCGCCACAAGGCAGCCCTGAAGGACATCGTTGTCCTTATCGCTCCGTTTGCCCCATTCCTTGCCGAGGAACTGTGGGAGGCTCTGGGCAACACAACATCGGTATGCGATGCCAAGTGGCCTGAATTCAACGAGGATTACCTGAAGGAAGACAGCGTAACGCTGAGCATCTCGTTCAACGGAAAGACACGCTTCACAATGCAGTTCCCTGCCGGCTCTTCGAACGAGGCTATACAGGAGGCTGCGCTCAGCGACCCTCAGGCTCAGAAGTACCTCGACGGATTCAACGTTGTAAAGGTAATCGTTGTGCCTAACAAGATTGTGAACATCGTGCTAAAACCAAAGGCATAAGGACAGATGAAGTTAGTATTCGCTACAAACAACGCGCACAAACTCGATGAGATTCGCGCCATATTGGGCAACAAGATAGAGATTCTCTCGCTCAACGACATAGACTGTCACGACGAGATTCCCGAGACAGCCGACACTCTTGAGGGCAACGCCCTTCAGAAGGCTATGTACATAAAGGAGCACTACGGCTACGACTGCTTTGCCGACGACACGGGTCTGGAGGTGAGCGCGCTGGGCGGTGCTCCGGGCGTACACACGGCGCGATATGCCGAGAATACCGACCACGACTCGGAAGCCAACATGAACAAACTTCTGAAGGAACTGGAAGGAAAAAATGACCGCAGCGCACAATTTCGCACGGTTATCGCGTTATTACTTAATGGCGAGCAGCATCTCTTCGAGGGCATCGTAAAGGGCGATATCCTTACGGAGAAGCGAGGCAGCGAGGGCTTTGGCTACGACCCTGTCTTCTCGCCCGAGCAATACAGCGAGTCGTTTGCCGAACTGGGGGCTGAGGTGAAGAACAAAATCAGCCACAGGGCGCGCGCCGTAGCCAAACTGGTTGAATATCTAAACAAATAAAAGTTAATGAAGAAATATATTGCCATTGCACTGGTTCTGCTGATTACCGTCTGTGCAAATGCGCAGAAAATCGGCGAATGGCGTATTTACAAGTCGTACCACAACGCAACCAAGTGCGTTGCCGGCAATGGTGTAATCTACGCCCTGTGCAATGGCTCTATATTCTCTTACAACACATCCGACAGCGAGGTTATAACCTTCGACAAGAGCAACTATCTTACCGACGATAACATTGCCGACATAGCCTACTGCGCCGAGCAGAAGGCTCTTGTTGTCATCTACAGCAACGCCAACATCGACCTTCTGTACGACGATAACGAGGTCTACAACATATCCGACTTCAGACTGAAGGATGTGAGCGACAAGACGATAAACAGCGTGAGCGTTATTGGCAGCACGGCATATCTGTCTACCAACAACGGACTGCTCCTGCTCGATGTAGAGCGTCGCGAGTTCAGCAGCAACTACAACTTTGGGCAGAAGGTGCTTTCGAGCACCATCATCGACAATCATATCTATACATCTACAGGCGACGGAGTCTACGCCGGAAATACGGCAGACAATCTGCTCGACAAGAACAACTGGCAGAAGATAATGCCGGCAAGTCCAAAGCAGATAATAAACTACAAGAACCAACTTCTTTACATGTTTGGCGATGCCATATACAACGCCAGCCTGAGCAAGGCTTACGTTTCAGACCCTTCAAACTCGCTTAACTATGCGTGCGAGTGCAACGGAAGCCTGTGGGTTCTGGGCTCGCAGCATCAGTTTCTTATTAACGAGGCTCTCGAAGCCTGCGAAATCCGCTTCCCTACCAACTATGTTGCCTACGCCAACAATCTGTATTGGAGTGCCGAGGGCTACAACGGTCTGACAGCCTACGAATACAGCGCGGAGAAGGGGCTTAACATAAAGGTTAACAGCATCATCCCCGACAGTCCGATAACCAACAAGGTTTACAAGATGTCTGTAACCCCCGACGGCGTTTGCTTTGTGTCGGGAAAGCATCATTTCGACGGAATATACTACGACAACGACGGATATGCCGCCAAGTATATCAAGGATGCCGACAGATGGCTCAACTTCGACTACGGCAAGACGGTAAGCGACGTTACGGGCTATCCGTTCGTAAACCCTACGTCTATTGCGCAAGACCCGAAGGACGGCAATCACCACTACATTACCGCCACGGGATACGGCCTCTACGAGTTCCGCGACGGCAAGATTGTAAAACTGCACAAGGCTGCCGACGAGGACAACACCATTCACACGCTCTACGGAAATCCGTACTACACATGGCTCAACAGCGCCATTTACGACCGCAACGGCAACCTTCTGTTTACCAACACCATTACCGATATTAAGAACAACAATTTCGACTGTCCGCTCAAGATTCTGACAGCCGACGGCACTTGGAAGCAGATTGAACTGAATGACATCTGCAAGGAGCAATATTGCAACAACATCATTCTGCAAAGCAACGGTCTGCTGTGGGGAACGCTACATTGGGGCAGCAACGGCTTCTTCTGCGTTGACACAAACAATACCATCGACGACAGCAGCGACGACAAGAGCCTCAACACCAAGGAACTGACGAACCAAGACGGCATACACATACAGACGGAGACGATAAACTGCATTGCCGAGGACATGAAGGGGCAGATTTGGATTGGAACGAATGTCGGTCCGCTGGTTATAAAGAACCCGACAAAATACATTCAGAACGGCAACAGCACCACCGCCCTGACGCAGGTTAAGATTCCGCGCAACGACGGCACAAACTATGCCGACTATCTTCTCGACAACATCAGAATAAACACAATAGCCGTAGATGGTGCCAACCGCAAATGGTTCGGTACGGAGAACGGCGTGTTCCTGTTCAGCGCAGACTGCCTTACGCAGATTGAGCACTTCACAACAGAGAACAGCCCTCTTATTGCCAACTCGATAAGCGACATAAAAGTGGCGCAGGACGGCACGATTTTCATCGCGACGGACAAAGGTATGGTTTCGTACAAAAGCGAGGCTTCTGAGGCGTCAGAATCGCTCGACGCGGCCAATATCTATGCTTACCCTAACCCAGTGAAACCTGATTACGACGGATACATAACTATCAAGGGACTTACATTCGACAGCAAGGTGAAAATCGTAAACACGGCGGGACAGCTTATGGCTGAGGGCACATCGACTGGCGGTCAGTTTGTGTGGAACGGCAAGAACGGCAACGGAAGCAAGGTGGCTTCGGGCGTGTACTTTGTGCTGATTGGCGACAGCGAACTGAAGAATGGAGCGGCTACCAAGATTCTGGTGCTGAAATAAGTTTCAAATTGACAATTCACAATTCACAATGGACAATTCGGAATTGAAAATACTGAATTGACAATGGACAGTTGACAATTCTGATTTGAGAGTGTAAAGTAAAAAAGAAATGATGATAATAAAGATTCTAAAAGCTTGCTACACAATAAAATGGTACATACTTTCAGTCGTGTGCCTATTTATACTTGCTCGACTTCAATCCTGTTATATTTCAGGTACATATATTTATGTGTTCCTTCTGAATATTCCGGCAATCCTAATTCCCTACCTCGTTTTATGGAAATTAGATGCACTACGTTACTATAATCGTGCACTTGCCATTTGCGTCTTTGGTGTCTGGTTCGGCTACTATTTCATAAACTATACAATTATCAAAGATGAAAAGGCATTTATGACTGATGATATTGAAGTATACAAGTATAACCCAAGTGGAAAAAAAAGTGGCATTAATTGCAGATATAGAGGAGATTTAGTGCGTTTTTCAACAAACAAAAAAGCAGATAGGCTTTACGAGATATATGGCGACTCCGTGATAAACCATATACATGTTCGTCTGTCCATTAAAAAGGCACTTCCACATGTGTATTATATTGATGATGCCTTTATTGAGTACGATGAGGATTGAAAATTCATAATTCATAATTCAAAATCGCTATGATGAAACTACTGAAAGGAGAAGCATGAGGCATGAAGGCAAGAATATGGCTGGAGGCTGAATAATCCTTAAAAACATAAATATCATTCAATAACAATTCTTAAATTCAAATCTAAATGAAAAAAGCATTACTCATTTTCGTCCTACTCCTTTCTGCAATATGCACGACAATGGCTAAAGGCGAGGACATTGTTGTAAAAGTTGACAAAAACGGAAAGGCTACGGGGTGCAAATCGTTCACAATAGAAAGCGCCAGTTGCTTTACCATTGACAACATAGTGTACGATATTAAAGACGATTATCTTATAGTATCTTGCTGGGACGAAGATGAACTTAAAGGCAACGTCCGTATTATTGCCGCGCTTGAATACAAGGGCAAGAGATATCCTGTAAAAGTCATAGATGAAGGGGGATTTGAGGAGTGCGAAGGCATCACATCCATCTATATTCCACAAGGGGTTACAACCATCGAAGAAGAAGCGTTTAAGGGATGCACAAAACTTGAATATGTACACTTGCCAAACACAATCGACTCCATTGGCAATGATGCCTTTACAGAGTGTACCAAACTTGCAAAGATTTGCTTTCCGAGAAACAAGCATGGCAAAACTCTGCGCATTGGCAACGGAGCATTTAGCCAATGCGAGAACCTGAAATCGGTTGATATTCAAGCAAAAATGCCATATATAGCCCCATACGCATTTAGTTCATGCAAGAGTCTTGAGAGAATCACAATACCTAATGGTGTAACAGAAATAGGAACTGGAGCATTTCAGTATTGCAAGGCTTTGAAAGAGATAATCTTACCAAAAAGCCTCAAGTCTATTTCGGAAATTGATGTTTTTGAAAATTGCGAAAGCATAGAGTCTATAAAGATTGACAAAGACAATCCGGTTTATGATTCGCGAAACAACTGCAATGCAATTATCCAGACTAAGGACAGTTTCCTTATCAAGGGATGCTGCAATACCGTTATTCCACACGATATAAAATACATCGGCTTTAGGGCATTTGCCTACTGCAAAGGACTCAAAAACATAACAATACCAAACAACATTAAGAAAATAGGCGGCGGAACGTTTCACTTATGCAAGAATCTTACAGACATCACATTGTCCGACAGTTTGCAATTTGTGAGTGCAGGTATGTTTTGGGGATGCGAGAAACTCCGAAACATAAACATTCCAAACAGCGTTAAAATAATCTACAAGGGAGCATTTTGTTATTGTAATAGTCTCGAAAATATAAACATTCCGGGCAACGTAAAGACAATCAAGGAAAACGCATTCACTGGTTGCGAGAATCTTAAAAGCGTAAACATATCTAACGGCATAGAAGAAATTAGTTCCTTTGCATTTTCGGGCTGCAAGAAACTCGAAAGCATAACAATTCCTGCCAGCGTAAAAAACATCAATGACAACATCACATCAGAGTGCGACAATCTTAAATCAATAAAAGTAGACAAAGACAACCCGGTTTACGACTCGCGAGACAACTGCAACGCAATTATCGAGACCAAGACAAACAAGATGATTGCCGGATGCAGCAACACGACCATTCCCAACAGTCTGGACAATATCGTTGACTTTGACAACATGGAAATCAACCGCTTTATAAAGGAATTTACAGTTCCAGATAGCGTCCAGGAACTTAATATGTTTATATTTACATATTGCGAAAATTTAAAGAGCATAACCATTCCTGCAAGTGTAAGAAGAATTATCCCCGGCATTTTTGGATACAACAGAATAGACTCTGTGATTATTGACGAAAAAAATCCGGTTTACGACTCGCGAGGCAACTGCAACGCCATTATCGAGACTAAGACCAACACGCTTATCTGTGGATTCAACAAAACCGTAATACCGCAAGGCATCGAAAAAATCGGCTGGGGAGCCTTTGTGGGGTGCGAAAACATCAAAAGTATCGAAATTCCAGAAGGCGTTACCGAAATTGAACCCTTCGCATTCTCTGACTGTATAAACCTCACCGATATAAAACTGCCAAACAGTCTGGTTTCTTTATGTTTGGGCTACTGCAAGAATCTGAAAAGTATAGATATTCCCGAAGGAGTAGAAAAAATCGGGGAAGAGGCGTTTAGCGGCTGCAGAAATCTTGAAAGCATAACAATTCCTAAAAGTGTGAAGACAATAGGAATTAAGGCATTCAGTTACTGTGAGAAACTGAAAAGCATAAATATCCCCGAAGGAGTAGAAAAAATCGGAGAAGAGACGTTTAGGGGGTGTTTAAATCTTGAAAGCATAGTTATTCCAAGCTCCGTAAAAGAAATCAAGAAAGAGGCGTTTAAGGATTGTGAGAAACTCGAGACGGTAAAAATTTCCGAAGGTGTTACAAGCATCAAAGAAGAGGCGTTTAAGGATTGTAAAAAACTGAAAAGCGTAACTTTGCCAAGTACAATAACAGACATCGCCTCAGATATTTTTTGGAGTTGCAACAAGTTAAAAGCTATCTATATTCCAAAAGGCACGCTCGAGAAATTTAAAAAGATGTTAGATTATTGCGATTATCTTTTGGTTGAGAAATAATGTAGAATTAACAATGGATAATTCTGAATTCATAATTCAAAATTCACAATGGACAATTAATAGTATTGCCTTGATAAGCCGTATTTCATATCACGAACTGGAATAATTAGTTGAAAAATAACATCATAACAGAACTCCGAATGAAACGAATAGCAATATTTCTTTTGTCGGTAACAACTGCAATACTCGCCTTCTCGCAGAATATCAAAACCATTTCCAAACAAAGACCGCTCTATATGGACTTGGTAGGACTGGAGCGATGCGACGCAAAAAACGATCGAATATTTATCGAAGTCTTCCGCCGCAAGCATAGCAAGGCTGTCAACTACAACACAAGCATCCTCGCCCTTTTTCTCGACAAAAAAGGAAGGTGGCGCGGCGAGATTGTCAGATACTCATACAAGATTGCCGACTCCATACACATACAAAACGTAAGCAAGCAGAAGATTGAAATCCCGGAAACATGGAACAAGACATGGAAAGAAATACGCAAGAAAAAATATCATAAGATGCCGTCTCTAACACCCTTCTTTTGCAACAACAAACAAATAAATGTGTTTATTGGTGACGGCGATTTTTATGCATGCGATTACTACGACAGATTCGGTCACCACAGCACAAGTTGTACCGAGCCGCAATTCTATCTGGATTTCTGTAACGAACGTGGTATTCCATGCGAACCAATTATAAAATTTCTCGAATATATAAAGCTCATGGATTCTGAGTTCTCGTTTGATATTCCCTAACAGAAAGTTGAAAAATCTTATTAGTTAACAGTTAACAATTCGGAATTCAAAAATCATAATTCATTACAGTGAGTGTATATAAAACAATTATAGTACAAATTGTCCTTTTGGTAAATACAAAATAGCGTCAAGGTACGTCCAAGATACATCCAGGGTACATCCAAGGTACGTCGTGGGAATGTAGAGGGAAGGTAGAACTGGAGAGGATGTAAATAAACTGAGTCATGAATAATAAAAGCATAGTTTTATGATGTCGAATGAAGAAATAGATTACAGGCTAGCCGCCGAACAGTTGGATTAGGTGGAATGAAGTAAGGGGATAGCAAGGGGATAGTAAGGGGATAGCAAGGGGGAAGGTTCGAGGGGAATCCACATTGTCCCGCCAATTCAGACGGTGAGGATTCATAATGGTAGAAAAAGTGGAGTATTTTGTCTTTTGGTATATACAAAATAGTGCCAAGGTATATGCAGGGTATATGGAAGCTATATGGAAGCTATATGTTGAGTATATGTAAGATATATGTTGGATATATGTTGGATATATGTAAGCTATATGTTCGGTATATGTTCCATATATGGAAGGTATAGGAAGATTATACGTAGAATAGGTGATGGTTATGTTAAAATTAAACTCTTTGTCGCCTTGCGACTATGGGAGTTACAAACTCCCGAATGCTGATGCAACCAAATTCGGCAGAACCAAGGGAAGGCAACGCTGCAAAATTCTTGCGTCCCTTTGGTAGCAAGCGAACATAGTTCGAGCACAGAAATTCGGCAGAACTTATGAAAGAAAAGCGATAACAATCGCACTCTTTCAATTTTCAAAATTCTCCTTCTAACCTACAAGTCATAATCT